>ERZ507072.83-NODE-83-length-69032-cov-21.765560_pt1 | contig 69032 bp, 62 predicted proteins | sample MGYA00512864_ERZ507072 | MGnify/ENA metagenome assembly ERZ507072 | reverse complement strand
TAATAGGACGAATATACGATATCTCCTACCTTAAATCCAGTATCCTCTTTTTTCTTTTCTTTGCTATTAGCCCTACGTTTCTCGAGCTGTGTAAGTAAGTAATCCCTAACGCGATTCAGCCAAACGTCAAATGTAGTATTCTCTTCTGTTTGTTTTTCTCTTTTGTCAAGAACGATATCGAGTTGCGGGTTCGCTTGCTCACATTCGAGCCAGCCGTCCGAAGTAAAGTAATCATAATATGTTAAGGAACTTGACGCAGGGCGCTCTGTCCATTTTACTTCAATCGGATACAAAGCATATTCAAGAACCTTAGTTACAACCCCGCCACCAAAACGAGGTGAATATACCATATCCCCTACTTTGAATTTAGGTTTAGCCATTTTGTGCCTCCGTTAAGAAACAATAGTATACTGTGATGGATTCAAACCCTCGCCATTAAAACCAGCAGGTGGGTTTTTAATTTTAACACCCCTGAGCTTGTAGCAATCCTTAAACATATATGCGCAATCAGTGCAAGACTTCATGTCTATGACACCCTTAATAGTGGTAAGATTAGCACAACCCCAGAACATACAATGCATACACTCTACATTAGACGTATCAAAACCAGATAAGTCTAGGGTAGGAAGCTCATAACAATCGTTAAACATCCATCTCATATCAGATACCTTAGAGGTATCCACGCCTGACAAGTTTAGTTCGGTAAGGTTATTGCAGTCTGCAAACATATGACCCATGTGAAATACCTTAGAGGTATCAAAGTTAGACAAGTCTATTGATATAAGTTTACGGCACAGAGCAAACATAGACTGCATGTTGGTTACATCACCATCGCACGTAATGGTAGCTCCATCGTGTGAACGTTTAACTCTACCGACTACACGGTGATCATCTGCCCACCACACGCTATACCATGGGTTACTACCTTTAACTGTAAACATTTGAGACGTAATCATTTGGTATCTCTCCTTTCATTCTCACTATCTTTAATCTATATATATTATATCATAAGAGATAATGTTTGTCAAGAGGCTAAGGTATATTTTATTTAAAGGTTAATGTTAAGTACAGATATATTCTCTTACCCTCTATGGCTCCGATGTTCACTCGCCCATCAGTGGGGCGGGAATGAACCTCGGAGCTGAGGGAGTGAGTAGGTAGACGCCGCATGCTAAACCGTAAAGGTTGTATACTTCACGGTCAGTACGTAGCGTCTTAACAGAGATAATGGAATGAACCCCATCGCCTCGGTCGTTCAAGGTGACAACACACCTAGTTCTCGAAGAACTTAACCTCACTCAACCCTTGGTAAGTGGTTGTCTGACGCCGTCTTTCGACTTGAGCCTCCTGCCTAAATGTTTTGGGGGTGGATTTTAACCCACCATAAAGTTTCTCCCTATAACGGACATTACTTGCGCCTGACCCCCGTGGAGTGTGGATTACTCCTGGCCTTCGCTGAGATACCAATACATAAAGTACCCTGATTTCCTGTAACCTTGTCTTGCTACGTGATTGAGTTTCGGTCAACAATGGTATTTACAACACCGTGTTACATTGTCTGAGATGTATTCGCAATGTAACGGTTACTCATATATTTAGTTGTCCACTTTTTTCTACAACATTATTATATCATAAAAGAGAAACTTTGTCAAGCCTTTCTTTTGAAGTTTCCAAAAGTTTCTTTCAATAATATAATACCATGGCCACCGAAATTTGTCAATAACCTTGGCCGAAAAAATTTTTTCAAAAGCCCCTTGACAAATTTTTGGGACTGTGGTACAATTTAAATGAAGTCCGAAAGGGGGTGAACCATATGAAGGATAAGGAATTAATGAATCTTGGTTTTGGTGTATATATTCATAAGGCTGATGTACTTGGTTTATATGGAGCAGGAAAGAAACATACAATGAGACGCATGACAAGTAAAACAAATGCACCGATGCCTAATCAAGTATTAAATAACCTTAATGGTCGGGAGTGTCTGTCTTACGTAGAGACTCCGTTTCATATTTATCTGTGTGCATATCCAGTAGAAGTACTTGTTGAAGAGTACACTGGCGAACATACGGAAGAGAATGATAGAATACGTGAGAGTCTCGACTCAGAAGATTACGTGTCTAACTACATGCAACAGAAGAGTGATACGTATTATGGTCTGTACCTCAAGAAGATGGAAGAAGCGAAAGAGTCAGCACGTAAGGAATGGGAGAAGATGACACTAGAGAAACAGAGAAAGGAAGCGTCAGATGAGTAGTACATTTACAAACTTACACCAGCACTCGGACTACTCCATAGGAGACGGGTATTGTACTATCGATGAGATTGTTCAAAGAGGTAAGGAACTTGGATACGAAGCGGTAGCATTAACAGACCATGGCACAACGACTGGACTGTATGCGTTTTATCACAAGTGTAAACAGTCTGGCATTAAACCAATACTCGGTATGGAAGGTTACTTTTGTCCAGAACCAGAAATGAAGAGCGGAGAAAACGCTCACATCATACTGTTGGCTAAAGATATTAATGGACTTAGAAACTTATATAAACTATCTACCGCTGCGGCACATCAATTCTATCGAAAGCCCAGGATAGGTATCAAAGATTTAGAGATGTACCACGAAGGATTGATTTGTACTACTGCATGTATAGCTGGCTTCTTTAATCGTTATCCAGACGTTGTTGATGATATCGCTAAGTTGTTTGGCGACGATTTCTACATGGAGGTACAGCCGCATGAATTTAGGGAACAGAAAGAGTATAATAAGAGGGTTTACAATTATGCTATGTCTCACGGTTATCACGTTATTGTTACTAACGATAGTCATTACTCCACTCCTACTGATGCTACTTATCACGCTATGTGGGTGAGCATAAGAGGAACTGGTAATGCGTATAGCAGTAACGATTTTTATATGATGGATGGTAAAGAAGTTACACAGAGAATGATGAGAGATGGGTTCAGTGAAGAACAGGTTAATTCCATGATTCAAGAAACCAGTAACATCGTTCATAAGTGTAACGTTGTAATTCCGGAAGGGGGCGACAATTATCCTAAGTACGACACTGAAAACCCTGAAAGACAGATTCGTGACTGGTGTAACGAAGGGTGGAAAAGAATGCACATGGGAACCAGGCCTAATAAGAGCGATTATGTGGTACGAGTTGAACGAGAGTTACCTGTGCTTCGGCGCTGCGATTATCTCAATTATCTCTGCATTATCAAAGATATTATGGGTTATTGCAATGAGCATAGTATTCTTACTGGGCTGGGCCGCGGGTCTGTTGGTGGATGTTGCACGGCTTATCTATCTGGCATTACTCAGGTAGATTCCATTAAGTGGAACACAATCTTTGAACGATTCTGCAATGAACAACGAGTAACCCCTGCTGATAAACTATATGTCGAGCTAGTGAGAAATCACTAGTGTTAAATTCCGTGAACGCATGTTAAAGCGGTGTCACTTATGTGGCTAACGGTGAAACTCTCTATGAGACAACACCGTGCTAAGATTGGAGAACTTATGTGGAAGATTGTAGATGGTTATGACGGCTATGAAGTAAACGAGTTTGGAACTATTAGAAACAGACATACAGGTGAGGTTAAGTCTGAAAGGAGTACAACTACTTCAAATAGACCGTACGTTAACCTATGGAAGAATGGCGTAGGCAAGAATGTAAACGTTGGAAGAGTAGTTGCTAAAGCGTTTTGTAGCGGGTATAGAGATGGACTTGTCGTTGACCATATTGATAACAACCCGTGGAATAACCATTATACAAACTTACGTTGGGTTACTCAGAAATTCAACGTTGAAAGAAGCTACATTGGCTTCCGTCGGCACAAAGATTCTTGTATATTGTGCGTCGGTGGATGTGAATATCCATTTGATTCTTACGCTAGTGCAAGTAGATTTGCAAGCAAGGAATATGGTGCTAGTTACAGCATGCTGGTTAAATGGCACCGTTGGCACGATATAACAATAAAGTGTAACGACTAGTTCAAAGGAACGTAGGGTGGAGATTAACACCATCCGAAGTGCGGAACGCCTAAACCGAAGGGCATGGCGAAGAGATAGTCTAATCCTTATGGCGACATAAGGTAGTAATGATTGACGTTGACTTCGAGAGTGATAGACGTGATGACGTGATTGAGTATGTACGTCAGAAGTACGGAGAAGTTTATCATGTACGTACTATGAACTACATGCAGGAGAAGGCGGCTATCAAAAGAGCTGGACAGGCACTTGGCCTATCCTCAAGTTATGTAAACAAGATTAGTACTAATTTTCAAACATGGGAAGGAGTAAAAGATGAGAGACTCAGAACGCTTGCTAGGCATTTCTTTGGACGTTTACAGTCTTATGGTATGCATGCCAGTGCCGTTATGGTATTCCCTCGAGACCCTACTGAATGGTGTTCGATAGAGAAACAGGGTGACGATTTCGTTTGTGCCACTGATTACCATGACCTTGAAGCACAGGGTTGTTTGAAACTTGATATGCTTGGACTCATGCAGTTATCTATCGTGCATAGGATGGCAGACATGATGGGCATTGATGCACAGAAACTTTGGGATAACATACCAGAGAAAGATGATGCAACGTGTGCACTATTGAATAAAGGTATGACAGAAGGTTGTTTCCAGATTGAGTCTGCGGCGATGAAAGGTTTCATACGTTCCATTACTATCCACGGTGCAGAAGACTTGATACCAGTTATGGCACTATGTAGACCAGGCCCACTTGATAGTGGTATGGCTAAGGACTACGTGGATAGAAGAACTGGACGCAAGCCGGTCAAGAGTTTGTACCCAGCATATGACGAGATTACAAAAGAAACGTATGGAGTAATCTTATATCAAGAGCAGGTAATGCAGATAGCACAGGCTCTGTGTGGGTATTCACTTGGTGAAGCGGATATCCTGCGTAAGATTATCGGACGTAAAGTTGTTTCAGAAATGGAACCTGCCATGGAGAAGTTCAAAGAAGAAGGACTTAAGCATGGAGTTCCAAAGGATGTTATCAACTATCTCTCTGATAGTATAAGCAAGTCTGCAAACTACCTGTTCAACAAGTCACATGCAGTTGCATATGGTTTAACATCATGGAGAACAGCTTATCTTAAAGCTAATTATCCAGCGTATTACATGGCTTCACTGCTTGAGTACAACAAAGATGACAGGGCTAAGGTATCTAAGTACATTTCACACTCTTTACAACTGCACATTAAGGTAGAACCTCCGAGTATAAAATCGTTAAAATGCTCAAAAACCACGTTGAATAACGACGTTTTTAAGCGTACCCACGTTACAGAGTCTAATCATATAGTCCTAGGATTTGACATGTTAAAATACGTAGGAAATGCATTTGACACTTTGACGTTCAACCACGATGGTAAGCAGTGGATAGATGACAATAAGAGTGCTAACCGTAGGGTACTTGAATCTATAGTGAAAGCTGGAGCAGTTGAAGGTAATAGAGAGGAGTTGTTACAGTACATTGATTGGGTTAAGAATTCGAGAAAGAGTAAGCCGCCTTTCCAGTTCGTGCATCAGAACGATGTCCAGTCGAATGGAGAGATGGAACTTGCATCTATCGGATACTCTTTTTCTACTGTTGATGATTACGTTTCTGATTTGTGCGACGGCAAAACTACTTTTCTTGTAACAGTAACTAAGCGTAAAGCACACAAGACTAAGCAAGGAAAGCCTATGCATTTTGTCACTGGTGTTATTAACGGAACAGTCAAAGAGTTAGTTATCTTTGATAATAAAGGAAGTTCATTGGAAGTTGATAGAACTTATTTGATGAAACTTAGGGGGACCATGATTGTTGACTTCACTCCGGCCATCAAAAAAGTTTAGAAAAAGGGCTTGACAACCTGGTTCAACTGTGGTATAATGTTTATAGTGAGGGAGGCGGCAAGGTGATTGAGACATTTATTGGAGCAGTAATCGGAGTTCTTGTTGGCATTATGATTTGTAACATTTTGTTTTAAATGATAAAGGAGAATAAGCATGGCATTATTTGCAGACGTACTTAAAGAATTAAAGAAACCTTTTGACCCAAAGGATGTTGAATGGCGTATTCAGAAGAAGAGTAAAGACGGTACTAAAGGCATGGCTATGGCGTACATTGACGCACGAGCTATTGCTAATAGACTGGATGAATTAACAGAACGCAATCTGATTGACGGGTGGAGCGTAGACTACAGGCCAATCGACATGGGTACTGTTAAACGCCAGCGTCGTGGGTTTGATACAGAAGAACCTATTAAGGGTTTCATCTGTTCAATTACACTCTATACAGGCGGAGAGAAGTACACTAGAGAAGATGGTGCAAACCTTACAGATTTTGAAGCGTTTAAGGGTGGTCTGTCTGGTGCGTTTAAGAGGGCGGCATCTGCGTGGGGTATTGGTAGATACCTGTATGACCTGCCTGTAACTTGGGCACCGATTGATAACTGGGGTAACGTAATCCATAAACCAAACCTCCCATTGTGGGCACTGCCAGAAGGATACGTACAGCCGCAGGAACAGGAAACAAGCAATGCACGTATGGATGATACTGTTGTTACAAGTTCATTCGATGACCTGTCTCAGTCTATTGACGACGATAATCCGTTTACGGAAGACAACGGGGTACCTGCAGTAGAGGATATGGTATTCCCATTTGGTAAACATAAAGGCAAACACCTGAGTGAAGTACCGAAAGAATACCTGCAGTGGTGTCTGAGTAACATGAACAGGTTAGACCCTAAGCTCAAGATTGCAATGCAGACGGTAGTCAATAGATAAGGAGTGACGTTGTGAGTAATCTCGAAAGTGTTATTAGAGCGAAAGTAGATTTGGCAGACTATGTTAGTCAGTACACAACACTCAAGAGAACAGGCAACACTTGGAGAGGAACTTGTCCAATCCATGGCGGAGAGAATGCTTCTGCATTTACCGTATTTCCGCACGGAACATTCTACTGCTTTTCGTGCGGAGCTTGCGGTAATGTAATTAACTTTGTTGCTGAATACGAGCACATAACATACGAAGCCGCTACTGAAAAGTTAGCTGATATGTTGAACATCGATGTGTCAACTAATGCAGAATACATGAGACAGAGAGATTTGATTCAGGAATATAGACATAGAGTGGTGACAGCCAGCCGCAATCTTGAATCAAACAAAGAGCTTCAAGATTATCTGTGTAAGAGAAAGATTGGAAAAGACGTAGCAAAGCTGTTCCATCTCGGCGCAGATAAACAAGCATCTGGTAGTTTAGTTATTCCAATTTACAATGTTAATGACCAGCCGGTAGCTATTGCTAAGCGATACTTCAATGCGAAATACAAGTACAAGAACTCGAAGAACAGTGAAGTGTTTGATAAGAGTGAAACACTGTACGGATTAAACGTATCTCGCAAGGTTGGTGGTGGTGTTCTTTATCTGGTGGAAGGGTACTTTGACGTAATGTCTGGTACTGAAATGGGATTACCTACCGCTGGATATTGTGGAGCGGAAATCGGTAAGGAACAGATTCAGTTATTGAATAAGACTGTTCCACCTAACACGCAGATTATACTTGTACCCGACATGGACGAAGCTGGGTTGAAACATATCGATAGAGTCCGTGAAAGGTTCAACAGTATAACAAACTTCAACGTAAGGGTTTGTCCTTTACCCGATGGGTGCAAGGATATGAACGATGCGCTAGTCAATGGCGTAGATGTTAAAGCATTACCGACAGTATACATCGACCAGTTTGTTCTTGTCCGTAAGTTGGATGAATGTAATTCAATCGAGGACCAGTATTCATACGCTACAGAGTTTATGAAAACTGTGAAGAACCAGATGGTAAAGGCAGACCTGATTGATATTCTAGCTAAACGTTGGGGCAAAGACGCAACGGATTTGAAAGAAGCGTTTGACCTTGACGACGAAGAAGTAGATTCTTTAACAGACAATGCGGCTACCTTGTACGATTGCCTAGGCGACCTTGGTAAGTTGTACGAGAAAGGTATATTCAAGACTGGCATCTCTGGTATTGATAGCTGTGTCGGTGGTATTATGAAAGGACAGGTGGTTGTCGTGGGAGCGTATAGCGGAAGCGGTAAAACTTCTTTCGCTATAGACTATATCTTAAAAAGTATTCTAAACAATGATATGCGAGTTGTATTCTTTTCTCAGGAGATGAGTAAGGGCAATGTACTTGAATGGATACTGGCAAAGCTGATTGGTTGTCCGTTCTATAAAGTACGAGAACACTTCTCAAACTCAGAAGAAATAAAAAAACAACTTGACAAAATTGGAAATAGGCTTATAATTATAGATAAGAACGGAGTAACTATGGATGAGATTGATAGAACTATCTCGGCTATTAATGCTAAGGGGCTGTTCGATAGACCAGTTGACATGGTTGTCTGTGACTATTTCCAGTATCTGAAAGGTACTGAAGAGTATGACGGAGCTGCTCAACAGGCGAAGGCGATGAAGAGAATCGCAAAAGATAAAGACTTGATATTTGTAATGTTGAGCCAGTTGAATCGTCAGAGCAACCAGTACGAAGAACCAACAATGAACTTACTGAAAGGAGCTGGTGATATCGAAGCGAGCGCAGATATATGTTTACTCATGTGGAGGCCAGACCTTAGACCGGGGATTGGACTTGAAGCAGAGCAGAAATGGCACGGTATTACACGGTTTAATCTGGCGAAAGTCAGAGGTTATCAGTTAGGTTCTACTAGATTCATGATGAAGTGGAACAGAGATAAGAGCATATTGGAAGATTGCGAGGATGAGTACTAATGCCACTTACACATTATAGATGTCCAGACGGAAGAGAATGTCCAGTGAATGAATGCTTAAAGCATTGTAGGCTAGAGGGTAAGCTGAACCCTACAACTGGTATGTTGTATGTACCATGCGGACGGTGCTTATCTAGGCGAGCATTACTTGCTATCGCCGCCGAACGTAGATGGACTGGTAAACCAAGCACGACACAGCTACTGAATGGTACGCTTGAAGAATACTTGAAACTTACAGAGCCATACACAATTGACCCGATGCAGTCTGTGTTCGCACTACATGGTACTACAGTACATGAAGCACTGGAAGACAACACAGAAGGGAATGCAATGACGGAGAAGCGGTTAGACGACGGAGTATCTACTGGTGCGTTTGACTACTTCGATGAAGAAGCAACCGACGAGGAAAACACTGGCTACCTGTACGATGATAAAACATACGGGAGCTATAAAGCGGCTAAGGTTCTTGGTGCCGTAAAGCACAAAGAACAGGTTGGTTTATACAAGAATGGCAAGCCAAAGTACAGAACGTACTTCACGTATGATGGAGTACATGGTAGTGGCAGGCTTGACCTCGCAATACAGTTGAACGATTATCGCATGAAGCTAAAGAAGTGTCTTGGCAAGACAGCGAAGAAGATGATATGCGAGATGATTGTTCGAGATGGTAATACTTATATGGCTGAATCCCGTGGCGTTATGCAACCAGCGTATCTGGTAGAGATAAACAAAATTAGCGACCACTGGGTTAGCAAATACATGAAGGCGAAAGCCGATAACCTAGTACACGCAATGGAGACAGGGCTACTTCCAAAGCAGTGTAGTTACAGAGAGCGTTGGGGAGGTATGAAATGTGAGAGGTTCTGTAACGTAAAAGATAAATGCCCATATGTAAACATGAAGGAGATATAAAATGAATAAAGTAACTTACAAACTTAACAACACAACAGAAATGAACGTTACAGTAAAAGCTGTACTTTCTAATCAGGGCGTAGATATCAACGTAGACTCTGACGCAGAAACACCGATGACTGCTACCGCATTGTTCCTTGGACTGATGGCTACATACGGTATGACAGAAGATGAAGCTACCAAGATTTTTGAAACCATGTCTGATATGGTAGAAGAATTCAAGAACAAAGGAGAAGGTAAACATGAAAGATACATCGACTAAGAAAGTAACAGTAACATGGAAAGACGTAGAAGATGGTAGTGCAGACATCTCATTTGACACAAACATGAATGGTAATGGCACTGCACAGGTGTTGCTTGGAGGACTTCTGACAATCCTTGGTATCGAAGACAATACAGAAGTAGCAGACGTTGTAAGGGTTCTTAATAAGTACACCGGGAAAGGAAAGGCAAAAACCAATGCGGATGAATAAACAGGATGACCTTTGGTCAATGGCCATGTTTGCACCTGCTCTTGCAAGTCTTTACAAGATGAAAGGTAATCCTAACGAAGGTGTAGTTGACGATGGGCGTGACGTACAGGAAGTACCGAACGACCTGTATCTGTACTATGACTTCGTAGCAGACCTGTTCGATGATATCCTTGATAAGATTGTCATCAAAGGTGAAGAGTATGTAGGTAAAGGTAATGTGCTTGACACCGTATATAATGCGGCCGCTAGGTGCGTAGGCAGGGTGCCGACAAGGGATGATGTATTACGAACCATCCTAATGATGAAAGACAAGAACGACATCGCTCTTCTTCGCCGTGGTATTTACTGTAAGGATGTAGAAGATAAACTTATCGACTGCATCGTATACGATTTGATGGCTCTTTATGCACTCAAGGATAATGAAGTATATAATTATCTCGGAGAGGAGAGTGCACATGGTTCGCAGAAAGGACCCACTAAGAGTCGCAATGGGTAAGCGAAACCGGCGTAGTGGTAGGACGTTTGAACGTAGGGTACTGGCTCGAATGATTGCCATGGGTTTGCCTGTGTACAAGACACCGATGAGCGGAGCACTCAAGTCAAACGGATTAATCCCTTGCCTGCGTAATAGCTTGGCGGCTGACTTACAGATGGAGATTAAGGACAAGAAGTACCTTATCGAATGTAAGCACATGTCTACGCATGAGAAACTGTTTAACGAGTTACCTAGCGTAGACTGCTACCACTACAAAGGTTTCTGTTATATGATGAGCGACGATGCTTTCCTAACTTACCTGTGTGGCGGTAAGATAAACGTCGTAGAGAAAGAGGACAAGCGTAACAAGTGGTTACATAATTTTTTCAATCAGGACAACAGTCACATAGTTGTCTTGGGTTATAACTATAGAGATAATATTTATTGTGTTAGAGAAGATGTATATGATATCTTCTACGATTGCAGAAAGGCAAAAGGTGTTTAATATGTTTGTAGTATCCGACAAAGAAAACAAAATGATGAGAGTTGTAGACCTGTACATTAAGGCTATGAAGGACAGCGAAAGCAATGAGATTACTGGTTACATGCTGATGGGTATTCCAGATGGTTCTAATCGTGGACAGATTCTGGCAGTCGTTAGCACGTACGAAGAAGCACAGAAGTTGCTCATGAAACTTGCCGCCAAAGTTAATGCCGTAGAAATTAACAAGCTCGATGAATGAGAAACAGCAGTTAGCCTTGGATGAACAGCTCGGACATGACGCCCAGAAAATGCTAGAATTACTGGGCGACTTCGACGAGCAGTATACTAAGGCAATCATTTCCAACATCCTGTCATGTGACCCTAAAGACTTTGAGGGTTGGCGGAACCTTCTTAAAGCAAAGGGTGCATTCGTATCCTATCTGGCAGATAAGGTACGTGATGGTGAATTGGCTACTGAAAAGATGTCTGAGATTGATGTGAATGACATGTGGAATAATTGAGGTGACAATATGGAAGATGAACTTCTGAAACAGTACAACGCCGTGAAAGAAAAGTATCCAACTGTGCAGGACAATGACCCAGCTAGTGCATATAAACTGATGGTTACTGCGTCTACGCTGATGGAAACATTCGACACTAAAGTAGCTTGGATGTATAAAGAGCTTGCGTTCACAGAACAGAAAGCAAAGGCAATTACGGCAGAGAAGTCTGCTGAGTATAGTAACAAAGTTGCAGTAGGAGATAGGCATACTCTTACAGATGCTGAATGTCAGGAAGCATGGGAAAAGGTAGCCGAAGTACAGTACGCTATTAGACTTCTTGAAGCGGCTATCAAGTTCCTTAACAGAGTATATTTTGATATGAAGAATAACGTAGCGTTTAATCGTGGCGTACCTAGATACGAAACAGAAAAGGAATAGGTGATTTGAATGGCTAGGATGAGTAAGGAAGAAGCAGGAAGAGCAAAGATGTTACAGGAAATTGCGAGTGGTAAGCTAACGCCACTCAAAGCCATCAAGCTGAATTGCCTTGATTGCGTATGTTATGACAGGAATGAAGTGGCTAAATGTCCCAGTGTCAACTGTCCGTTACACGCATTCAGATTTGGACGTAACCCTAGACACAAGGGTAGAAGTGATAGAGCAGGAAAGAAGGTAGGAACAGAATGATTATTCGAGACGAGAAAGTAACAGGACTGAAAGAATCTGCTAAGGCTATTGGATTGTCATACGGTACACCACTGGATGATGACCGTGGTATGAACGTAATGCTACGCTTAGCTAGCAGGCCACTTAATAGTGGCGAGGCAAATGCACTTACGGGTATTAATGTACAGTTATCTATCACTGCTAGTGTTAAGTGGTGGCAACAGGCACAGAGATACCACTGGTTCCAGATTGTTATGAGCCAGTCTATCATGCATAATATCGCAAACCCAAAGTTCGTATTAACGCCAAACCATTTTGCACAGAGTGAGATTGGTGCACTCGGTACAACGAGCCCAGTTATTGATGCCTTTATCAAGTACAGAGATGAATTGCTTAGCAAGTACGGGGGAGCACCTATACCGCCTAAGATTAAGAGAGAACTAATCTACTCTGTGCCAGTTGGTATGTTGGAAGAAGCAAGAGTAACAACGAATTACTTACAGCTTATGACGATGTACACACAGAGAATCAATCACCAGTTAGACGAGTGGAGATACTTCTGTGTGTGGATGTATAAACGATTACCATATTTTAAGGAATTAGTGGAGGCTAGAGGATGCGACTTACCGGATACGCAGTTGTTGTCTTTGATTCCAGAGGTATGCCCAGATGCGTTGGAGTAGCTGGTAATCAGGACGAGGTAAAGCAGTTGACAGATGAAAACGTGACTAACAATGACCTGCGAGTACACGTATATCCACTGCCAAAGACAGAAGATTCTATTAAGGTTATTAAGTACAAGAAAGGAATTAGCGATAGGTTATGAGTGAAGATGTAAAAGTAAGCTGGGCAGATGATGAAGTAGCATACAACGTGTTCCGTTCTAAGTATGCAAAAGATGATGCAGAAACCCCAGCTGAATTCTGTAAAAGAGTAGCTAGTATCTGCGAAGAAAGTATTAGAGATAAAGTTGAGAACATGTTAGCTAGTGGTACTTTCTTCTTTGGTGGAAGAACTATGTACCTTGCAGGACGCAAAGAGGAAATCAATGCGGCTGGTAGTAATTGCTACGTAGTCCCTATCGAAGACGATACTATCGAAGCAATCTATGAAGCTAACAAACACATGGCACGTATCTTTAGTAAAGGCGGTGGAGTTGGTACAGACATTTCTATTCTCCGTCCACGTAATGCTAAAGTAAACAACGCGGCTAAGAGTTCTACTGGTGCCGTGTCGTTCCTTGATTTGTTCAACGAGACTGGTAACGTTATCAGTCAGCACGGTAGACGCGGAGCAACGATGGTATCTATTGATTGCTCCCATCCTGATATTGAAGAGCTGCTTGATACCAAGATGAAAGGTGATAGGCTCCAGTCTATGAACGTGTCTATTAAATTCACAGATGAGTTTATGACTGCTGTAGATTGTGACAGGCCATACAAATTACAGTTTGACGTGAAGGCAACTGGTGAACACATCGAGAAAACAATTAACGCCCGTGATTTCTTTAAGAAGTTTTGTGAATGTCAGTGGAACTGGGGAGACCCAGGTGCATTGTTCATTGATAGGTTCAATGAATATAATCTTCTGTCTGGATATGATAACTTCCATATCCTTACGACAAATCCTTGCGCTGAGGCTCCTCTTGGTGCGTGGGGTTCATGCAACTTAGGCAGTATTAACTTAGCTAAATTCGTAGACGCGAATGAAGGACAGTTCCATTGGGGTCCATTCATTGATACAGTACATGTTGCAGTTAGAGCATTGAATGACGCACTCGATTACTCGTATGATAAACAGCCATATGAAGAGAACCGTAAGTACATTCGTGACTGGAGACCTATCGGGTTGGGCGTGTTTGGTTATGCAGATATGCTTGTGGAACTTGGGCTTGAATACGGAAGTGAAGAGGCACTTGAGTTTACTGAAAGGTTGTTCCGTTGCTTAATGAATGAAGCAGTGAAGGCGTCTGCTTTCCTGTCTAATGATTACTTCAATACTTTCGGCGAATACAACTATGACAAGACCGCTAAGTCAGAACTCTTCCAGTCTCTTGATGATGACACAAAGGCTTGTGTTATGAAGTATGGTTTACTTAATGGTCAGATTATTAGTGTTGCCCCGACTGGTAGTATTAGTCTGCTGGCCGGTAGATATACTGGTGGTTGCGAACCAATCTATAAACTGTATTACGAAAGAACTACACACAAACTTGAAGAACAGGGTAAGTCATTCAGAGTATTCGCACACTCTATTGAGGGCTTGCTCGAACGTAATGAACTGCCAATGGATACAAGTGCCGAAGATATTAAGAAGATGTTCCCGTATGTTGTAGAGTCTCATGACATTGAACCAATCAAGCGTGTATTGACACAGGCAATTATGCAGAAGTATGTAGATAATGCTATCAGTTCTACTGTTAATCTGCCAGAGTCTGCTACACCTGATAAAATCTTTGCTATCTATGATGCGGCATGGCAGGCAGGATGCAAAGGTATCACAGTGTTCAGAGATAATTGTGCAAGAGGTAATATCCTTGGACTTAGTAAGAAGGAAGAGAAGCCTGTAATTCTTCACGATAGTATCAGACCAGAACGCCGTGGTGATATTGGTACACTTGTTGGCAAAACATATACACAGGTAATGGGTGATGGTACTAAATTGTATATCACAGTTAACTGGAAAGACGATAAGATGTTTGAGATTTTCGTTAATAGTGAGCGCCATAAGGATGAAGTTGATGGTATCACTAGACTTATCTCGCTTTCAATGCGGTGTGGTGTAAGCATTGACGCAATCATTAAGCAGTTGTTCAAGCTGAATACTGATAGCGTAGGATTTGCAGTAGGCATGACACTGAACGATGCATACACTCTTGATTCACGTGAACCTATTGTACAGGAAGTAGAAGTAGATGATAAACCAAGAGAGATGGAATGTCCTGAATGTCATAGCAAGAACGTAAAGTTATCTGGTCATTGTTGGCAGTGTGATTCATGTGGTGCATCTGGATGCGCCATGTAAGAGGTGATGTAATTGGCAAAGGGGCCTAACACGGTTAAGTTTATGAACCGCATGATAGATGAGTACCGAGCTGGTAAGCTGAACGACAAGCAGGTATGTTCATCTATCAGAAGAATCACCAGGCTTAACGAACGGCAATGTGCGTATTGTGAAACACGCATCGCTCTCAAGATGTTCAACAAGATGCCGATGAACTACATGTGTAAGGAACCTTGTGACCCTAGCGTAGAAAAAACTTTAATCGAACAGGAGGAGCAGGGTATGTTAGACCTGTTCCTCTCTATGATTAAAGAAAGGTATCCAGATTGGCAAGAGCGATTAAGTAAACCATGTACTAAAGAGTACGAAAAGTGGATTAAAGATATTAGAAGCGACTTACTTAACGGTAAGTATGGTGCAGAAATGAGACAGTATTTGGGGGACGTATGGCTACACAAGAAAAAGTTATCCAAGAAACATTAAAGCAACACGTAATGCAGTGCAGAGTTGACGGTGATTTTGGTTATCTCGCTGTGTTATCTGATATACATGAAGGGTTAAATGACAGAGATTATTTTAAGAAAGAAGTTGAGTTCCTAAATAGTTTACCTGATAACGTGAAGGTTGTAATCGGAGGCGATGCAACTAACACGGTGACAAGGAATAGCAAGGGTAGTATTATCGAGGAAACGTTGAGTGGAGATAAACAAATCTATGCACTCGTTGATGATATTAAACCTTTGTATGATAGCGGTAAACTATTAGGTATTATATCGGGCAACCATCCAGATAGAGTATATAGTGATACCTATATCAGCGTTGAAGGCGTAGTAGCTTCGCTGTTAGGTGACAGAAATTTGTATAAGGGTAGCCAAGGTATTGTGTACTTCAACGTCAATAAGAATTGTTACGTGCATTACATTGTACATAGACATGTAGTAAGACAGGACGCATATGATTACTTCAATGCCGACTGCGTATGGAAAGAACATAGACACGCACCATCAGCCACGCCAAAGATTAGTATTCAACATAATGTATTTGCTAAATGTCCAGTAGCTAGAACAGTATGGGAGATTAAACAACCATCCTTTCAAGCGTATCCCGATTACATTAAGAAGGGTGGCGGACGCCCGTTACCTATGGGATATTTTATCTGTCAGATGAGTGGTGACAGTAAGAATAGATTTTTAAATCCTATGTGGAATGAACAGTTTAAGTTAGCGATGGATGCTGGCATGACTATATAGGGAGGTGATTTATTGTCGGCACTAAAAGAATACGGAGATAAACATTTCAACCGTAAGGATGGGAAAGCTGGCAGGAAAGGAAGAAGCTATCAACGCTACGTTACCAACGATGATATTCAAGTAGTCGAACAGGTATCGGCAGGTATACCAATTAAGAAAGCAAGAAGTGCGATAGGAAAGACTGGCGGTTTAACTAGAGTGCAGAAAGAACTTATTGCAGATAAGCAGGAAGCAATGAGACAACAATTTCTTGATGATAGTGCAATGATTTATGAGAACTTAAAAGACCTAGCCTTTAACGCACGTTCTGAACTTGTTAGGTTTAACGCAAGCAAGGATATACTAGACAGAGCTGGACTCGCTGCACCTGATAAGAGAGAAGTCACGGAGAATAAGTTTATCTCTACCGATAGTAAGATTACTTACGATTTGTTACAACGCTTTAGAACGCTGGAGCTTGAAGGCGATAAGCACAACCCCGATATCACGACGATAGAAAACAAATAAAAAAAAGGGCGTAACCCATGCGAGTTACGCCCTTTTAATGTGTCATGTTTATGAAAGAAATCTAGCTAGGAATATCCATAACTGATTGAATCCTAACTGTTTGCAACGATTAAGAAACCATGTGTATCTAGCTTGCAATGTTTTCACACCATAGCCAGACATATCTGCTAGTAAATTCATGTTGCTTAGGTTAGACAAATCATATGGCAAACCTTGCAATGACATATTGATAGCCATGCCAAATACATACTGAGTGAAACAACAGAACACACACTCCCAGTATATATCCTCGTCGTCTTTCACTCGCGTGTTAGCAAGTAGCCAATCACGTGACATCTCTGCGATTGCTATTATAAATTCATCGGAGTAGATATCCATACCAAAGTATGGTGACGTATCTATGCTCCCATCTTCAAGACAAGCGAGAACACTATGCGGTAAATTACCGAGATAATATCTTCCATCTTTCTTGTCCTTTCCATCAATGATATCATCTGCTATTGCAGACTTCCATCTCATCTGTTCTAGTCGGTATCTATCGTAACTGTTTTCCATAATCAATGCGAACACTTCCGTAGTCTCAGTCTGCCCTCGCCTTGCACATCTAGCAATAGCTTGTTCGTATATCCCTTTGGTCCATGGGAACTCCGCGAATACAACTCTATGGGAACGTACTAGATTAAGTCCGCAAGCGGCACAAGCAAGCGAGCATAGGATAATATCGGCGTCACCGTCAAGGAACTTCTGTACATTCTGTTCCTTTTCTTTGTACGTCATACCACCATACACTACAGTGCTACTAGGAAATACCGCATTTAATACGTCTATCATTTGCCGATGATTAGCAAACACAACCAATGGCTCGTGATGTGTGTCGTAATCCTTTTGAATCCAACGGACAACTAGTGGTAGCTTACGTTTCATTACTTCAGTCTCTACCTTTTGTATGTTGGTAATGTTGACTGATGATAATGGAGTGTTAGAAAAACTACCTAAAGTAACTTCCGTTTTCTTAATCGGGAATACTGGACGACGTATATCACACCATCGACGGCGACAAATAAAAGGTTCTATTCTTTTATGTAACTCATCTAGGTGTGCGAAGTTACAATAGAAAATGGCGTTATCTTTCTCAACGCTTGGAATGTATCGCCGTGTATACTCTTCAATGCCACCAAACTCTGATAGCTTGCCACCAACGTACAATAGGCCCAACAAATCGTTAGGCCTATTAAGTATTGGTGTACCTGTTAACATCATTGGATTACCAACCTTATCAACAAGTCGTTTAGCTTCATACGTCCTACCGGCGTATACATTTTTAATCATGTGTGCTTCGTCGAATATTACCCCCTTAAAATTATACACATAATCACCAATCATATCTATCATGCGTCCTACTTTCTCGTAGTTAGTCACAATAATACTCCCCGTGTAGACATCGGGTTTAACTGTTATGCCTAGCCAGTCATTGATTTCACGACACCAGTTAGTCTTGAGAGAAGAAGGACACACCACAATAAAGTGACAGTCAGTAGTTTGTTTCATGTACTCGATTGCTTGTGCAGTCTTTCCCATGCCCATACTGTCAGCTTGTATGAATGTGTCCTTTCTCTTCATAAGATTAACGCCATCTATTTGATATTGTTCTAGGAACAAATAGAATTGTCTACGTAACTAATGTAATTTCCATGACAATTACATTCGTTGATAGCTTCCGTAAACTTCGGGTCCTGTAACAATTCAGTATACCCTTTATCTTGTGCACGTGTCTTGATAAGTTCAAACGTAATCGGATTACCTAACGTTGCTTCTGTAGACAGTTCCGTTAATACGTCAACGAACTGGATGATACTATGCATACGATTGATGTTCAATGTACTTGCAAATGCTCTAATCTCTACAGTAGCTTCATTACTCAGGTTGACCACAGAATAATGGTCTGTTACCATCGAGTACTCATTGTACAAATTACGCATTGCTCTGTCAGTATCTCCGAACGTAGATACCGCATCTGCCATCGCTTTCCTTGTGGCTCTTGCAGACATGTACTGATGAGTCCAATGGTCGAACATGTCTTTCTCTCTGTTCGCATAGAGTCTCAATGCTTCCCTATTCATATCGCAGAATGTAATAAGGTTTGCAATACGATACTCTCCGCCGTTGTCTTCCCAATACTTTCTCGATACGTGTACATGGATACCACTGCCACTGCAAGCACTATAACGCATCCTGCGAAGTTTTGAAAGAACATCGTCCCACAGATGTGTTAAGTGCCAGCTAACAGTACACGGGTGAGATACTAATTCCATGCCATCTTCTAACGAACCATCATGCTTCGCATACAGTTCCTCGTGATTATGGCATACCCTCTTGGCGTTATAATCAGTTTCTCCGCCATCCATAACTTCAAGTTCAATACCGAAGAACTTCTGTGTATTCTCACTGTTGCCTTTGAAGAATATGGGTTGTGGCTTGTAGAAATACCCGTTGATATGTGTGCAGTAACGCTCAGTGATGATGTATCCGTTAGGTGTTGATGTAAGATACAGTGAACCGCCATCATCATCTTTCAGTTCCCATTCCTGTGTCTCGTGATTCCATGTTGCATACTCGTCAATGAAACCACCTTCCTCATCGGGTTTACGTACCCACCATCTTGCAAGCGTATAACCATCATCGTTACCACATAAGTCACGTTCACCTATATGTAATACACTGCCATCTTCTGTTGTAATATCCAATGGATTACCACTGAGAAGAGTGGAGATACAGTTATCACACATCGTTGTAGTACGTCTTTCACCGTCAACGAAATAGATGAACGTGTATCTATTACCGAGCATAGTCTTTGAATGGCACTGCGGACACGTTACGCACTCAACAAATCTGCTATGTGTGAACATGTCATAGGCATTACGCTTGAACCTTGGAGGAATATATACAGCATCTTCTGAGTGAATCCATGCGTTGTTTCTGCTATCCCACCTATAGAGTTCTCCGTTGTAATTAATGAGACTATCTCTCATTGAGGTGAGGTCAATGGTATTCAGCAGGGTCATGATGGACTCATTAACGTCACCGTTCTTGTATACTCTATGGCCATCACTATCAACGTCCATTGTACGGAGCCATACGGAATGAGGAACACCATCTTCAATTACGAAGTTGTCTACAAACACCGCATCTCTTGTGGGCATCCCGTGACGTAATGTAGGTGAACTTCCATACATGAGGATATCGCCATTCAAGCAGTCTACATATTCGTCGTCCATCGTATTGATGTTGTATTCATTAGCTACCCTACTACAAAATGCAGAAGGAGACACGTCGAATACAGACTTATACGGCAGATGATACTTACGTGTGAACTTGCAGCCAAAGATGTCTGGATACACTGGCGTTAATGTCATGTATACGCTATCATCATCTTCGTGAAGAACAAGCTGTCCATACAGTCCGCATTTTGGATACGAATATGTTACTAACCACTGATTATTGACGAACATAATGTGACTTGTATGTGCAGGTTCCAATATGTAGCTATTGTCACCATGGAATACAAATCGTGAGTTCAGAAACCCACCGTATGGGATAATGATATCATCGGGACAGTTAATAGGCGGTCTTATGATTACGTACCTACCGCCACGAACTGCAACCCAGTATCTGTTTTTGGAGAGGCTTCTTGCCGTATCTTCGTCGACTGTTCTGTAAAAAACAAGGCAATTCGGAGCAATATCAGACACAACAACTTCAACGGTGTTGCTCTCTGTCTTCTCGAAGTACACCCAACGACCATGAGAGTCTCTTGCAATGATATCCAGATCCTTCGTTACGCCTAAAGAAAACTTTGGCATATCTCTTGCAGGTGCTAGAGTTGGGTTAACTTCAGGGTTTCTTACACGAGAGGATGCTCTCAACAACTCGCTAGCAATGTAAATCCAGTTGTAGTAGTACTCTTCTCGAGTACACCACACGAAGCTACTCGGCAAAATCCCATTCTGCTCTATATAATTCTGAACGTCAAGAATGACGTTTCCGATATTATGCCTAAGAGTGTGGGCATTGGAGTCGAGAAGCTCAACCCCTACAACTCCTTGTTCGTGTGGCATATTCGCTAATGAACGATGAAACTTAACGTCTTCAGAAAAACGACAATATATAGGCATAGCCTTCTCCTTTCTAATTAATCCTTAGTGAAACTCAGTTCTGAGATTGTGATATCTACGCTAACATTGGCGTATTCATTATCGTTGCTCATCCACGTGTCGTGAATAACCAATCCTTCGTAGATATTATAGAATGGTGTAGCCATATCATCAGCATACGCCATGCACTTAACATCGAACGTGATAAACTTGTCACCAATCTCTGTGATAGCAGAATCAACGCCATAAATATCCCTTGCTTCAAGGTTATCCATGACGAAACTTTCCCAATCATTACGTGTATACCCTCTAACAGCTTCCTGAGACGGGTCAAGCGTAATTTGTGCAGTAAAACTGACACAGATACCATCGTCGTTAGGGTCTTTAACGACAGTGAGACTCTTTGTATCCTTTGTGTCTTTCCTGTCGGTGGTTTTGCTCTTGTTACTACTGCCTACGTGATAATACCCGCAGGTATCATAGTACCCACCGCCATAGTAATATGATTTCCAAAGAGACCTATCATACGAATATGACGTATTGGAATACTGTGCACCACTGACGGAGCTGGTGTAAAACTTTCCCATAGTGATTACTTCGTGGCCATTCATGATAGCCATTCTGTCTCCATCTATGGTAGCTTCAATCATCACATCTACGATTGGGTCGAATAAATCAACGTGCTTCTTCAAAAGATGAGCGAGTACCTCTTTACCGAACACCATCGTATCTGAGAATGGGGATTTCATTCCCTCCTTCGGTGTATAATCGGTGAGTACCCCGTTATGTGCGTAAGCTACAGGAACGATAAGTTCCGTACGCATCATTGTTTTAAAGTCATCTGATACTGGGAAAGGATGACAACATGCACCACTTACCTTCCCAGAAGTGGCTATCCTGAAATGGATAACACGGTCCACATTCGTGGGCAAAGTTTTCAAGAACTTGAGCAAGGCTTTCTGTTTCATGAAGCCCTTTTTAATATGGACTTCATTCTTTTCTTGCCACATAACCCCAGCACCGTCTGGGTTGTTCTGAAAACATTTCTTCAGTTCACCGAAATTAAACGGCAAACCTTTCGGATATACAGCAATTATACACATTAAGTGCCTCCTTCTGCTACTTTAAGTAGCCAATAATACTACCCCTACTAAATAATGGGGCTATTAGTATGGGCAACAGAGTTACCCACACTTAATAGACTCACTATTTACCAATCATCATCACAATCACAATAGTCGTAGTCGTCAGATATACGTGTGTCAATAGGTGGCTTGTACATCTGGCTAGCGGCTACAGGATTCCCCAACTCAATGAGTTTATCGTGCATTGACTCGATACTCATATCATAGTGGTCTGTATCCGCTAAATCCCACAGGGCTTCAGCGAAGTCCAGGATATTATACATATCCTGGGCGTCAAGAGTTGAGTTGAAGATTCTCAGCTCCCAAGTTCTATCAGAGCAGAAATTGACCGCTCTGTAACGGGTTTCATCAACTTGTACGGGGGAGTTATATTCCCACCCAAAAGATGTATAGTTGCCATCAGCAATCTCTCCCACGAAGCGGTCGAGATGATTGTACAACTCATACGGAGTCTGGCACCAATCATCCCACTGATTACGGGAACGACGTGCAAACCGTCTAATTGTATCCTCGTTTTCCGTAATAAACGTCAATGCGTTTACTGCGGCTTCAAAGGGGTGATTGAGGGACTTACGGTTGACGTGGACGTGAATCCCCGCCCTATCGTAGTTGTTAAAATCAGTCTGCTTGTACCCGTTTGCAAGCAGAGCATAGAAGAAGTCGGGCCAATTAAGGCCCTTGAGGAGTGACATCGTCATGGGGGATGTCACAAATTCAAAATGGTTGCCCACTAATGAGCAATCATCTTTCACCTCATAAAGCCCATCCTCTCTGTCGAATTTATCGAACAGGCAGAAGATGGCGTCCTCTGCGGTATCGTAATCGACATAGCCGTCGCCAGAAGCGTAATCACACGCCTCAATCTCGATACCAAAATGTCTCCGCTGGAGACCGTTATCTAACAGGGAGCAGTTTCTCCCTGTAATGATTCTCCCAAGTTTCTGGGAGAAATTTGCGAATAATAAGTTCGTAGTGCTTGGCATATCTATCTCTCCTTTATTCTGCCAAAACATTAGCGTGAGTATCAAACCCACTAGTTACGTTATCGTAAGTAGGCTGTACGCCCATCACTCTTGCCAACGTATGCATGAAGGCAGGAATGGAGTATTTAGTACGGGACTTACCGTCCCGTACAATGACTCTATTGTATGCAACGGTAGCCGTTCTAGTACAAACGTTACCATTGGAATCGACGAAATAGCTATCTGCACAACCGTGCAGAATAGCTTTCACAAAACACTCTTTCGAGTATTTCATATAAATACCTCCTTCTTACTGGATAGCCGAGAGCATGCTTACTACATGCTCTTTGATGGCTTCGGTGATTTCCTCAACGGAAGCGTCTTTCATTTCAGCCGCTTTATCTGCGTTGAGTTTCTTCAACGTAGCGAGCAGCTTTTTCTTAGCTGCATCATCAGCGGATTTCCATGCTTTCATTGGCATAGAGAGGTCGAATCTGTAAACCTTTCCCTCGTATTCAAGACCGCTGGTATGAGCGATGAACGCTTCATACGTATCGCCAGCAGAGTGTCCTCTGCCGTCTCTTGCATACTGTCTGGTCTCTTTCGTCAATTCTGCGACGAGGAACAACTTTCCATCACGTTTTTCAATCTTTGCATTTGCCATGATAATGGCTCCTTTCTGCCCCAATGGGCAAAACATATTTTTTGGGGGAAGCTCCCCATGGAATAGGGCTGTTTATGGCACAACCCTTTAGAAGCCATTTCGCTATACCTTTCGGCTCATTACTTTTTTAATGAGCGTTATCTTCTCCTCGAGGTAATAGTTATCCACGAGCTGCATCTTATAACAATCATGAACAACATCGTAGTGTAACAAACGTAATCTTACGTCTAATGCTGCACAAGCATTGACTAATGAAATTAACGCTGAGGACATACCAGTGACTACACAAAAGAGTGTGTCACCGAAACTATAATTCCCATTAAGTCTGTCGAGAATATCAGACTTCATGCCTCGCATATCCAGTGGATTAGCAAGGCATTTAGGGAAAATGCCCCCCATATTAGCAATGGGATTCTCATGACGAGAATCGCAAAGCTGCCATACGGGAGCAGTAATTTCAATTACCTCGCCCTGTGTGAATTTGCCCATTTGGGTAAGAGTGGCTGTAGTAAGACCACTCTCGTTAATAAAAAAGTGACTATTGGGATAGCCACTGATACCATAATTTGCTTTCTTAATCTGCATGATTTTTTCCCTTCTGCCTATTTAATTAGGCTAACAAACAGATGTGCAATGGCGCAAATGCTAGCACCCATCAACATACCAGCGAACATGAGCATAAAATTATCGTCATGCTCCTCAATGGAAATCTTATTCTTTCTCATGTTTCTCACCCCTTTCATAATAACACAGGAATTAAATAAATGGAAGTGGGCTTTTATTAGGAAAACACCCACTAGAAAAACTGAATACACTGCCAAGTATTGGTTTAGGTGTATCCTCACTGTTGCTCACTCACCTAGAGCAACCAAGGATTATTAGTAACTTATCCGTAGGAAAGTTTAGAGAGTATGCTCTACCCTCTCTGTTTGGGCGTTACTAATTGGCTCTGTTGACGTTTACCCGTCTTTCATGCATTAAGTGCGGGGCTATCTCAAGCTCTCATCCCGAACGCGGTATCAGCTAATTGTAAGAACCCTAAAACTGGGAAGATATATTACATGGCCTTTCTTCCCAGCCTTATCGGACACTTGCTACGCGGTATGAACTCGAGCATTTCTCAAGGCTTATACAGTTCGGGATATTCAGTTGTCTGCCGTCGGTTGACTGCCTTTCAACCTTGGCAAATCATCATGTCAGGTTAAGTGCACAAAAGCCCCCATCGGTGGATTGTCAACCTCCCAGTTTTCCCTATCATTCCACGTACCTGCACTAATGCACCAATGAGGACAAGCCACTCGAATAGAAAGCTAGATATAAGGGCAAAAAGTCCATGTTTCTTCGTGGGAAATCGAATTTAATTCGCGAGTGAAAGTTGGCAGAAAATCTAATGTAAAACGGCGAAAGATTATTTATTAGCCCACCGTTTAAGTATTAGTATATAGGGAGTAGTAGTATATAGTAGTATAGCGGTATAGGAGTAGGAAGTTGTGATTGTAATTAGTTAGCCATATTCAATTATTTATTATATTATGATTATGTTGTGGTTTCCCTCTACGATTATGTGATTGCCGATTCTGAATCCAAAAAACCTATAAAATACACTAAAAACCTATGAAAAACCTATTCCTATCCCTTCTCCTCCTATATACCTTCCTCACCCTGCGTGGCACGTGTAGGTTGCCTCATGTCTATCCCTAGCCTAAGAGCTGGCCCTACGCACGAGGCGCGTCGCGCGTTATAGTCAGCGGAAAAAATGGTAGAAGAATGGCTGAGCACAGAAGAAAAATTTTATTTTTTATAGACACGAAAAAAGGGGCGTTTCCGCCCCCGTTTCCTTGAGTTAGTCGTCCTTTTCAATCAATCCCATATCATCAAGGCGTCTTAATAGCCCATTGACGGTATAGGTGAGATAGTCAGCGGGTGTCGGGTCAGCCCCATAGGTAAAGAGAAAAGGGGCTTGCGCCCCTCTCTCTTACTAGCTTTACTGTTTCTGTGCCAGCAACGCCATGATAGCGTCTAACTGTTTCCGCATGGCGTCAATTTCCGCCTGTGCGGATTTCCGCCCCGTCTGGCGTTTCACAACATCGCCCGTTGCATTGACGACGGTGAAAACGTGGCTTGCACCACGCCCCGCATAGATAAACGGGGCAATGCCGTCGAATTTAACGGTGTTCCCGCTTGCGGTGGGGAACTGTTTTGCCCCGTCCACGGGGATAATAACGGCGGTAGTCGTCACGTTCCCCGCTTTGGTGGGGAACTTTTCGTCAATCGCGATGATAACGGACGCCTTGTAGTAGGTGACGCCGTCGCGTTCACCTAATTCAATAGGCTTTTCAGCCGTTACCTTGTTGACGCATTCAGCCTTGACAAGCTGAATGGAACGCTCAATATTTCCCATAAAACCCGATTTTTCGATAGCCATAATAGCCTCTCTTTCCCGTCACTCTTGTGACGAATAACTTTTGGAAGGGATTGATTTGTTCCTTCCTTCTGTATCATTTTGTATAGTTAAGTGCACAACATGGGCGTGCAGCCCTCATGCCACCCCCTACCCCTCCACCCACGGGGGTGGGGCTTCAGTCTAGCGTGCCCGCGCTCGCTCGTGGCCGCGTAGATGCAAGTCTCAAGAAAAATATAGACCCCTACCTACATACGTTCTCAATTCTCAAGAAAAATATAAGCTCCTACCTACATATTCCTTTATCATACTAAAGGAATCTCCATATTTCTCTCTATCTCTCTCTTCTTATATCACTTAGGAGGTGTAAAATGTATACTTATAAACCTAATAGTGTATGTAGTAAAGAAATTTCCTTTGATATTATAGACGGTAAACTCAAAAATATCTCTTTTGTCGGCGGCTGTCAGGGAAATTTATCTGCCATCGCTGAACTTTTAGACGGAAAAGACGCAAAAACTACTGCAATTATGTTTCTGGGACACAAATGTGGAAGAAGAAACACAAGTTGCATGGACCAATTCGCCCGTTTTATCCTAGAAACGTTGAAGAAAGGGGTGTAAAACTACCATGAGTCAGCTGGAAGAGCTGCAAAAAGCGTATGAAGCGGCAAAAAGTAACCTAGTTGCGTTCAGAAGGCTATTCCTACCGCTTGATGATGACGTAAAATCTCCTTGGTATCACTATAAATGGAGTGATATTCTGTTAAATGGTGATTCAAACTACGCTGTAGAAGGATTTCGACAGTCAGCAAAATCTTCTATCGTACTAAGAGCCTTTCCATTGTACTGTCTTGTGTTTCCAAGCAAGAAAAGACAGTATGTAGTTCTTATTAAAAGTACGCAAAGGGGTGCCAACTCACGATTAAAAGAAATCGCAGACGAATATCTACACAACTCACTGTTGAATCTTAACTTGCGTAAGGTTAATCAGCAGAGTCAGGACGTATTTGAAGTAGAAGTCTACACTGGTGAAGAGGTTGACGGAGAAAAACAAACAATGACCATCCATATGGAAGCATATGGTAAAGGTTCTTCTGTCCGTGGTCTTAACTGGCACGACCTTAGACCTTCTATTGTAGTTATCGACGACCCGCAGGACTTGGAAGACTCTATGTCTGATACCGTACAGGATAAAGACTGGGATTGGTTTCTGTCTGATATCTTCTCCCTTGGTAAAGACTGTCGTATCTTTATGATTGGTAACAACCTTGGTGCGAAATGTATCATTGAACGTGTGGCGCTGCAGCCTGATGAACTAAACTTTACGTTTATGCGTGTGCCTATTCTTAATGAAGCGGGAGAAAGTAACTGGCCAGAGATGTTTCCAGTGAATGATATCGCTAATGAACGTGATAACTTTACTAAACTTGGTAAGCTGGACATCTGGGAACGAGAGAAGATGTGTATTGCATTGTCTCCAGAAATGGCTATCTTCAAGAAGAAATACTTTCGTTACTTCGACTTGTCTAAATTTGATTGGCATGACTGTAATATCTATATTACGATGGACTTAGCTGTTAGTAAAAAGGAGACTGCCGATGATACTGTTATTCTGGTTACAGCTGTCAATTCTGCTAATCAGTGGTTCCTTATTGATTGTACTGCTGAACGTATGGACCCTTCTGAGTCTATCAATATTCTGTTTGATTATGTATCCAAGTATCACCCTGTATCGGTGGGTATCGAACAAGTGGCCTTTCAGGCGGCGATGAAGCATTTCGTAGAGAAGGAAATGCCAAGACGTAACATCTGGTTCTATATTGAAAACCTCGCTGCGAAAGAGAAGAAGGAACTTCGTATCCAGACGGCACTTCAGCCAAGATTCTCTCAGGGTTCTATCTGGTTCCCAGTCGGTATGGATTGGGTTACTAAACTGCAAGAAGAACTTCTTACATTCCCAAAAGGCTTGCACGACGATATTCCAGATGCCTTGGCATATGTAGACCAGATTGCAACTGCACCTTTGTCTGCATGGGAGAACGTAGCAGATGATGACATCGAGCTTGCAGGTGGTTTGTAATTCTTATATCTCTAGGAGTCAACGAAAGGAGGTAATATAAATAGACCCTGAACAGATTACTGATATTAGTGACCTTAACGATAATATTGTTGAAATCGTTAAGTCGGATATCAGAGAAGCAGAAGATTACCAGAATGCCGTTATCATTCCTACCATGAAAGAGCGATACCAGATTTACTTTGCCGATAAAGAATATTATAAAAAGATGTTCCCAAAGCTCAGTAAAACATCTTCCGTAGTATCTACCGATGTAACAGATACTATCGAATGGGCATTGCCATCCCTCATGAAGGTATTCACTGGCGGCGATGATGTAATCAGTATCTCTGGCGTAGATGCACAAGATGACCATAACGCAGAGATTATGCAAGACCTTATTTCTTTCCAGCTGCAGAGACAGAACCACTTCTTCCCGATTCTGTATAATTGGATGAAAGACGCACTTATCACTGGTCTTGGTGTTGTTAAATGTTACTGGGACAGGGAAGAGGGCTACGAGCCTGTGCAGTGTGTGCTCAACTTTCAGAGTTTACAGGCCTTAATCAACACTGGCGTGAAGATTGAATCCATTTCTGCCCCCGATAAGTATGGCGATTATACTGTTGTTTATGACTCCACATTCTATCTGAAGAATGCTCCAAAGATTGAGAACATTCTTATTTCTGATTTTTTATATTCGCCAGACGCAAAAACTCTTGATGAAGCAAACTTTGTTGCTCACAAGAAACGGGTTACTATGTCTTACCTCAGAAAGATGGAACAACAGGGCGTATACGCTAACGTTGAAGAGGTAAAACCAGAGCATTGGCACTCTAAGTATGGGCTCGATGAAGCCGATACTGAAATGGAGGAAGTACTTGGCGACCAGTACTACGGTTTCCACTCCGCCGCAGAAGAAGCTCGTGAAGAGGTAACTCTATACGAGTGCTACACGAAGATTGATATCAACGGTGATGGCATTCTTGAGGATATGATTATCACACTGTGTCAAGACCATATCCTTCGTTGCGAACCGAACTACATGGGTAGACATCCATTCTTCGCTATTTCCCCGACGCAGGACCCACACCGTATTTGGTCTAAGCGTTCTTATGCAGAACTCGTAGGCGAAATCCAGAATCTGAAGGTGGCACTGATTCGCCAGATTATCCACAACTTGGCACTGACGAACGACCCGAAGATGATTCTTGCACCAGATGCAATTAACGTAGACGACTTCAACAAAGGCCGTGCCGTCATTCGTAAGAAGCCTGGATATCAGATGAGTGACGTGGCAATGTCTATGCCAGTCAATCAGATTGCTCCTTACACATTTAACTTCCTTGAATGGACGGAAGGGCAGAAGGAACAGCGTACAGGTGTCACACGATATAACCAAGGTCTTGATGCTTCCAGCTTGAATAAAATGCTGGACATCAATACGCCTGTCCCGATGGCCAATGGCTCCAGTAAGCTGTTAAAAGACATTGTTGACGGTGATATGATTGTTGGGCAGAATGGTAAACCGACCATGGTTATTAAAGCCCATACTATTCATGACCCAGAACGAGCATATGAAATCAAGTTCTCTAACGGCGAAGTCCTTAAAGCGGGCGGAGAACATTTGTGGACAGTGTTTGGCCCTCATAGGAGACGTAAAACCATTGATACCGACACTTTGTTCCAGTTGGCGCATAAGTATAAACAGCCATTGTTTATTGACAGGGTATACCGTCCTGATAACAACGGTGATATTGAATTACCAATAGACCCGTATATCCTCGGTGTGTTCTTGGGCGACGGCTGCTTACACACCAATCGCTTTACCTCAATGGATAAAGAGATAGTGGACGCCATGTCCGAATGGGCAAAGTCCAGAGGTGGTTTTATCAGACCGTCTTTACACCAAAACGCAGGGAAGGCTATTACGTATGACATAGTTGGCACAGACTTGCACACCATCCTTAGAAAACTACACATTGCCCGCGATGCAAGATACGACGACATGAAAGATAACTGTAAACACATACCGGAGATTTTCTTTAGTGCTTCTTATAGACAGCGTATGGAACTTCTTCGTGGACTTATGGACACTGATGGTTGTCACCATTCTGGTTCGTTGGCTATTTTCTCTCAAGCAAACGGGCAGTTATTGGACGATGTAGAACGCTTGATTTGTTCCTTTGGCTGGAATTATTCTAAGTCAGAGCAATTCCCTGGCAAGTTAGCTAAAGAAGGTCGTACATATTGGCATTTAACTATTAGTTGCCTCGATAATCCATTTAGATTAAGCCGAAAAGCAAACAAGTATGTACAGTCTAAACGTAGTGTTGATAGGGTTAAAATAGTATTAATCGAACCGACCGATATTATTCCAATGCGGTGTTTAACTGTTGATGCCGAAGATGGTCAGTTCTGCGTAGGCAAACACTATACCGTAACACATAACACAGCAAGCGGTATCAATGCCATCATGAACGCATCTAATCAGCGACTGGAACTTATTGCTCGTATGTTTGCTGAAACAGGTGTGTATGAATTATATCGTTTTCTTATATCTTTGAACCAAAAGTTTATCGACCAAAACACTGTTATCCGATTAACAGGGGAACCCATGGAAATTAAACCAGATGACCTGTCTGGCTCTTTCGATTTGGTCGTAAACGCAGGTCTCTCCATCCAGAGTAAAGAAGCTATGAATACCCAGCTTCAGACACTCATGACCGCTATCATGCAGGTAAACGCTGCTGGTGTTGCAGTTGCAACTCCCCATAACATCTACAACATCGTTAAGCGTTGGATGGAAAACATGGGTATGAAAAATACAGGTGACTATATTACTGACCCTGTTGTTGCGCAGCAACGTGCTATGCTCGAAGCGCAGGTTATTCAGACTACACTTCAGACTCTCCCCCCTGACGCTGTAGCTTACTACTTCCAGTATGGCTCGTTACCGATTCAGGTTCTCTACTCACTTCCCCCTTATGTGCAGGTAGTATTCTTGAGTCATACGTTACCAACAAACACAAATAACACTGGTCAGAGTGCAGTGCCTATGCAGAACGCATCTGCACCACAAGGAGCAGGAGGGGCAGTTACTTCCACTGTGCGACAAGGCAGTGACGCCCTCTCTCCAGACAAACAAATTGGTCAGCAGCCAGCCGATAATAGGGTTCCCAATGGCGCACCTGCTGAACCGACTAATGGAGTAGGAGGTTACTAATGGCAATCAAGTATACGAGGCGAATTCCTCGAGAGGCGAATATCCAAAGATATGAAGCAGCTAAAGCTCTCGCAGACACCTATAATCAAGCAGCTGGCGTACAGCCAGATGCACAGGCAAATGCCCCCATGTCTGACTACGACAGGGAGCGTGAACGTATTCGCAATAGATTCATGGCGCCGACTAATGATGATAGTAACGCTTGGGTGCGGTCTGCCAACCGTGGCCAGGCAGCTATCGACAACGGTCGCCAGCTGAAGCCGACACCAGCAGCAGGTTCTTATGAATTTGCTACACGTACTCTGCCGTCTGGCACCCCTAATGCACCGCTGACGTATGCCAACACTGGTGATACTATCAACGATAAAGGCATCCAGCTTATGAAAGATGCAGGATGGACAGATGAACAGATTGCTAACCGCGATAATACAGGAGTGAACTGGGGTTTCCATAAATACCTTAGTGACAACGGTGGTATTGACCATACACAGGCAGAGTATGAAGCGTATGAAAGGGAAAAACGTCGTCAGCAGTTGGCATATGAAATGGCTATGCGACAGAACTATGGCCCAGCAGCTGCTCAGGATGCTATGGCACTTGGTGTACCTGACGACTCTGGTTCTACTGGCGCAAACAGTTACGACCCATATAACAGTTCCCTTCCCGATTATGGTCGAACTGGTTCACAGAACAGCGTAGCTGACTTCTACCAGCTCGATGCTCAAACCTATAAGGACGCAAACCCGTACGCATATCGTGATGCCCACGACCCGTTAATTCGTGCATACAATGCGCTGCGTGATTACAACCAGAGCCAAAGATAATTTTCTTATACAAATAGTGATACGGGTTTAGCCAAGTGGTGAAGGCGGCTGGCTTTGACCCAGCAATGCGCTAGTTCGATTCTAGCAACCCGTGCCAGTTAGTTTCGTCAAAACCGTGCAAAACCTCGTTATTTAACGAACAAATTCTGTATGGCTATTGACGTATATATATTTTATTGCACCAACCTTTACGGAGTGCAAAAGGAGGACTTTATGGAAGATATGCAGAATGGAATGCCGATGACAGAACCAGTTCAGGAACCTGTTCCTGCAACACCTGCACCAGTGGATAATCCAGATGTGCAGACTGTACCACAGGGCGACGACGCTGACGAACCTGCATTTGGCATTGACGAGAACGGTGACATCACTTTTGCTGACGCCTTCTTCGGTGAACCGACAGGCGACTACGATGATGAACCAGAACCCGCCCAAGACCAGCCGCAGGATGTACCGCAGCCACAGCCGGAAATGCAGACTGTCCGTGTAGATGGACAGGACGTACAGGTTTCTATGGACGAAATGCGTAATGGCTATATGCGACAGGCTGACTACACTAGGAAAACACAGGAACTCGCAGCTCAGCGTCAGGCTCTCGAACAGCAGCGACAGATGATGATGCAGCAGTTTGCGAACAACCCTCAGCCCCAGAATGTTCAGCCCCAGCAGCCGCAGATGTCCCCAGAAGAAGTACAGCAGCGTGCTATGGCTGACCAGAGAGCGTACCTCGACCAGGTTGATACGTATTGCAAAGACCGAGTTAAACAGCTCTTTGGTGAAGATTTTGACGAGTACAATAGTAAACATATGGCAGCATATGTCAATGAAGTTGGTAATGTCAAAGCAGCTACCCTACAGAGGGTCAATGAGATGAAGCAGCAGGAAGCTGAAAAGGCAGCTGCTTCTCAGAGAATCGCATCGGTTACTGCTAAATATAGACAAGACCCCAACTTCGACACGATTAACCAGCTCGCTCTGAGTAGTCTCCAGAACCTCCCGTACAAAATGTATGTGGAAGTACAGGACGCTCTCAAGACTGGTAACGCGGAAGTGCTTGACAATTACATGCAGGCCGTATCGAATATGTATTATCATCGTGGCAACCAGCCACAGCAGGCTCCGCAGCCTATGCCTCGGCCTGTCCAGCCGCAGGTACGTCCACCGTATGTCGAACCGACAAATAACCGTGGTGCAATGCCACAGGCACAGAAAACTATGGACTACGCTGCGCTTGGTCAGATGACTAACGACCAACAGGCGGCATACGTATCTAGGTTTGCGAAAGAGCTTGGCGTATAAATTGAAAGAGAGGTAACAACTCAATGGCAGCAGGTATGCCAGCTACAGGTGCAGCAGCCCCGCATAATAAAGGTTCTGCCCTTCGCTCTTATAACGTCGTTGGTACTGTTAGAGATATGTCTGACTTCATTACCAACCTCGACCCAGATAAAACTAAACTCACTCAGATGTTCGGTAAAACTACCGTAGTATCCACTAAACATGAATGGCTGAGAGACTCTCTCCGTCCGGCAATGGTGAACAAGCATCCTGAAGTTATCAACTTCGATACCACTGAAACCGTTCCGAGACGTTGGATGTACAACACCGTTCAGCAGTTCATGCACGGCTTAACAATATAGGTCATTCCTTGGAGAAATCCTTGGTCTAAACTTGGTGAAAACGAGGGACACCCTAACGTAAAGACGAGGGCAATCTCGTGGGAAGCCCAGTTATACTGGGAACCCGTAACGACTATCCAGTAATGGAGTACACTCAAGCGAGTGGAAGTGCCAAGCACCTTAACCTAAAACGGGAAGGTGAAGAAATAGTCTCCTCTGCTTGGAAACTTGCAGCAGTCACGTTAGTGACGGGGCGAAATTAGCGACTTCGCTCGAAGATATAGGACAACATCTCTGATATCACCCAGGCTATCAAGAAGTACGGTGTTCGTGATGAAGTGGCGTACCAGTTTGTTAAGGCTGGTAAGGAAATCGCGGGCGACCTTGAATACGCTATCGTCAACAACACCACTGCAACCCCGATGTCTGAAAACGTTGCTGGTACTTTCGGTGGTATCCCGTACTTCCTCGAAGATGAACTGAAAGGTGCAACCGTAGCTGCTGGTGTGTTCACCCTGAATGACCACGGCTTTGTAAACGGCGACGCCCTCATCGTTCGTGGTGGTACTGTATGTAAAGAAAACGTTGCCTACTACGTAGCAGTTAAGGACGCTAATACGTTCTACCTGTACGATAGCCCAGAAGGTGCTATGAACTCCGTCAAGTATGACGCGAATGGTCATGGTGTCTCCTCTGGTGAAGGTAAGGTTGAAGAAACTGAGATGACTTCCCTCACCTTCCAGAACTGCATTGATGCAGCAAATGATGTCGCTAAGGGCAACCTTACGTTCGACCTCCTGAACGATGCAATGCAGCTGACTTGGCAGCGTGGTGGCGACCCGACCGTCGCTATTATGTCCGCACGTAACAAACGCGGATGCGCTGACTTCACTCAGGGTGCACTGCCGATGCGTCAGGCAGGTGACAAGAGTATCACCACCTCTCTCGAAATCATCGAGACTGACTTTGGTTCTCTTCGTCTGGAAGCCCATCGTATGTACTCTGACGATGTGGTTGACCTGCTTGACCCGCAGTATTGGAAACTTGGCTACCTTATTCCGTTCCATACTGAAGAACCGCCGAGAGTCGGTACTTACAAGGAAAAGGTAATCACTGGCGTAGCATCTATCGAATGCACCGCACCGAATGCTAACGCTCGTATTAAGAACCTGACTGGTAAGGTTAATCCGAAACCAGTTGTTGTGGAGACCATTACTCCAACCGTTGCACCGTAACGGAGGTTCTCGTATAGAAGATTGGGGAGCCTATGGCTCCCCTTTTTTCTTATATCAAAAGGAGATAACATGAGTAATAACATTGTAAGACAAGACGTTGATGTCGATAAACACGGTAACTGGTCACTGACTAATACTTGGGATGCAACTGATATTATGCGTTCCTGCTACGAGGATAGAAAGAAAGACCCATATCTCGGGAAGCACAAAGGTGGTCGAAGGCTGGGGCGTATCCCTTATGAGTGTTGGAACGACCCTACAGAGCTTACACTCCAGTGTGCTAAGGAAGCCATGGCGTGTGGCGACCACGAGAGCTTCAATAAATACATTAAGCAGTGGCTGAAGGACAACCCAGAGTTTATGACAGTTGACCACATGTAAGGAGGAATTATGGAGTACATTCGTGCAAGAAGGTTGTCCAATGATATCCTGATGGGACTCAACGAATTGTATAATCGTAGTCACTCTGACGAAGAACTTGTGACAGCTATTAACCATGTACTAACATATGTGAATCTTGAACTTGTTCGGCTTGACTCTCCGTATGTTAAAAAAGAGACTACAGTTAAAGCGCGCAAGTATGGTGTAGAGTTACCAGACGATTATATCAACTTCTCTGGGTGGTTGTCCGATGAAGAACTACCAGAGGGCGAACGCAAGAAAATCAAGTGGCACATCCGTGGTACAAAGATTTATACTGACACCGATGACACTATGATTTATTTTAGACATATCCCATTGATTCATCACTTGGATGAAATCATTGAACTTCCTTATTTCTTTTATCTTCTCTTGGTTAGATTATGTATTGGCTATATCAATGGCTCTATCTCCGACGATGATATCACTAATGCCGTTGCCGCTGAAACCAACGGTCAAGCCAACGACTACGAAATCACAAGAGAACTTCCATTCTATTTGTAAAGGGGTGATTGAATGACAGTAAATCAACTACTGATTAAGGTACGTCAGAAACTTAATGATATGTCTAAGTTGAAATACTCTGACGAAGAACTTATCTATTGCCTTAATAACGCCATTGATACGGTATCCCTTGAGCTTGCTGATAGCAAAACCCCAGAGTTCGTAAAGGAGTTCCAGCTCTCCGCTGGAGAAGAAGTGGAACGACCTGACGACTTTATCGAATTTATTGGTCAGTATCCAATCGCATTTACCGAAGAAGAGGATAAGGTAATGATGGAACTACTTGACCAAGAGTACCCGTGTCCCATGATTGTTCGATACTTTGCGTTGAGACCGAAGGTGCATCTGCTTACCGATAAGGTGCCATTCTATCGCGAATGGCAGCTCAATCGTCTTATCAAGAATACGGTATTGGAGGCAGACCCTATACAGGGACAGACTGAACAGGGGGCTGGTAGCTAATGGCAACTACGGCTAAGATGACATATGACTATAATAATCATATGCTGACTAACGTAGCGATTACATGGGATGTTGGTGGAGATATCGTTTTATCGTCAGCTACATTCAATATGTACCGAAACAACACTGCTGGTAAGGTAGATGCTGTGCAGTCTGGTAATGAAGTATTCCTATTGAACAATGCCCCAGTTGATATTCTGGCAACATTTACCAAAGTCAACAATACCTATACGAGCTCTGCATTATCTTTAGTAGCCGATAGACTTAATGACGATTATACATATGTACTTAAATTCACGTACACTCCGCAAGGAGGTACTCAAACGTCTGATAGAATTATCGTGTACGTGCCAAAGCAGAAAGATGCAATCCAGCCAGATATAGGCGACCCTGGACTTCCTACTGATACTGATAACCCAGAAACCACTTTTGACAGGATGACTGGGGAAGAGTTTATTATCCGTTACGCTATTCGACAGAGAGTGTCTGACGCTATCGAGACTGGGTATACTGACGACGAGCTCCTCGCATATATCAATGATGCTATCAATATGGCATGGGGGGTCATGATTCAGACGGACTACGATGAGATTGCTGGATATCTGACAATGAACGAGCGTAAGATTGAAATCCCAAAGGACTATTGGATGCCAACTGGTAAACCACCAGTGCAGAGATATAACCATATGTTATATTGTTATGGCGATTTACCGTGCACATTTAGATATTGGACAAGACCGAAATTTCTCCGTACACTGCATGATACCTTGCCACAGGGTACGGCTTGGTTCAACTCTGCTTTATTAAACCTAGTGGCACAAATGGTTGTGACACTAGCTATGCAGAACCACGGATTTGATATGGGAGCCGAAATGGATTTCACAACTAGCATTGCTAAGTTACTTCCGAAATGAGGTGAATAGATGGCCACAGACTTTAATACGCAAGCGGCTCGCCTAGTAGCCGCTATTCCAACAGACTCACAAGGCGATGGTCGTAAGTTCGCTGATGCTGTACGTAAGTCTTTGAACTACATCGCGACCTACGCTGGTACTGGCAGTGGTTCTGGTGGTGGAGGGGGTGGTGATGGTACTACTGTTACTACTATTAGCAACCAACTGTCTAACGTTAGAATTTCATATGCTAAATCTGGTGACTACTATAACTTAACTGTCACATGGGAAACTGGCACATTTAACGATTCTCGCGTATACAAGTATGCATTGCTAAATCTTCAGCAAGCTCCTCAAAAAGGTAATGCATCAGTGAATTGGAATCAAGTAGGGTCACGAATCTACCAGTCCAAAAACGATGCGTTAACTGCCACTATTCCGAATGTATTACCTGGTTATCGCTACAGAGTTGTAGCCATTGGTGTAACCGACGATGGTAAACGGTCGGACGAAAGTAAGGCACCTAGTGCTGTAACATTCATTCCAGTACAGGTAAGAGATACCACGCCACCTGCATCACTGACTACAACGGCCACATCGAAAGGACTGTTGATTGAGTGGACACAGCAGTCTAATGCATTCTATACGTATACTGAACTGCGTGATGGTGATAATAACTTCGGTACTGATGATGGATTGTTAACTAGGTCTCGTGGTCAGTCGTACACGTATGTTCCTAAAGAACGCAACGGCACAATCTACGCGGCCAACTTTGGTATCAGCGAGAAATACTCTACATCTCTTGATTCTACCTATTCGTTTCCACAGTTGACCACACCTGAAGCTCCTGACGTGACAGTTGGTACCGATGACAACGAAGACCAGTATAAAATTACAGTTACATTCAAAGCACCTACATATGGCCTTGGGACTAATGTGTATATTAACAACGTAAAGTTTGCGGTGGATTACACGCAGCACTCGTTTACGTATTATACAACAAAGGAGCATGACGTAATCAGTCTAACATACTTTGATTGTATCGGTGAGTCTAATCATTCTACGTCTGTGCCGGTTGACGTGAGCAACCCTAGACATTCTGATTTGAATACATTCATTGATATTCATGGTAACAATATTACGGGTAGGAGTCTTACTACTAATACTATTGATGCCAGGAATATTGTTGGTAATACTATTTCTGTAGATTCATTGACCATTGACGATTCAATTAAAGCCGATGCAATCGAGGCAAATCGGATTAAAGCGGATACATTAAACGCAGAGAATGGTTCACTTCTTGATTTGACCGCTAATACGGTAAATGCTGTTGATGCTACATTTGGTACTGCCGATATTAGTACCTTGACGTACATGAATATGTCGCCTACTGATGGTGCTGATGGCGTGATTACTGCAAATCGCATTATTAGCAATGGGACAATTAGCACTACTGGAGAGATGAGCGCTAACAAAATTGTATTCACCGTGAACAATAGTACCACCGAAGACCCTAGTATCGGGAAAGAAGAGTGGCAGAACAATGGAGAGGAAGATTATGGGATCGTCTTACGTGGTAAATGCACTTTCTTTAACGGTGTCGGCAAAGTCAATAAGGCGTGGATTAACAACGAGGAAGGGACTGCTCATTTTGGCGGTAGTGTCACTATTGATGGTGGAGTTACTGTCAAAGGCGACGTAAATGCAACTGGTACTGTGTACGGACAAGGCGGATTAGGTTCTCCGTATAATCGCAGTGGTTATAAGCAATTTGCGGCTGACGTTAACAGTAATAGTTATAGCAGTAGTGGTAGAATTGGAGCTGACCCAGTATTCCAGGTTGCTCGTAGAAATGGCGACGGCAATCAACCACTTTATTACATGAAGTTTACTCCAATGTTTTCTGATGGTAACTACGAACTAGCTGACATTATTAAAATACTATTAGCCAATTCTGTGCAGGCTACCCTAGTACAGAACGGTACGAGTTGGCAGTGTAACTGTAACTGTTGCGACGGTTGCGGCGACGACGCAGGCTCTTGAGGTGTATTATGTACAAGATTAGATACAACAATGTACCCAGTGACATATCGTGCGGCGGCGTAGTCATGCACAATAATAACCTGACCGTGAATCTATATTTCAAACAGCTGAACGATTATCACGATATTAGTGGAATGATAACCATACAAGATATTCAGCCATATCATTCTTACGCTATAGTTTTAGATGTGGGCGGAAAATCTAAAAACTTTAGACAGACATACTATTCAGACTTCAAGGTGCTCGACCTGAATAGGCTTGGTTCTTCTATTAAAATGGATTTTGGTGAGATTGCGTTACTGTATTCTCCTTTACAAGTAGCACAAGTGGATACTGGTGTTTGGTCTGGGGATACACACGACATGACAATTACAATGCTGCATGGCGCATACAATAGTCTGACGGTTCCAGATAACTTTATTATAGAGTCATACGACAGTACACAGGACTCAAAAACCAAGAATGTACGTACCGATTTGTGGGATGGATATAGTATTACCATTGACGGTGTTGAGCAGTATAGAGATAGACACAATAAAACATTTATTGATGGCGACAATCACGTAGATATTACAGACAAAGAATATATCAACGTGCACATTCAAAAATACCACGGGGAAGCTAAACAGAAACTGAATAGAGAATGCGACAACGAGGAAGTCTTTATAGACTGTTCTTGCGGAGTCGTAGATACTAAACGGGTGAGATTAGACCATGGTGAGGGTGACTTTAAGATATTCCATTTTGGATTTACTGGGGACGTAACGCTTAAACTAGGAAGGAAGTTCTACGATACATGGAACGATTACACGTTGATTTTTCAAAAGTCGAAGTAGTCAGTATATTCCTAGGAAATAGGTGTAACATGTCATGCCCATATTGTCACAGGGACGAGACTGAAACTTCACCTGTTGTATCTAGTAAATTAAAAAACGTTCTGGCTAAAACAGGCAAAGTTAAAATATTCTTCTATGGCGGTGAACCGACGCTATACATGGATGTAATTAAGGAAATAGTTGACATTAAACCAAATGCAGATTACTACATAACAACGAATGGAAAGTTATTCGACAGATACAAAGATTACTTCAATGCACATAACTTTTTTGTCGTATTTAGTTACGATGGTAAATATTCTGAACGAGAGTTCGACCCATTAACAAAGCCTATCGAAATTGGTAAGTTTGGCGTATCGTCTACATTAACACATAACCACTGTGACATTAAGCAGTGGGCGAAGGACATCAATGAGAAGGAGAATATTATCAAACGCCCCATCTATGCGTACCCTCATCACGCTCACACTTTAGTATACGATAACGAATGTTATGCCTTAGATGTGTTACAAATCATTCAACTAGCGAATGACGAGATTAAAGCGATTAAGCAAATGGTATCTGATTATGAAAAATTTAAGCTCGTAAATATCCGTTGGAAATCATTGCTCTCCTTACTTGTAAAACGCATCCACCATACAATTATAGACGGAGAGACACGCTGTGCAAACCATAAGAATATTAAACTAGACCTTGATGGGAATATGTATGAGTGTCTATACAAAAGAGAACCATACGTCGGCCCACCGATAAAGTGTAAAGCGTGTAATCTGTTTAAGTATTGCGGCAGTGGTTGCTCAAAAGAATTATTTAGAGAGCGAGAATGTAAGTACAACCAACTATTATTAGGTTGGTTTGTAAAGTTTTATGAAAAGCACAAGGAGGCGTGCGATGAGATTGTTCGTTTTTCAGAATCAGACCACGCTAGAGTCAGATGTTGGTATAGTCAAAGTTGACAATGGTATATCAGTACACGTTGATATAGGAGAAACTGATAATTATTTCTGTACAGTAGACATTAAGCACATGCACGAAGGAGACAGTGCTATAGTCGTATACTCTCCAGTAGCTAATAAATTATTTACACTGTATAATTATCGTGAATTACTACAGGTGTTAGGGTTAGCACCTTCAGAGACATATGCAGCGATACATGCAGTTATTATTGCTCAAGTTGACATTGTAAATAAAGAACCATTCATCAAGATATTTTTATCTAGCAATCAATATAAACTACAGGGAGACTTGGATTCTTTTGATTGTATATTTAAGCCAATATCAGATATGCACGCACTCGACTTGCAGTTTAGCTATGATACTAAAGTAACTTTCGAGATTGGTGATGACATGATTATTTTCTCCGTGTATTTAAATAAAAATGCATATGAAGGTCCATTGTATTTTAACTACGGAAATCAAAGTTGTAAACTCAATGACAATAGCGTCACTAATATAGTATACGATTATATACCGAATGAAGACGCGTTCATCGGATCAGAACATAGCAGACTAGAAGGGAGAAGAGTTCGCATACATGCAGAATGAAATGAATACATTATATGTAATGTTAGGCAATGAATGTAATTTACATTGCAGATATTGCGTGCAAAGAAACCTAATCGAACATCCAATAGCTAGACGTATTAGTCCTAAGTTCTGGAAGTTTTTCATGTCGATTAAAGATAATGTGCGTGTAGTTTTCTATGGCGGCGAACCACTGTTATATTTCCCAGCAATTAAAGAGATTGTAACACGGAGACCAAACTTATCTTATCATATGCCATCTAACTGTAAACTGCTTACCGATGATATGGTTGACTTCTTCAACAAGTACGATTTCCATATCTCTGTGTCATGGGATGGTGACACTAGTTATTATACTAGAGGATATGATGCGTTTGCGGAAAACGGAGACACAATTAGGAAGTTAAAGAACTTTGCAATAGCAAGTACTATTACAAAATATTCTCCATTAGGGAATGTATTTAAAAGTATACATAACGAATTTCCAGATGGCAAAAGATATAGTATTGTAAACTTAATAATGGACAATGGATTAGACGACAAGTCACTAATAGATATTAACACAACGCAGTTATCAAATGATGTTAAGGACGTACTGAAAGCGTATGATGATGGAACTATAAACGAGAACGAAAAAGATTGGGTTAATCGTGAGTTACATTGGGCTAAGATACACACTATATCCCCATATGAAGGAGCTAAATGCGGCAACGGCAGATTTGTTATTAATATAGACTTAGATGGTAATTTCTATAACTGCCACAACCTGAGTACTCCGTCTTCGTATTCCAAGGATTGGGACAAGTGTGTTGATAGACAACATAGCGAAAGATGTAGAAACTGTAAAGTATTTTACTTTTGTTTTGGTGGTTGTCCGATTACAACTGACAAAGATTTAAAAAGATACTGTGAAAATGCAAAAGCATTGTATGGTCCGATTGTTGATTGGTTTATACAGAAGGAGGTAACGAGTGCTAAGACATAACTGTGATAACACAACACCGCTAGTACCAGTAGTTGATATTGTTATCGCCCAAGGGGCAGACTTCGATATTCAGTTTGAACTCCTTGAGGGAGAAAAGGATACACCTATTGATATTAGTGATTACAAGTTTTACGCTAGTGTAAAAGCGTCAGCCGAGGATACCACGGTTATTGCAAAGATGCATCAGGTAGATGTAGATCCTAAAAATGGTATTGTTAATTTATCACTGAGTGCGGAAGAAACTGCTTCCATTGATACTGGTGGTAATTCTTATAAAGAATGGGAAGAGCTTTATTGGGATGTCAATATGTTTGACGGACATGACGTTAAACGAATCTGCAACGGTAAAGCGTTTATTTCCCCAGGTATTTCTCAAGGAGGTAGCACGTGAATCATGTAACTGTATCCAGTTCTCCTGTCAAAGTAACGTTACGTTACGGACAGAAAGGGGAACGTGGTATCGGTATCTCCAGTGTAGCACTAGATGACAAAGCTCACCTTATCATCACGTATGATGACGGTAAGACGCAGGACGCTGGTGCCGCACTTGGTGACGTTACTTCCATTAAAGATGGCATTGACTCTACTTATAAAAAGATTCAAGCCTCTGAAGCGAACGTAACGAAACTCGAAGCCTCCACAAAGACAAATGCGGAGAAGGCACAGCAAGCACTTCAAGATACACAGAGTGCTAGTACGTCTGGTGTAAACACTATCAATACACTGGTCACTGAAAAGATGACGTACATGACCAGTACATTCAACTCTTTGCTGACACAGGCTAAAGCTAATATCGACCAGTGGGAACGTGACGCTGAAGATAAAATTCATAAGGTGCGTACCTACTCTCTTGAACAAATCAAGACTGCGCATGACGATGCAATGGTTGATATCGAACGTAGTGTCAATAAAGCTGAGGCATGGGCGGTATCTGAAACAACCCCAGACGGAGAGCCAGACTTTGAATCTCCTACTGGACTAACGCAATCCTCTCGCTCTTGGGCTTTGTACTCCAAGAAGAAAGTGCAAGAAGCCATTGATACTTTGAAGGGTATCAAGGATAACGAGACGGACGTGTCCAACATGAAGAACGACGTGGCAGAACTGCTGCGTAGAACACGAGTCTCAGAACAGAATGCTCAAGATTATATGAGCGCAGCTAATGTCTCGCAGAAAGCTGCAAAAGAATCTGAAAAGACTGCAGAAGCATATATGGAAAACACCAAAGCTGACGCTAAACAAGTCAACACAGCTGTTACAACTGTAACCAGTATCGCTAAAGAAATCGCAGACAAGTTAAATAGTCTGCAGAATCCAGTGAAAGAATTAACTGGTGAGACTAAAGGTGCATTACACGTATTATACCTTGATAATACAGAAAAAGATATTACTCTGGCTGATATGGGTGCAGACACTTCTGCTCAGGTATCTGATAAAGTTGCCGAGTCTCTGTCTACTGCTAAACTGTATACAGACCAGAAGGTTGCTAGTCTGGTAGGCGGTGCCCCAGAAGCACTTGACACCTTGAAGGAACTAGCTGACGCTCTTGGCAACGATGCTAACGTAGCCGCTAATGTCACCAAAAAGATTGGCGAACTCTCCAGTAACCTTACTAGCGAGATTAACACTCGTAAGGCATCTGACGATGAGATTAACGCCAACATCAGAACACAGGTTGATAAGCTACAGGCTTCCGATACGGCGTTGTCTGATAGGTTGGACACCGAAATTCAGAATAGAGAGACTGGCGATATTGAAGGTTATACCCGTGCTACTGGCTACACGGACACAAAAGTAACCCAAAACAACGCCACTATTATAAAATATGTTGATAACATTACAAACAATGTTGCGACTGATGACGACATTGATTTATTATTTGCTACAAAGGTAGGAAGCTGATGGCCGATAAATATATTAAACTTGCTCAACTGTCTCATTTCCTTAATAAATCTAAGGAACTATTCGTACAAAAAGACGGTAACAAGGTTCTTTCTGACAATAACTATACCACTGCCGAGAAAATAAAATTGGCTGGTATTACCGCTGGCGCAAACTTGTACGTACTCCCGACTGCAGATTCTACCACGCTTGGCGGTGTTAAGAGTGGGGGTAACGTCGCGGTTAGTGAAGATGGCGTAATGTCTGTTGACCTGTCTTCATATCAGAGAACTGCAGATGCTGACAGCAAATATTACACAAAAGATTCTGCTACTATTGATTTAGCCACAAAAGTCGATAAGGTAGAGGGTAAGCAGCTGTCTACAGAGGATTATACCACAGAGGAAAAAACAAAACTTGCTGGGGTAGAGGCTGGCGCTAACAATTACAAATTGCCAGTAGCCTCCGCCACAGTGTCTGGTGGTATTAAAATTGGTGCTAATCTGCAGATGGTAGATGGTGTGCTTAATGCGGTACAAGGTAAAGTTGACCTCACTCAGTTTGAGACTAAAGTCAATGCTGCAAACACCTATGTATCTAAAACTTCTTTGTCTACCACATTGGATGACTACGCTAAAAAGTCCGATATTTCTCAGGCAGTTCGTTACAAAGGTACTGTTGCTGCATTCGCTTACTTGCCAACAGCTACAGAGAATAAACTGGGAGATATGTATAACATTACTGCGGCAGGGGGCTCCGACTCCGATGGGGTTCCGATTAAAGCTGGCGATAACGTAGTATGGAACGGTTCTGGATGGGATAACTACGGTGGTACATTTGCGATTGACTCTGCAACAGATGAAGAAATCGACGCACTTTTTAACATATAAGGAGGTTATATGAATTGGATTTCTACAAATAATTTACGTAGATTTGCTGACAACTTGTTCCATGGTAAGTTATCTTTTAGCGGAAATGTAACACACAATGGAGCTGTTGAATTTAATGGTGGAGTAAAGGTCAATACAGTCAAGGCAGAGTTCACTGCTCCAGTTTCTTTCACTGGTACAACCACGTATAAAGGTAACGAAATTGCTACCAAGGCAATGCTTCCAACACAGAACAGTCAGCTTGAGAATGACTCTGGTTATTTAAGTCCTACCTCTTTAGAGATTCAAGAACTCAGAGCAGCAATGGCGTCTATTCCTACAAGAACTTCTCAGCTGGCCAATGATTTAGGTTATATTCACTTTAGTGACGGTAAATCTATTGAAATGGGGAACTATTTGGACTTGCACGATAACAATAATATGGATCCTGATTATACATTCAGAATCACTGGAAACGCTGAAATGCAGCGAGGCAATGGTGCATATATTCAAGTTCTTGATTCTGGACACCTTAGTATTAACGGAAATGAGTTGTGGATAGAATGAGTGATTAAGGTATCCACATCATTAACCATCCCTGGAGGTAAAGTATGGATAGAATAAAAAACGCCATTATACATTGGCTAGGCGGATATACCGCCGATGAGTATCGTACCGCCGAACTCCAACGCGACCGTTTGTACGTAGAGCTAGATAAACTGGAAACGCTTGACCACGATACCGTGTTAGATATTGATGGTAAACAAATATGGGTGGAATAGGAGGACACAATGGGAACACTTACTAAGAAACTTCACATTCTAAAAACAGGCGGAAGGGAAGAGACCTGTGACATTTATACAACCCCAGAAGAAGTAGGCGGTAGCCCTTATCTTGCTATTGGGGTTGACGGAACAAAAGGGTATGTAAAACTGGGAAACACTACTGGTTCTGCCGTAACTCACTTGAGAGTAGGAAAGAATGGTATAACTTACGCTGCGTGGAAAAAGGCGTTAGCGGAAGTTGATGTACCGACAGGAACTGTATCAATAGAGCTTACTGGGAAGTTTACCGTTCCAACAGGAGTAACCGTTATTAAGGTGAGTCATATTGATTTAGGTGTTGCATATGTGGGGGTTACTCCAGGCACAGAACACTCGCTAAGGTTTGTTTGGATTGAGCGAGACCCAGGTGATTACAACATGTATATTACATGTGATTCACACGATAAGCGATACTTAGATGATGTGATAACGCTAGAGTACCCTGACCAAGATATATGTGCAGTCTTTGATGTAGACTGGTCTCCTGAAATCAATACGCATAAACCAGACTTTACCGATTATTAACAACATAAGGAGATAGTTTATGAACTACCAGCAAACTGCAAAAGAAATTGTTTTGAATTACGCAAATAAACATATTGATAAAACAGACAATGTACAGATTACGTTAGATGATGTTTATATTGTTTGGTTCTGCAAAACGCTGCAGAACTGGAAGGCACTGCTGTCAACTACCTTGCCAGACGGTATGTACTATGAAGTTACATACAACGGTGACAAGAAAGAAGTATATCTTGACGCATACAAGAAATTTGAGAATCAGAAGATTGATGTGTCTAAAATTTCTTAATATATAAGGGGGGACTAATATGCTTACTGCTAGGGAATATCTTGATATGTCTTCAGACGCCTTGGACGGTACGAAGACTCGCGAATTACATAACGCTATCTGTGAATACTTGGATAGCCTTACTTTGGAAACCGCAGACCCGAAGGCAAAACATCTACTGCTTAAACTGCACGAACTGGATTGCGGCCCGCACTTTGATAACGATATCGCCATCAAAGCGGTAGCTCACATGGAGAATGTTGACGGTACTACTGGCCCGCACTGGACGTTTGCAGAAGTGGAGGAGGAAGCAAAGAAACGTAACATCGAACATCCTGCGGATTTGTATTACGCGATTAACATGTTGTATAGCGACCTTTCTAACGTCTTAGGTAAAGACCCCGAAAAGTATATCGCAGTAGCTAAAGCCCTCTATTGGGATGACCCCGATATGCCAGAAGGTAAACTGTTCAAACAGTACGTAGCAACCATCTAATTCTTATATCAATAGAGAGGGTATAAGAAAGGAGTGGTAATATATACCTTGATAGTTACGTTTATCCAAATGCTAATTATGGTTACGAGGTCATCCAGCGTGTCCCTAATGTAGATGCGGTTTCTGCTTGCCGTGTTCCACTGGACGGACGTGTATCGTATTTCGTGCTGAATGATAACAGTGCTATTTGCACTAAGTTTATTGATATGAATGGCAAGGCTGTGATTCGCAAATACGTTCTGCATGAAACTCCATCTAATAACAAAACAATCGAGGAACGGATTGCGAACCTTGAAAGTATTGTTGCTCAGATGAAAGGAGCGAATGTAAATGTATCAACAGCAGCCAATGAATCCCCAGCAGGTGATGTACAACCAGTTCATGAGTCGGGTACAGTCTGACCCCATCGCCAAACGAGTATTCGATATGTGCCAAGGTAAGTCTCCTGAAGAACTTGCTGGCATTGTACAGAACCTAGGTAACAGTGCTGGGATGAGCAAAGAACAGCTTAATCAGTTTTTATCGCAGTATGGCTTAAACCTCTAGCTAGGGTTTATATAAAATTCCAACCTTTGTTCTACTTTTAGGAAGTATGCTTATGGAAGGTACTGGGATTACGCCCGTAATGCCTGTCAACGGCGGGTATGGAGACGGTTTTGGCTGTAATGGCGGTGGCATGTGGTTTATGTGGATGATTGCTATCTTTGCTCTTATGGGTGGCGGTGGCTTCGGTTGGGGGAACCGTGGCAGCGGTCTTACTCAGGCAGAGATGCAAGCAGGGTTTAATCATCAGGACGAAATGGGACAGATTCGTGGCGTTACTTATGGGCTTTCTGATTCTACGTTTGCTCTTAATAACTCTATTTTGAACACTCGTGCTGGACTGGAAAAGACTATCATGCAGGGTAACTACGACCTTGGTAGCCAGCTTGCAGAGAATAGATTTGCACAGCAACAGTGCTGCTGCGAAACCAATCGCAACATTGATTCTGTGAAGGCAGAGAACTATCAGAATACCTGCACTATTACAAGCGCTATTCACGAAGAGGCAGAGAAGACTCGTGCTCTGATTACTGCAAACACTATGCAGGAACTTCGTGATAAGCTGGCAGAAAAAGATAGAGAACTGCAGGCCGCTCAGTTTAATGTCGGGCAGTGCGCACAGACTGCCATGATTGTTAATCAGCTGAGACCATTTCCTCAGCCAGCGTATACGGTAGCTAACCCGTATGCAACTCCAACGGCTACGACATAACACACAATTTAGGGGGCGGTAACGCCCCCTTTTTTATTTACATTAAAGGAGGTAATATGTATAAGGTAGACTGTGTAACAGCACAGAAAACAGATACTCTAGCCCAGGCAATCAACAATAGGATTACTACATTGGTTGGTTCTGGATATAAAATTATGAACGTATATCCAGTAACTATTGGCGATTCTAGGTATGTGGCTGCTATCATTAACTACGAGACATCGCCTACATCAAGCACGCAGTATGTTACACCTAATGAACTAAATAGTGCGCTGGCTATGTATGCAAAGAAAACAGATATTCCAGCTACGCCTACTGTACCGACAAAAGTATCTCAATTAACTAACGACTCTGGATATATTACTCGTTCTACTGCCGACGGTCTGTACGTATCGAAGACAGAAGGAACGTAAGGAGGACTATGCTTATTTGGGACGATATTTTAGCTGTGCTCTCTATTGCTACGTTCGTCAGCGGAGCATTTAATTTCGTTGTACTTAGCCCATTGAAGACGGCTATTGCACAGAATAACAACTTACTGGAAGAACTTCGCAAGGAACTTGAGCGCAGCGCTGTGGATAGACGCGGTTTGGATAAACGTATTGCTAGACTGGAAGAGGCACATTCAATTAACAAAACTCGCCTTGACGCTCTTGAGACAGAGGTTCATAAACTAGAGGGACGACAATGAACATTCTGAATACGCTAAGGCAAGCAACCAAACGCACCATTGACATTGGCAAGACACCTAAGAACTATCGGTGGGTGAATGTAATCCTGTGGGCTTACGTATATCTCTTCGTGGTATATAACGTGGCTTGGTTGTGGATGTGGTTTGTATTGGGGAAAGTAGTGTTGTCCGATTTAATTGCATTGGGTACGCTCATGTGTTCACCCGCTGCGATGGCTGCACTACTGATGTTCCTGAAAATTAAAACAGATAACGATGGTAATAAAATACCAGATTTTTTGGAGGGTAAAAATGAAAGTAATCGACGTGAATGGGTGGAGGGAGAATCCAAATCTCGAGGAGGCTCCAGACCCAATCAAGGGAATAATCGTCAAGATTAGTGAAGGGACTGACATTGACGAGGACTTCGATAGGCACATGAACAATGCACTTGACCAAGGTGTACCAGTCGGTGTATATTGCTTTACGCACGCACGAAATAAACTCCGTGCGGAACAGGAAGCTATGGCTCTCGTTGATAAACTGAATGAATACGAGGGAGCTGACCTGTCTCTTGGTATTTGGTTCGATATGGAAGAATCAAACATGCCAGATGCAACTCCTTTTGAAAGAGCAGAAATTATCATGGCTTTTCTGAATGTAATCACGGAGTATACGCACGATGTTCCAGTCGGTGTGTACTCTGGATACTATGGACTGACTGACGACATTGATGTCGGTGCACTACCAGATTATGTACAGCTGTGGGTAGCTAACTATAGTAACACTAACTACTGGAACGATGAACATCCAGAACGTCCAGCTAAGATGTGGCAGTATTCGGATTCTTATGAGATTGGCAATGATTATTATGACGTAGAGGAATGGTATGACTAATGAAATTAAACGTGCTATTGTTATCTTCGTGCTTGCTCTTGTCTGCTTCATCAGTGGCTTCTGCTTCGGATATAACTATCAGTCAGAAAGATTGGACAGACTTCAAACAAGACTTGACGCAGCTGAGGAGCAACAACAAGGAACAGCTAGTAACATTGGAAAAGCAGAAGCAGGAGTTGACAACGCTAAAGAAACAACTGGACGAATCGAGAGTGGCGTTGACGAAAGCAGAAGAATCGAACAATCAACTTCAGAAATCCTTGACCGAATCGAAGAAAGAATTGAAAAGGTTGAAGCCGAAAACGGTAAACGCTAGTATCGGCTTGGTCTACTTGGATGATAAAGTCAAACCAGCTATTGACATTGAATATCATAATGTCAGTGTTGTTGGCAATAAAGACTTCATCGGATTGTTTTATAAATTACTGTAGGTGATATATGGCATATCAAGTACGTAAACATGAAGCTAAACAGCAGATTGAGTTTAGCGACAATACGGGTGGCATTAACATTTCAAGAGAGCCAGATAAAATCGCCGACAATGAATGTGTTGATGCCACTAATTTCCAATTTAACTTCTACTCAGGTAAGTTCTGCACTAGACCAGCTATTGATAATCCTATCGACACGGAATCAGAACCTATCACTTGTCTGTGGTATGACGCATCTACCCGTATTACGTTCTTCTTCGTTGGTCGAAACGGGCAGAAGAAAACTATTAAGATGTTGAATGGTGCTGGCAACATTATTGTACTTGGCCAGACTAGCGGAACCATCGACAAACCAAAGTGTTTGAACTTCGGTGGTAACGTGTTCTTCGCCAGTGGGCGTAAACTACAGGCGTACTTAATGCAACCACCTCCGTGGCTGATATCGCAGCGTAACAAACTTGTTACTCTTGATGGCTCTAGTGTTGCTGGTGGTACACTCAACAATAGCCCAAACGTAGACGTATTGTACTACAAGTCTGGGCGATTAGTGTGTGCAGCTGGCGGCGACGATACAATCTACTACTCAGCCGTTGGTGATGCTCTTAGCGAAAAAGCTATTGGTATTGACTACGACGACCCAGATGACGAATCGTCCGCCAAGTATATTCAGAATGTAGGTGCCGATGACGCTGGTAAGTTCTTGACTATTGTGCCAATGTCTACCGATATTGTCGTATTCAAAACGTCTGGTAATGTATACACTATTTCTGGTGAAGCCCCGAACTGGTATATCTCATTGGTTGGTACAAACTCTGACGCTGTAGGGGCTAATGCTATTGTTCCATTTGCAAACGACATCGCATTTGTATCTACACAAGGATTGCGTAAGCTAACCAACAGTGCTACTTATGGTAACTATAGTACAGAAGAGTTTGGGCAGAAATGTAACCCGAGTATTATGGATGGCGTATCTAACCCGTGGATTTCAGACCTTCGAGATAGGCGTCAGATGGTAATCGCTAAGAATAACTATGATGACATCTACGTGTTTCACTATAACCTAGGTGCATTTACTAAATGGAACTTTAATAACATTACAGTAAATGATATGACAGAAACCCAGAACGGTGTACTTACGTGTGGTGAACACGACGGTCAGGGCTTCTTGGCATATCTAAACGACAATATCGTTCAGGATTTTAATACGACACCTATCAATCAATCTTATACTTCTAGGGTTATTCATGATTATGACTTGTTAAACTCTCATATCAATAACGTGAATATCAGCACAAGTATGGGTAATGATAATACAGTTGTTTCGTGCAACGGTAATGTGTTTGCTACGCTTGACTCGAACACGACAACTAAACACGTCCGCTCACAGATTCGTGGAGAGACGTTACAATATTCCTTATCCACGACTAATCGTATTAACCTTGAGCATTTATCTGCGACAGTTATTCAAAGCGTGGATGGAAGTGGGGCTAGAAACAATGGAAACGCAGGACAGTGGACTTCTCTCGCTGACGCAATTAACTCCCGTTGATTTTGATAAGAAGAAACTACCAGCTAAAATTAAACGGTACGAAGAAAAGACTGGAGAAACATTAAGCGAAGAATGTAAGAAGTTTAAGTACGTTAAGTTTTGGGACGACGGTAGTTTCTTCTTGTTTAATATTTACGATAAGTATTTGCAGATTGGGCCATCTAATTGCAAATGGCAAGCAATCTGGGAATATGTTTGTACTATCTGTCGTATCTTAAACATTAAAACGTGCTATACATTTACAAATAGGAATTACAAAGCGTACACACGATTGACACATAGCCAGTTTATCGCTATGCAAGATGGATACGCTATCATCAGAAAGGACGTGAACTAATGGGTGGTGGACACTCTAGCTCTTCTTCCTCTCAGGAAGTAAAACAAAGAGAACTATCGCAGGAAGAAAAGAATCTTATTGCAGCCCAGACTAGGTATATGCAAAGTATTCAGCCAGCCGTCGATAAACTTATCAATAAATCCAATAGTTCGATTGATAATGTGTATCAGCCAAACTGGAACGCAGCGCATAATGACATGGCAAACACTCTGAACAATGCTAGTAGCCAGATTCAGGGACTGAATAGATACACCAACCAGTTAGACCAGATTAGCAATGGTCAATTACCGCAACAGTATCTGCAGAACATGCAGACGGTGTACAACAACATGTACAAAACCAGCATGGGTGCAGGACTTAATGACCTTGCTAGTCGTGGCGTAATCAATTCTTCTGCACTGAATAACGCTACCAATCAGATTCAGAAGAACCTGTCTAATCAGATGGCACAGGATTACGCTAACAACCTTAATCAGGCTGCTAATCTTACCAACAACACACTTAGTCAGAACCTTAACCTCATCAATTCGCAGGTTCAGAACGCTAACGACAAGTACAACCTTAACTCCTCTACTCAGGCGAATAGTATGTACTTACCTGCACAGTGGCTTGCTCTTGCTAGTGGCGTGAATACTTCTGGCAATAACACGCTTAACTCCGTTGGTAACGTATACAATAACGCATCGTACATTGCGACTAACACAAACACTCGGTCTAAGACTGGATTATTCTAAGAGAGGTGATATATAAATGATTGTTGCTCCTGTTACCCACAACTGGGAAGTATCTCACGGGCCGCTGGGTGGACTTGGTGGGTTGCTCTCTGGTAGTGGAGATGGTTTCCTCACGCAGATCGCTAACGCTCTTAACGCAGCCAATGGTGGTGACGGAAAGAGTGGGCTGATTGGTCTGTTCGCACAGGGAAGACACAACCGCGATGACGCTAAGATTCGTTACGATACCGATGTTACTGCTGGACTTAAACAGGCAAACGATATTATCAATGGTGTTGGACAGTACCGTAACGACGATGGTACATACGATGTCGATAAACTGAAAGCTGACCCACATGTTATGGGACTGCTTGCCGACTACGGTATTACAAACATTGACAATAATAGACTTGCGGACATTATGACTAACTCGAACTCTTGGAAAGATAGATTCGGTGAGCACGCTGATATGGGATATGCACAGAAGCATACGCTGAAGGAATATAACGAAAACCCGTATGAGGGTTATAATCCAAATAAATTCTACCCGAATCCAAACCAGAGTACGTTATCTACACCGACTATTGGTGACCCTGCTCCAGGACTGTTCCCCACCGTTGGCGACTACTCTATGACAAACCCGTTCACTGGTCAGCCACTTACTAACAACGTCGCGACACCAGATGCAGGTCAGTTGATGCAAAGCGCTACACAGGTAGACCAGACTAACCTTCCGACTAGAGATAGCACGCTGAGTAAAGCATCTCAGGAAGAAGGGCAGAAAGCTACGCAGGAAGCTGTAAACAAGGGGATGGAGGCTGCTAATAAAGGGCCTGGACTTCTTGGTTCTATGATTAAAGGTGCTATCATCGGTGCAGCTACGGGTGGCTCTGGCTGGGCTGGTGCATTGAGTGGCGCTAAGAACTACGGCCTTAGTCAGCTCGGCGGGCTTGGACAGCTGTATGGTGCATATCAAGGTATCCATGACGCTACCAGTGGAAACAATGCAGCTGGTGCACAAGGTGCGCAGACTACGATGCAGAATCCAATGTCTAATTGGCAGAACTTTTCTTTGGCACAGCCTATGGGGTATCGGGTAGGTGACTACACCAGGTCTTTCGCCCATAATATTGGATACGGAGGATTACTCTAATGGCAGCTACAGATTTCTTTAACGAGGGACAGCAATACTCCGACGACGACGTACTGGCTGCTATCGCTCAGAAAGAAAGCGGTGGGCAAGAGAACGCCTGGGACTTAACCAACCAATATGGCATGAGAGGTCCATGGCAATTCAGTCCAGATACGTATGCGGCAGTTGCAGAACAAAATGGTTTAGACGGTTCTGACTGGTCCCCCGAGAACCAAACGGCTATCGCCCGTGCACATATTCATGACCTCAGAAGCAAATACGGCACAGTCGGAGCTATTCAAGCATGGCTTGGTGGTGAAGGCAATGTTGGCAATGAAGATTTTGCTGATGGTAACGGAACAACTATTAGACAATATACATCAGACGTAATGAACAACCTGATGAACATGCTTGGCACAAAGCCAGACTCTATTTCTAATAACGGTTCTCCTTATCAGACAAATCTGATTGGCGCTTTCCTAAAAGCTGGCGGTAAGTTCAATGACTATAACGAAAAGCTGCCAATGGATTTCATCAACAAGATGATGAATCAGCCGACCATCAACCCAGACCAGAGAGTTTTCAACGACTATTTACAGAGACAGGCACCAGAAATTACTGCGGCAGCTATGGGTGCCCATAACCGCAATCAGAATTTCTTTAACTTAATTAATAAAATGTCTGCCGACGCTGTTCGTACTGGTGCTGGCATCGACAACAAGAACATGCAGAAAACAATGGCAGCGCAGTTCGCTGACCAAATTGCAAAGAGCAACAACACGGCTAACATTTCTATTCTCGCTAAACTTGGTGCAGCTCTTACGGGTGTACAATTTGACCCGAACAGTAAGAAACTTGCAGATATTGGTGCAATGATTGGACAGCAGATGCAGCTCAATAATAGTGCATATAAAGCTATGCAAGACCAAGCAAATAAAGATAGAGCGTTCCAACTCCAGCAGGAACAACTTCAGTTGGCGAAGGATAGACTCGCACTTGCACAAAGTAATGCAGCTTCTTATAGTAACGGGAAAGGCGGTACTAAATCTGCTAGCGGCGTAGGTTCTCCTATTGGATACGTAGTGGAAGATGAAGATAGTATCAAGAATAACGTTGATAAGTTAGTAAATAGCCCAGAGTTCAAACAAGCTCAGAATATTATCTGGAACCCAAGTTCTACTACTGAAGCTCGTAACCTTGCCACACAGACTGCACTGAAGAAGATTGCAGATTATGGCATGATGATGGAGCAGATTGGTAAGAGGGGCACAGCTAACGAACTGTTTGATAACGTTGCCGCGTCGATTATTTCTCAGTCTGAGGAGATGTCGCATCCAGCTGGCACAAACCCAGCAGACCAAGAAGCACAAAATAATGTAAATCAGGGACTGCTCAATACGTTCATGAACACGGTAGTTGGTACTACTGCGGACGGAAAGGCCGTAACATTAGGAGATGTACAGAACTCTACGAACGCAACAGAAAACATGGTATCACAAGGACAAATTGTCAATAGATTCTTTTAATATATGAAGGAGGTTACATGGCAGTAAGGTTTAATAATTATCAGCCAGGGGCACAGCTCGCTGCTGCGTTAGACCAGGCAGACAGACAATACCAAGATAAGCTGGCTCTTGGTTGGGTTCCGTCTGAACGTGACCCGGACCAAGGGTTCATTGGAAGTTTTTGGGACAGTTTTACAAGCTCTGCCGAGTCTACACTCGGTGGGGCTTTAACTGCTGCTGGGGTAGTATCGGATAGCCCGTGGTTAGCAGGTGTCGGTGGCGACCTGACAAGACAGGCGGCAAGATATTCTGACTGGGCTAATGATTATGACAATAACCCAGATAAATCACGTTGGTCTCTTGGATACTTAATTGACCCACATGGTCTTTCTAGCGACGCTGGTGTTATGCTTGGCTCTTCTGCGCCAGGCATGTTAGCGGGTGCAGCATTAGCCTCTGGCGGTGGAATGGTTCTTCCTGCTCTTGGTATCTTAGGTAGTGCCGGTCTTGAAGTTGGTGCTAACTTCGGACAGAACTACATGGATGCTAAGAGAGATAACATCGAATCTCAGATTGAAGCTGGTCAGAGACCGACTGGCACCGTATACGATGGCACTATTGACCAGTCAGCGTGGGATAGCTTTACAGGCGACCCATACAAGAACGCAGAACTTATTGGTTCTTCTTTCATGGACACTGCGATTGATGTAGCTACTGGCGCTACTGGCGGTTTGTTCTCTCTTGCTGGCAAAGGTCTTGCAAAAGCTGGTCTTGCTGATGCTCTTGCGTCTAATGGTGGCAAGGTAGCTGGTGCAGTACTTGGTGATGCTGCACGTGCAGACACAATGCTTGGGCGAGCTGCATACGGTCTGTCTACGGCTAGTAAACCTATCGACTTCGTTGGTAATAGAGTTGCAAACGCATTTGGTGAAGGCTTTCAGGAAGCATGGCAACAGCGTGTACAGGACGCCATGGCTAATAAGTTTGATGATGACCGTGCAGACGCTGGTAGTTTCTTCCGTGATATTGTTAACGGCAGCTGGGACAACTTTACTGACGCAGAAGCTAACTCTTTCAACTCTGCATTCTTGCCGACACTTGTGTCTGGTGTGGGTGTAGCCGGTGTACGTGGCGCAGGACGCTATCTGTACAACAATATTGATTCTCTTGGCCCGACGGTAGAAGCTAAACGCGACTACAATGACCTGATGCAGACAACGGGTATTGCTAATGCCATGGCAGATAGCACTGACCTGTCTGATTATATTGGACATGAAGTACCAATAGAACAGCCTCTTATGCCGAACGTAGTGGCTGATAATGCTATGTCTATTACTGGCGATAATGTAATTCCACAACAGAATAATGTAGTACCTGTTATGCCAGATGTTACTACACAGGAAGCACCGGTACTGCCAAGCGCAATCACAACTCCAGTGGAAGAACAGCCGCAACCTATCGAACGTAACGACGCAATGTCTCAGTTTGTTGATACTACTAGAGAAAAAATGGCTGACCTTCCAGACATTCTCACTAGGGCATATAACAATGCTGACATTGACGCAATCAATCAAAATATTCCAGAAGGGAACGCAAAGCTCTCTCCTGAATTATTGAATAAAGCAGTAAACGGTGACACAGGTGCCGCCTACTATATTCTGTCTAACCTTGATAGAAAGAACGTAGTAAATGCCGTCAGAGAACGGAACAACGAAAAGAAAGCACAGGCTAAACAAGCAAAGCAGGAGTTAAGTGCAATAAAGAATGACATCAAAAATATTATTAAAGGTGTTGGAAAGAAAGACGCTGATACAGAAGCTATTCAGAAAGCGCAGGACATTATTCACGCTCTGGCTCCTAGTGGCAACGCAGAAGAGTTAGCCGATAAAACTAAGAGCAGATTCTTGAAAGTTAATCAGCCACTTCTTGATAGGGCTAACAACGGTGATACTAACGCTATCAGAGATGTGCTTAGAGCCATTGACCCGAACGCTTATATGGAAGCTAAGAACAGACAGGAAAGAGCACAGGCACAACAGCCTGTTGAAGATGTTACTGATGTGCAGACCGATGTACCTACTGATGTACAAATGGAACAGCCAGTCGCAGAAGAAACTCAGCAGGTACAGAAACCACAGGAGCAGGCTGAACAGAAACCTGTTGCGGCAAAGCAGGAAGCAGCTTCACAGCAGAAAGCGGAACAACAGCAGACACCAATACAGGTAGCGAGACCTAACACATCCCCACTTGGCGGTCTTGCAAAGCCGCAGGTGACGCAGGTGGCTCCTGTGCAGACGGAACAGAACACACAGCAGGTACAGCAACAGACAGCGCAAAACGTTCAAAATGGTGAAAAACAGCGTTATTTAACGGAGAAAGCGGAAGAGCAGACCGAAGTAGGTAAAACTACCCAGCCGGTAAAAGATGCTGTCAATAATGATAGGAATTCTAGGGCTAACGTTATTGCGAATATTAATGAATCAGATGGATTAGACAGAGCACGTAATATTATTAATAAGCTCAATGGAAGAAGCAATATTCATATTCCAGAACGAGCTTTAGCAGTTTTAAAGACAGCCAACAAAGATATTGCAAAACAAGCAGCAGTTACTATTCTGAAAAGTATTCCCGATAATGTTTACAATAACGTCATTAAAGCAGACAAAAAAGACAATACTAGTGATGTTACTGCTATTTCTAAGAAGCAGGATGTCACTAATCCACAAAAAGATACAACTGACAATGCACAGAAACAGCCAGTACAACCTAATAATCAGATTACGAATATTCCAACAGGAGGGAAAAATGAAAACACTCAGCCGTCCGAAAGTACCGAAAGTAGTACAAACAACAAAACAGAAGCCCGGACAGAAATTGGGAGGGACACACATCAGCAGAGGAGGCTCGACAACGATGGCACGAGCAGCAAGACCGAAGGTTCCGAAGCCCGTGAAGAACAAACTGTCTCGAAGGAAGTAACACCCACCAAGAAAAAAGAAGAGCCTAAACCTCGTAAACTTCAGCCGAAAGAAAAGAAAACAAAAGAAGAAGAGGAAAGCCCGCTGTACAAAGATAATGGTGGTAACGAGGATGAGGATACACAGAATGAGATTGTTAATTACGATGATGATATTGAGTCTGGTCTTGAAGAGTTACATACATCTATGGCTGCTCTTTCTAAAATGCTTCGGAATCATAACAAGGCAGAAGCACAGGTAGTAGAGACAGATAACAACGACAATGGAACCCTCACGCACCACTTCATTAGTCAGGAATCTAAGGACGAAAAAGCTAACAAGAAGTTCAACACATACCGCAACGGTAAACTTAAACGCGATATGCAGAGCTTCGTAAGTAAGTATTACGCCACCATGAACAAGATGTCTTTTGCTAACCTTATTAGCATGTTACCAGACGCAAGAACGTACATTAGCTATCTCGGTGGTGCTCATAAATTTGCTACCAAAGAAGAAGAGTTTCGTGCTAAGATGCATTACACTGCACTCTTCGGTTCCCTTGCATCCTTTGGTATTAACGTACTGCGTAACCGTATGTCTGTAGCTACTGGCGCTAACCGTAATGGTGTCGTTGACTTTGATAATCCAGAATCGTTTGCACAGGGTTATGCCGATTTGCTTGATATTATTCCAGGTGCTATCCATACAGCCATTGCCACATACGACGGTGTTCGTAAGAGTATGGAAAGCAGCGCTGAGCAGGGCAAAGCGCAGAACGTTGCTAGCCTCAACACTTGGTTCTACTATGTTCTTGAACACAACTACCAGCAATACATTAGGCACCGTGCTGATAGCGGCCTTATCTTACCAAAGTTTGATTCTAAACAGCTGTATTCTGTAGTTGGTGACTTACTCCCTGGTGCTAATGCAAAGACAAAAGAAGAAAGACGTGCGGTATTGGATGCTATTCAGTGGATGGGATTGCTCCATACACCAAAGGAACTTCATGAATATGGTATCAATACACTTGATGACGTACTGTCTTGGCTGTTACCAGACAATCGTGCACCGCAGCTTGGCATAAAGACTACTGGTCGTATGGAACTTGTACTTGCTATTAACAACGCAATGGTTCGTGGCCCATACGCAGATAAACTTAGAGAGTTGTTACCAGAGGCTGAAAAGACTGGTGACTACATCGGTGAGTATGGCCGTACATTCATGGAAGCATTTAAGACTGCATTCCTTTCTGTTGTCAATACACCAGAAGGTAGAGCGGCGCTTGATACTTACCAGACCATGCAACATCTTGATAGTGCAGAACAGAAGATTATCCTTGATGCAGTAAGCAAAGTATCTCCAGAGATTAAAGAGAAAGCAAACGAATATGGTAAGACCTTCATTACGAAGATGGCGTTTGAATCCCAGAAGGATATCACTGGTCATACTATTCTATCAAGAAATATTGAGGTTGATGAATACGTTAAAGCCACGATGAACAAACTCGAAGATACGATTCGCAATAACACCTCCTTGACCAAAGAAGGTAAAGCGGTTGCAATCTCTAAAGCTAACATCTTACTTCAGGCTCTTGAGTTAGCAGAAGTCGCCAAGGATAAACACATTAAACCGACGACAGATGCAGAGAAAGAAAAAGCAGAGAAAGAACGTGCCGCAAAACTCAAGTATAGACAGGAACAGAAGGCTAAGAAAGATGCGCTCGAAGGTGATGATGAGAATGACTTTGGCGACCATAGCCGTGACATGACTGGTGGTGGACTTCCTGAGCAGCGTAAGACTGCCGCATCGATTGCCTACGACTTCGGCAACAATATTAACCTTCAGAACGAAAGAAGTGTTGACTACTTCCAAGCAGCGGTAGCCGCTCGTTATCTTTCTATTATTTCGTTTGAGCTTCAGTTGTGTAACGAATTAAATAATAGTTACGATAAGCAGCTGTTAAGACAGAAGAATCAGGATGGAGCATTCATTTCCTCTACAGAGAAAGCAAACCTTATGATTGCATTCATCACTAAGACCGTACTGGATAACTATGGTGATGTAGCAGAATCTGAATTTGCTCAGTACAAGAAAAACTCTGACGCCGATGAAGTTCGTGCATATGCTCAATCTCTGATTCAGAAGATTAACCGCATCTTCCCGACAGCGAAAACAAAATTAGCAGGGCAGGAGTTCTGGGACGTTAATATGAAAAACTTTAACGCTAGCCTTAATAAGATTTGTCAGGAAGTTCAGAGTAATCCTATAGGTAAGAAACTCTTCGGATTAAGCTATAGTAAGAACATCATCAGTAAGATGCGTGTGGAAGGTCAGGAAGTTAATAAGCTCGTTACTAGACGTACTTCTAAATTCCCATGGCTCAACACTAAGACTACTACCGAGATGATGCCAGCAGAAATCTTTGATAAGAGTAAATTTGTTGCTCAGTTTATTAACGACAATAAGTTTAACTTTGATGAGATTAGCATTAGTGATATGTTACCTATCGTAAGCAGAGACAACAAACGTAAACAGGTAAGCACAGAGATATTCGCCCACAACATGAAAGCGTTAGGTTACGATGAGTATGTAGCAGAAGGGTTGAATCAGTTCACAGATAAATGGATTAACAACCTTTGGGAAAAGTGCAGTGAGAAACTTCTGGAAAGACTCAAGAAAGGTAAAATAACTCAAGAGAAGTATGACACCGCTAAGTATGAGTTCACTAACAGATGGGGCAACGCCATTAACAAAGCTAGACGCAATGTACTGGCTGCGGCTATGGCAGGTACTGGTCGCTCCTATCCGACTGATAGTGATGCCGCACTTAGACTTGGCTTCGCTCTTGACCGTAAGGTTACTAAGGTTGACGCGGTACTGTTCTCTAAAGCACTCGAAGCTAAGATTAAGTCCATCGCTAACAAGATGGCAACGGAGCATAACGTGTATACGGAAAGAGCTGTACAGGAACATAGGTCTACGAGAATCAACCCGTTAATCTATAAGTACATTAACGGGGAGAAGAGAGGCAAGATTGCAGCTGAACTCAAAGATGAACGTGTTGTATCCTACGATGGTCGTCGATACGTACTCACACCAGAGCAATATAAACAGTTCAAGGAAGATGCTAATAAGCTTGACCAGTTCTGTCAGCCAGAGAACATGGTATCTATTGCTCCACGTGAAGCAACGACAGTTGACGCACTGGCAGACCCGAACGTTATGAACTCTAGGCGTACAGACCCATATGCTATCAAGCAGGGTTCTGATGTCAACAATCCAACATACTCCACCAACACAGGTGAGAATGGTATAACTTACTTGGTTTCTTCTGGTACTGTAATTGGTGCTATCGATACGCTGGCTGATGACTACTTCAAAAAGGACGCCTCCGGTATCCCTAATAACGTCATCGTAAAAGCACTGATGGTTCTTGATACTGGGCTTCCGAAAGAAGCTATCATGAACAATGGTATCGAGGAGTACATCAAGCAGGTAGCCAAAAAGAGAAAGAAGAAACAGGCAATTATTCGTAAACAGATAATGGATAGGATTGAAGCTGCTGTTAATAAGTTCATGACGCAGGAACAGTTGGAGATTGCGGCGCAGAGCAGAAACGAAGTTCAGAAGAAACTGAAAGACAAAGGCTTAAAGGAAGGCCCGAGTGCTTTACGTGATACCATCAACAAGATTTCGTTAGGCGTTAAAAACCAGAAAGGTAAGTTTGTATACGTACGTAACGCTCCGAAGTTAAACTACAGCGATAAGCAGATTGAAGAGAGTAAGTATACAAACTCTTGGGTATATAACGACCTCAGAAAAGCAATCTTTGGTGCCATCGGTTTGATGGACTTCCAAGAAGATGGATACAAGGTAAAACCTCTGACGATTACAGATAACTCTCCGATTAAGAAGGTTAAAGCTGGCGGCATTGATATTCACAACACTGATTCTACGAAGTGGGCAATGAAGGACAAAGTGAATATCACAGAAAATCCTATCGCTAACCTGTTACAGTTCTTAGGTTCTATCGACAAGAAAGACTTAAAAGAAGAGTACGGTAAAGACATCCCGTTTACTATTGACGACCTCATGGAAGACCCACACTACAACTACTTGATGATGGCGCATAACGATAAGTTAATGGGTAGTGATGGTTTAATTACCTCATTACATACGTTTAGCTATAGACTTGCACAGAAAGACACGCTGACGTATAACGATATTGCTAACCTGTGTTCGTTGATAACCATTGCATCACAGAGGCTGAATGGGTTCGACAAGATTCGTACTTTCGCTGACCAGTTAAATCGTGCACTCCATGGTGTACATACGGCACCAGAAGTATTCGAGTCTGTTCAGACTAACAAGAGAGTAGCATTTAGAATGCGCTATCATTCTCAGAACTATGTCGGAACACAGCTGCACAAGTTACAGCCACGTAGCACAGAAGAACTCGCAAACTTACAGTCTCAGAATCTGGAGATATCACCAGGAACCAAGTTTAAGATTAGCAAAGAGAACAAAGCGTTCTTAGGTACTGAGTTTGCAACACCGCTGAAAGGTGAACCAGACAACGTGTTTGCTCATCAGCTGTTTGTCAATGTTGCAAGTAGGGTACTTGGTGTAATCCCATACATTAGCAATAAGTTATCTGATAACAGTGGGTACACCGACTCCACTGGTAGATTGATGTCTCTTGCCCAGCGCTCTACTGTGTACCACGAACTGATGCACGCATTCACCGACCAAGCGGTAGCAGTGGATGTAGCAGAAGGTAGGTATAAACTGGCAACAAAGTCTGATACCTATAGAGATTACGATAGCTTCGGCGGTCTCCGTGTAAGTGAAGATGTTCCAGATGTCCCTCGTAAAGAACGTGGCGTTGCTGAGAAAGTTATTCGTGATGCAATTAGCAATGAACTTACTTCTGCTTTTGAAACTTTGAACAAGAGTGATAGTCTATTAGCAAGACAGATACTGGCAATAACAGACCTCGTAGATGTATCCAAACTCATCCCGACCACAGCAAAGATTTGGGCGCAGTCCAACTTGGTAGGCTATGATGAAACGAAGACAGGTAGAGATAGATACATCCTCAAGCTTGGTGCTAAGTCCCTTGGTCTGTTCTACGATAGCTCCGATAAGGGAGACTACGAAGCATTGGTCATGAACATGATGCTTCCTAGCATTATCTTTGGTGCTAAGGTTATCGACCATAAACTTCCGTTACTCTTTCAGATTAAACAGCTCGTCACAGAAACGTACAGCCATCTGGATACTGTGCCAGAAGAGCTAACTAACGGTGGCAATATTGCAGGAAGTGAGACATCTAACTTCATGGCTTCTTGGTTGTATGAATCTACTAACCTTCTCCACGCATTACAGAGTAGAGACCCAGCGTTCAAGATTAGAAACAAAGACAAAGCTAGAATGAGAAACGAACTGTTCAATGCGACACGTGATTCTATTCAAGAGCTTACTGCTATGGATAATACAACCATTACTCACCACTTCGAGACACAGAAGAACCAACACGCTACAGTTGAACAGAAGAAGAAAAGCGAAAAGAAAACAAGCGTTGGCACTGGTAAGGGTACTATCACCACTGTGCGCGATGTGTCTCAGGACGCTGGCTCTCCACAGGGTTGGTTTATGCAGTTACTGTATACTATCGCGAACAAACGCAACAAAACGTTTACTCAGACATCGCCAAGTAAACTTAACCATGCTAAGGATATCAAGCTCGCATGGAAACCAGGCATGCGATGGTTAGAAGACCTTGTCAAAAAGCCAGACGCTGACCGTCTCTTTGATGAATCACAAAGAGCTATCGCTTGGCAGCAGGAACTTAACGCAAAGAGTGACGCTTACATTAAACAGTTGAAGCAGCTCCTTACGATTGATGGAGACAAACTTCAGACTAAAGCACTGAGACAATATTTCGATACTGAAATCAATGTCAACAGTGATAGAGGTAGAGACCTTGTTGAACTGTTTGACCTTCCGTATGAGGCAGGGAAAGATGAGAGATGTAAGAATCGTTCTGCTTCTGGTAAGAACGCTATGCTTAAAGTATACGCCGATGACGTATTCTTTGTCCTCCATAGTCAGCCAGATAAAGCTACGGCAATGGCTACAATGAATGACAAGATTGACAAAATGAAAGCATACTACAAAAAGAAAGGCAGGAATTTCTACAAGAACCAAGCCTTCTGGTACAGAGAAGATACTGGTACGCTAGTATTCTATGCATGTCCAGATACACGTATGAAGGATGGTAAGTTCAAAAACCTGTTCATTGCACACCCATCTAACGAAGATGGCACTGGGGTGAAGGGTCGAGCCAATATGAAAGTTAGATTACAGAAGCAGGTATTGAAAGAGTGCGAGCGCTTCAGACGCAAAGCCATGAAAGACGCTGGATATGCTCAGCCTATCATTGATAGGTTTATCGCAAGTCAAGCACTGTACCGTGCATTACTGATGAATGCCTACTCAAGAGAACAGAAGAGAGCTATGCAGAACGACGACATCATCAATCGTACCGAGACTGGGTTCTTACATGCATATGCACCAAGATATTATTCCAGATACATCCTTCAGAAAGAAGTATGGAACGAAATTGATGAAGAGCAGGTTAATCCAAAATCTGTCAAGGCAGGTTTCATCATCCAGAAAGATGGTAAGTATTATCAGGTTATTACGTACAGTATTGGTTCTTTTGAAAGTAAACGTGATAGAGCTAAATACAGAAATGAGCATCCTATTGGAAAGAACGAGCGGTACGTAGAAAAGACGCGCGACGAATGGTTGCAAGAACAAGGCGGTGGTCGTACAGATATCGTTGGTAATGTTGATACTTCTATCGGAACTCTCACGAATAAGGATGTAGAGAGAGGGAAACAACACGCAACCGAAGACATTGCAGGTAGACTCGCACAGTTCATCAACAAGAAGTTCAACGACAGTGAAGAATGGCAAGGAGAAGATAGTATCGAAAAAGTTGTTGATGCCCTGCGTAATATGAACGAGGAAGATGAAGAAGAGTTCGGTAAATATAAACCGCGTTTGATTCAAACAGCTAAAATGATTCGTGTCAGCAAAGATAAGACCAAGACATTTAGACAAGTCAGTGGAGCTTTGAAAGCGAATGGTGCGCAATACTTAGCAGCTAACTACGCGCGTGAGCGTGTATCCAATAGCGGACTATATTCTCATGACGTTATCGGTTCACTGAAGCATTACTTACACACCGTAAATAGTGTTGAGGCACTGACTCCGTTCTATAGAGATATGACACAAACTATCTACAAGTACACAGGAAGAAACTACGATAGAACTAAGAGAGATTCTTATTACTCGCCATACAATATTATGTGCGAACTTGTAGATAATATGAACGGTAGAGATAAGCCAGTAGACGGATTCATGAGAAGACTTAGTGTCATGGTGGTTGACGCTATCTATGCAGTTCCTGGTATGCGCAATATCCTGAACGCATGCGGTGTATATCTCCCAGACATGTGGCTTCCTGCATTGCTTCACAACAGTATCGCAGTCAACGTCTATCTGAAACTCGGTATGTTCAATGTAAGTACAGCACTCGCACAGTATGCACAGTTAGCTAACGTGTATGCACTCGGGGGAGGAGAGGCGTTTGCTTATGCTATGAAGAAAATGCCAGGCATCTTAGCCAAGGCACATAAGCCGTCGGACATCTTGAAGAACGAGTTTGACGTAAGCGCATACGGTAAGGAGATTCAGCAGGTAATGGCTGACCTGTATCTTACTAAACAAGGTAAAAGTCTGTTCGAGCAAGAAGGGGAGAACGCATTCCAAGAAGCGTTAAAACGGGGAGATAAATCTGCTATTGAATTACAGGCATTCGATGAGATGTACGGAACACTGACAGGTAAAGACAGTGAGATAGCAATCAATGATATGGCTGCTCAGCTAGGTAACGCTGGTAGCGCGTACGAGGGGGATAGTGTTATCGACCTCTTACCAAAGACTGGCAAGAATATTCTTAACTTAGGTATGGGCGGATTTAGAGGTGCAGACCTTTCGTGTAGATTGTTTGCGGCACTGGTAGCACAACATCTCATTGACACCAGCCCTAAATACAAGAAGTTCCGTGAAAGCAAATCGGAACTGGGCGAAGAAGAATACAATATGCAGCGTATGCTTATAATTAGAGATTTCGTATACCGCACAAACTTCAACTTCAACAGAGCAACAGACCCACTGCTCTTGGCTAAAGGCGGACAGCTTGCTAAGTGTGTATTCCAGTTTGCATCTTACGGGTTCCAGACTTTTGACTTCATGAATTGGATGCTCAAGAACAAGAAGAGCACAGAACTCAAGAGATTCCTTGGAACAATGATGTTGTTCTCTGGTGTTGTTTCTGGTATCCCAATGATGACTATGATTTCTGGTATGTGTCAGGCAATCACTGGTACGAACCCAGAAGACTGGATAAAGGCTTTCATCTTGAAAGCGGCAGGCAGAAGTAATAGCCAGTTCTCACGTGCATTCGGGGAAGCACTTTGCTATGGTATTGCAGCTCCAGTGTTTGGCGTAGATATCAGTAAGAAGGTAGGCCTTGCCGATATCATGAAGGACCCGACAGACCTGCGTAACCTCGGTGGCCCGTCGTTAGGCACAGCTATCGATTTCAGTTCTGCAGTTGGTGCAAGTTTTGACGCTATCCTGTACGATAAGTATACAACAGACCAGCTGATGTTTGCTTGGTTGAAAGCAGTACCAGCAGCATCGAGATGGTTACAGGCGGCTAGAGGACAGTATTATTCTTACAGTAAGTTAATGCCTAAGACAGAATATCAGTCCATGAGTGGTGTAGATAGAGTTAAGAACGCTATGGGCTTTAACCCAATCGAGAATAAACTTAATACCGACCTTAACAGATTTGTAACAGACATCAATCAGGATTATTCTAATAGTGCCAAAGACGTAATGATTGCTTACGTTAATAATCCGACAGATGCTAACCTCAAGAAACTGCAAGCCTACGGTAAGACACCAGAACAGGCACACAAGACAGTAGACAAATATATCAAGCCAAAGGTTACAGCAGAACAGGCAGAGAAGATGGTAACTAAATCGAATAACGAAGAAGCAGATATTGTACGTTCTAACGTAAGAGCACTTGGCAACTTGTTGAGCTAAGACAATAAAAAAGGGGAGGCGAAAGCCTCCCTTATTTTTTTTATTATCTTTCAACCCTACGAAGTCCTAGCTTATCAGCTACCTTTTTGCCCATTCTATGAGTTCTTTAAGTTTCATCATCAGTCACTCTTTTCTTTTGAACACGCTTCTTTAAGTCTATTCGCATACCATTCAATCTTTCCTGCGGTATCGTGTTCATCTCCTTTACGCCCATACCGATACGCATATTTAATGATGTTACCCCAAAGGAATCCCTTAAACTGTTCCTGGGTCATGAGATGTTCCATGATATCAATAGCTTCTGGAATACCTGCCACCTGATAATGAGATGGGTTAATCGGGGAATAATCAACCTTTGTAAGAAGAGTGTTGAGCTCTGTTGCAATGTTTTCATTCTGTGCCCATCGCACCACCACTGGATACGGATTGATTTCAGTATTGAAAATATGCTCTACTATTCCGTACCCATAATAGGACGAATATACGATATCTCCTACCTTAAATCCAGTATCCTCTTTTTTCT
>ERZ507072.73-NODE-73-length-73338-cov-11.045386_pt1 | contig 73338 bp, 58 predicted proteins | sample MGYA00512864_ERZ507072 | MGnify/ENA metagenome assembly ERZ507072 | reverse complement strand
AACACTCCTGACTGTCCGGAAGCATTGGTAACAATTTGCTATCAATTTCTGCATATCGCTCACGCATTTTATGTGTGCCACCATTCAAACCAATCAACAAATACAGGCCTACACCCATAATTGGGAAAATTAGAATTAAGATGACCCAAGGCATTTTCATAGAAGAGGTCTTATCTGATGCGTACAATCCCAAAACCAAGATTCCACTCAAAATCCTTGTAAATAAATTTATAATTTCTGCATATTCATTCAAGCTTGTTACGATAGTAATAATAAAAATTACTTCCAGAAGAATGCAGACTATGGAAAAACACAGCCGTTTTACCCCATTTTTTGTTTTTGCTTTGCCCTCTAAAGTATCTTGCTTCATATATATTCCACCTTCCTACTTGCTCAGTTTTCTGCCTAAATTTCATGAAACATACCAATTTTGTCTTTTATTCTCTGCATTTCAGTTTTCGTCTCCTTAACTCGGAGATAGGTAATGATCTTTCAGACATTGAAAAAGATATGCTTATTGAGTTAGCGTTTTCGTCTCCTTAACTCGGAGATAGGTAATGATCAAAAGTTGCAATTTATACAGATAACACAAATAATTATGTTTTCGTCTCCTTAACTCGGAGATAGGTAATGATCAAAAAAGCGCCCGGCCGCTTACAGCAACCCGACGTGTTTTCGTCTCCTTAACTCGGAGATAGGTAATGATCACACGAAATGGGAAACAGAAAATAGTGCATGGCTCGTTGCCGCTGTGTTTTCGTCTCCTTAACTCGGAGATAGGTAATGATCACTTAATGAAGCTAAAAATTTAAATAAGTTTATGGGAAGTTTTCGTCTCCTTAACTCGGAGATAGGTAATGATCATCAAGTACAAGAAGGCATCGCAAAGACTAGAAAAAACGTTTTCGTCTCCTTAACTCGGAGATAGGTAATGATCACTTGCGAAAACTACACCTTTTTAAAAAATGAGAAGGTGTTTTCGTCTCCTTAACTCGGAGATAGGTAATGATCAAAATCACTGGTCATTGATAGATTTAAAACGTGATTATGTTTTCGTCTCCTTAACTCGGAGATAGGTAATGATCAGCATATGTTATCAACCATTCATTTTCTTTATTTTTGGTTTTCGTCTCCTTAACTCGGAGATAGGTAATGATCCGAGAAGTGCCCGCTCCTCTTCAGGCGCCCACGAATTGTTTTCGTCTCCTTAACTCGGAGATAGGTAATGATCAAATATTTCAATAAAATTGGTTATAACAGTGGTATGTTTTCGTCTCCTTAACTCGGAGATAGGTAATGATCATGTCTAATGTACGTAACAATGTTAACTTGGTAGGTCGTTTTCGTCTCCTTAACTCGGAGATAGGTAATGATCAAAAATAACAGATAAAAAGTATCTTGTATATACTTCTGGTTTTCGTCTCCTTAACTCGGAGATAGGTAATGATCTTGAAACAATTTTTACGCAAGAAGGGCCTAACCTTCGTTTTCGTCTCCTTAACTCGGAGATAGGTAATGATCAAATGAACATTAAAACAATTGAAACAATTTTTACGCGTTTTCGTCTCCTTAACTCGGAGATAGGTAATGATCTGGATACTTTAGTTTTATATGGCGGTACAGATAAAGTTTTCGTCTCCTTAACTCGGAGATAGGTAATGATCCATCAAATATCAAAATGGCATCAGAATGGGGGTTACGTCCATAAAATAACGCCCAAAAAGTAGGCCAGAAACACCCTGCTTTTCAAAGACTTGTCCATTTCATAACCAAATAATGACGGATAAAATAGGGAAAAAATCCCCCGTTGGTATTATAAAATACATAGTCAATCTTTTCAATATCATTTGATTACTAATCTTGTCAACCACCGTCGCAATGCCCCAGAAGAAGCAGTACAGCAGATTGATTCTGCCACCTAGGTTGAACGGCAGACTGCGGTAGTCCCAAAAGATTTTGCCGAAGACGATTTCCGTGAACACGCTGCAGATGTATTCATAGGCGCCGCCGATGAAGGTCCCGTCCGTCCGAACGGTCACGGTAATTGTACATGATGTACGTTGCCATGGCGATGGCGAGCCCTTGCCAATGAACGGCAGCAGCACCAGAATAATAATCATGACAGTAATGTACTTCATAGGTGTCACCTCTCCCCTTGTCACATTCGCATTCACGACAAATGCAGAGCAATCGGCACCGATGAGGATCGCAGCCTTCTGCGCACGCTGATGAAAACACCTGTCATATTTACCGAAAAGAAGTCCATTATAAAATGAATAATATGAAAAAATACAACGGAATCCACGCAAAAATGCACAAAAAACGGACAGTCAAAAGACTGTCCGAATGGGCTTCTATTACGCAGCTAACCCGCGAGCCTCACAACCCTCTAGGCATATTTTCATTGTAGCACAACTTCAGATATTGTAAAGCCCCCGGGCAAATATTTCAATATATACTGACCTGCCATTGACGTAAACCGGATCAGTCAGAAGAACTGCCGAATTCCTTCTGAATCACTTCTTCAAACGTCCCGTTCTTCGTAAGTTCAGCCGCATCAATCATCTTGAAATGATCGTTTCCTCCCGACTGCTTTATCTTCTCATCAAAGCCGAAGATGTAGTTGACGGCTGTCCTGTAGATTATTCTGGAAGGTGCAAGGCCGTAAACCTGATGATCAAGAATATGCCTTATGCGCTCATTGCCATCAGGATAAATCTTCTTCATTTCTTCGCTTCTGAACAGACGTTTTACGATTTCCGTGATATAAAGCCCGGACTTCATGTACAGATCAGCAAACGTACTGTTCCTAAATGTCTTATGCGATTCACCGCTTTTTCAGAACGGAATTTTCAAATCTCTGACGGGCTTTTCTGCATCCTGCACCTTCAGCCCGCTGTCTTTTTGCTGTTTCTGAATGAAGCCGGCGATGTCCTGTGCGTTGTTATCGCAGAATTTCTTGCCTTGCGCTCCCAGTGCCTTCTTCAGTCATGGCGTGTCGGTCATGTCGAACTTCCCCACGGTCTTACCGTTGTCTGTGACAATCACTGTCCTGTTTCTCGCCAGTTCACTGATGAGAAACTCCATTTGACCGTATGTTCCCCGCAGGTCATGATAAAAGTCTTCATCGGGCTTTCCATCGTGTTTTCCGCTGATGAACGCTCCGAGTTCTTCTGTGATTCTCAGTGCCTTCCGCATCTCTTCTCTTGTTTCGAGCAGCCTTTTCAGCGGCATGCCGTTGAATGTCCGCAGAAGATATGCCAGATTCTGCTGTGAGTCAATCTCTTCGAATTTCATGTCACATGTCCACCTTTCCGTTATTTCCGATGACTTCAAGACTGTATCTGCCGATCAGACCGAATTTCCGTGCGGTTTTCAGCGTGTCTTCGACCGTCTGCCCGCATATCACTTCGGGTGCATGATAGTATCTTTCTTCTTCAGGCGTGTTCTGTTTGTATATTTCAATCAGTTTTTCCGTCAGTTCCGCCGTTTCCGTCCCGTCAAACTCTCCGATGAACTTCCCGTCGGCGTGAACGTTATACCTTCTTTCGCGCAGGGCTCTCAGACATGCATTGAGAATCAAAAGCTCCCCGTCCGCCATTCTGGAGAAGATTGACCTTCTGTCATCGAATTCACCGGTTTCATCCGGTTCAGTGATTGTGTCGAACACCCTCTGGATCGTACCGATAAGCTCATCTGTCTTCTCATAGCAGTTCATCAACGTGCCGTAATCACACTGACTGAGTGTTTCCTGCGTGATTTTCTTCTGTTCTTCAAATGTTCTTTCCGTCATTTTTTCCTCAACTTCCTTTATTGCCACAGGCATTTTGTGAAATTCTTCGTGCATTTTAATCTCCTTCACTCGGAGATGGGAGCGAATATCAGTGTCCTCTTTTTATATATGGAAAACGCACCTGTCGGATTCAGGTGCGTTCAGCATTGACGAACATAATGACTGCGTCTCATCTTTTCATCTTGGTTGCAGCATGAAAAACTCTGCTATACAAGAGCTTGCTCTAAATAACAGAATTAGCCCGGATTTTTTACATTGTATCACTTGTTTTTCACTCGGAGATGGGCAATTATCAATCATCAATGCCGTATTTATTTTCCAGTGCTTCTTCTGCTAATTCCAGTTCATCTTCCAGTTTTTCAATCGCGCGTTCTCTCGCTTTGTATGTCTCGAAGCTAATCTCTTTCATCTGGTAAGCATCCTCAAATTCATCGTCAAGCTTATCCAGTTCGTCATCGACTGCGTCTACCTGTTTTTTCAAAGCGTAGAATTGTTCGTGATTCTCAGATGCATTTGTAGATGTTTTTGCATCGTTTACACTTTTTGTTATATTACGGATATCGTTTTCATAAGAAGAGAAATCATAATCCTTTTCGTTCGCATTCTCTACTGGGTTTTCTGTGTTACTGATATTATCATCATTGTCATCTGCATTTGATGTTACAACTTCCTGTGTCTTAGTTTCTGTATCTTCTGCTGCTTTATTATTGGATGAAGCGCATCCTGTAAAAACCAATATTAATGTGAGAGAGAATAAAACTACTAATATTTTTTTCATAACATGTTCTCCTTCCGTCTCTTGGATGTTTTGTTTTTGCTGTCATATGTATCATATAGGGGAAAGATTAAAACAAATAGTGATTTCAAAAAAATGAAAAAAGGACTCTAGCACACGAAAATGACTGTATTATAACAATTACATTATGAGATTACTGATTGTAGAAGACGAGAATGATTTAAGAAACATTGTCAAAAAAAGTCTTGTCAAGGAACATTACAGTGCAGATGCCTGGGGAATGGTCTAGAAGCGAGGGATTACATCGATATGACTTCCTACGATGTTTTCGTCTCCTTAACTCGGAGATAGGTAATGATCATCTGCGATATATACATGTACTACACGTAGGCTTTGACAATCAGGTACATGAAGGTGAGCTAGTTGTAAATAAAGATATCGCAGATGATGTACTTGAAATATTTAAGGAGCTCTATGAGTCCGAATATCAAATAGAAAAAGTCAGACTCATTGATGAATATGATGCAGATGATGAGGCATCTATGAGCGACAATAATTCATCGACCTTCAATTTCAGATTTATCTCCCACACTACAAAGATATCGAAGCATGGAATGGGAATGGCGGTGGATATAAACACTCTATACAATCCTTATGTCAAAACAGTCGATGGGGAGCTTTCGATTGAGCCTGCAAATGCCGCAGATTATGTTGACTGGAGCAAGGATTTTTCGCACAAGATTGGCCATGATGATTTATGCTATAAGCTGTTTACGGAGCATGGTTTTGAGTGGGGAGGCGATTGGACGCATTCCAAGGATTATCAGCATTTTGAAAAATAATGCTGATAATTTCTACGGAAGCAGGTGACCTGCAGCCAGGTACAGCTCATACCATTCCTCGCGAGTCAGGGTAATATCGCATGCCGCGATAATTTCCTTCAGGCGGCTTTCGCTTGAAGTTCCGGTAACAATCTGCATATTTGACGGATGGCGTAAAATCCATGCAGCCGCAATAGTAGTATCGCTGACATTATATTTTTCGGCTATCACATGAAGTTTTTTATTCAGTTCCGGGTATTCGTCGCTTCCGAGAAAACAGCCTTTCCATGCCGTCATCTGAAACGGAGACCATGCTTGAAGAGTAATGTTGTGGAGGCGGCAGTAGTCTAGCAGACTTCCGTCGTGATCAATTGAACCGGGTGTTTCCATATTGACTTCCATACCATTTGCAACGAGATTGGAAACAGGAATGCTGAACTGAACTTGATTGACAATGAGTGGTTGGCGGACATATTTCTGTAGCAGTTCAATCTGCATCGGCTTATGATTTGAAACACCAAAATGGCGAACCTTTCCGCTTTCAAAAAGAACATCAAATGCAGCGGCAACTTCTTCCGGTTCTACGAGTGCATCCGGACGATGAAGCAGCAGAAGATCAAGATAATCTGTATGAAGCCTTTTTAAAATACCATCGACAGATTTCAGAATATGCTCCTTTGAGAGATCATAGAAGCCTTGGCGGATGCCACATTTTGACTGCAGGTAAATATCTTCACGCTTTAGGGATGGATCGTCTGCAATTGCTTCGCCGAATACACTCTCGCTCATACCGCCACCGTAGATATCAGCGTGATCAAAGAAATATGCACCCTGTTCCAGCGCAGAATGAATAAAATGATTCATCTCATCCTTTGATTTTTCAGAAAGGCGCATGCATCCAACTGCAACTGAAGGAACCTTTCGTATGTTATTGCCTAAAATTGTTTCTCTCATAGTAAAAATCTCCTTTGTAATTATTTTCTAATTACCATAATGAGTGCGGCGTAGCCCCCAATCCCATATGAGCTTTGCAAAGCTGTTTTCAAGATATTCGCGTATGTCATCATCATATCCTGTCATGCGTGAGATGATGACAATATGCTCTCTGATGGTTTCATATGTCAACGAACTATTGGCATTGTGACTGTACCACAAGAAAAGACTTTGACGTATAGCCGTGTATTCAATCATAATCCACTGCATTTTGATAATCATGTGTTCAATAATCTTTTTAGTGGATGCTGCTTCAGACGATATCAGGTCGGAAAACAGCTCGTTTGCCAGATAATTGCGAAAAACAATGTCATAATCTGTGAGCATTGAGCAAAATTGTTTCTGCGATGTTTGCAAGGCGCGGCTTATGGAATTATTGTCTGACTGTGAATAAATATTCGAGTATTTACAAGCCTCGGTCAGTACAGGCTGAATAAAGGCTGTGTATAAACTCTCTTTACGATAATTTAGTTTTCGTCTCCTTAACTCGGAGATAGGTAATGATCTATGAATCACTTATATTATAGCACAAATTCAGGAGGAAGTTTTCGTCTCCTTAACTCAGAGATAGGTAATGATCCATCAAATATCAAAATGGCATCAGAATGGGGGGTACGTCCATAAGATAACGCCCAAAAAGCAGGTCAGAAACACCCAGCTTTTCAACCATTTTATAACCAAGTAATGACGGATAAAATAGGGAAAAAATACATAATCAATCTTTTCAATATCATTTGATTACCAATCTTTTAAAATAGTTAGATATGTTCTCAATTGCAAATTTGCTTCAGTTAATCCTTTTTGATAATTCAGCTCACGCTTTTTCTCACAAAATTCTTTAATCAGTTCTTTTTACGCTTCACATGCAGTTTCAACGTTTCTTCTTTGCTCGCTTTTATGCTTTTCCGCCATTTTTTGAAACGGATTTTGTTCTTCTTCCATTGAAAATACCCTCTTTGCATCAAACTTGACGTCAGCGTCGAGACTGATTTTTTCAGTTTATTCTTTTTTGCGCTCATTGAGAATAACGATAACAAATTGCCAAAGAAAAGTTTGCATGTTCATTTTCATCGCACAAAAAAATCCCCGCCCTAAACAGGCGAGGAAAATTTGATCAACTTCTATTTGACCACCGGCAACCCGGCAAAATCCGCATATGAATCAGTCGCAGTTTTGACCATGTCGATTATCCAACCGATTTCAAAAATATTTAACGTTATGAGCCTTAGAAAGTCTTTGCCCCATTTGCCTCATGGATTCCGTCCAAGCCAAAAAGAACGCGCATTTTCTTGCTGCAAACTTTCATCATCGTTAATCATCCCTATCCTAGTCATCATCATGGATAAAAGGAAGCATCAATAATAAGACTATGGCTGCGGATATCTGAATGAGAAATTTCATCCAATCACCTTTTCTCTAAAAAAACGTTTCATCTATATGCACCGATTTTACGCTGCTCGGATAAAAATTACAATCAGTCGATCAAAAGAAGCCAAGTTCTTGAAAGCATTTGCTTTTATTCCATCAATCCAAACATCAGTATGCCGGCTGCGACTGCAACGTTGAGCGATTCGGCATGTCCTTTGATCGGGATATAAAGGTTAAGGGAAGTTTCTTTCAACAGTTTCTCATTCATTCCGTTGCCTTCGTTTCCCATGACAAGCGCAAAGTCGCTGTGACGTCCGACCTGATCATAGGAACGGGCCTGATCGTTCAGCTCGCTGCCAAAGACCGGCAGTTTGCGCTGCTTGAATTCTTTAGCCCATTCGATCAGGTTTCCGGAACAAAGTTTCAAATGAAACTGGCTGCCCTGCATGGCGCGGACGACCTTCGGCTGAAACATGTCGGCACACCCTTCCCCAAAGACTACGCCGGAAAAGCCGCAGGCATCGGCAGTCCTGACCATCGTTCCGATGTTTCCGGGGTCTTGCACTCCGTCCAGAAACAGCCACGCGCCGGTTGCTTTTTTAGGTTTCTCCTCTGCATTTTCAGGAAGATTCACAACGGCAAAGATACCTTGCGGGCTCGGCGTTTCGCTCAGATGCTTTGCCACGTTGTCGGAAATTTCGATAACCTCAACGTTGTCTGGAACTTCAAGCTCGTTTCTGTGCTTAAAATCTTGCGTCACCAAGATTTCCGAAATCGGCTGATCAAAAAGAATCGCTTCTTTGACCAGATGCCATCCGTCAAGCATATACTTTCCCTGCTTGATTCGCGTCTTTTTTTGCGAAAGTTTTTTCCAGTCCTTGACGCGCTGATTGGATGATGATGTGATAATATCCATGCTAATTCCTCTTTTCCAGAATTTTTCTTGTCCGTTCCTTGTCATGATTCAGCTGTTCGATCAAATCCTTTGCACCGCTGAACTTCTTCATCCCGCGCAAAAGCTCGATCCACTCGACAAAAACGTTTTTTCCGTAAACCATGTCCGAAAAATCGAGCAGGTTGATTTCGATCGTTTTTTCAAAGTGATTGCCAAACGTTTCGTTGCGACCAATTGATGCCATCCCCATGTAGCGTTTTTCTTCGCCTTCAAATCTGACAAAAACCGCATACACGCCTTCGGCAGGTATCATGACCGGCTCTTTTGTTTCAAGATTCAGCGTCGGAAAACCCAGCTTTCGCCCACGCTCAAAGCCGTGCACTACCTGACCGCTTGTTTCGTACGAATAGCCCAAAAGATCTGCTGCCATTTTGACGTTTCCTTTCCGGAGCGCTTTTCTGATTCTTGTCGAACTGATTTTTTCTCCGTCATCAAGCATATGCGAAACCTTGACCACCTCAAAGCGTCCATTGGCATAGCCTTCCAGATGCGACATGTCGCCGCCGTTTGCATACGGCATTTTTCCGTACGTATAGTCGCTTCCTGCAACCGCGCAGACTGCGTGGAGCGAAACGATGTATTTTTCGACAAAATCCTGCTGGCTGAGCGTATAGAACTTCTCATCAAACGAAACGACGTAACAAAGGTCGACTCCGAAGCGTTCGAAAAGTTCAAGCTTTTTTCGTTCGCTTGACAGATACGCAAAATCCTTGTTTGCCTCGTTATTGAACACGATTCCCGGATAACGATCAAGCGTCATGATCGCAAGTTTTGCCCCAAGCTTTTCCGCACGCCTCTTTCCTTCACGGATCACTGCCTGATGTCCGCGATGAACGCCGTCAAAAAAGCCCAGGCAAAGAACGATCGGTCCTTCCGGAATCAAATTATTGTCATACGGTTCTTGCAATTTAACAACTTGCATCATGCACCTCTATGTCAGATCAATCATCTGTTCTGCCTGATAGCGTCTCTTTTCTTCATTATATCGATAGACGCAGCGACACTTGTTTTGATACGTCAAAGCAACCTGAAGACCATCCGTTGCGCTTAAGTCACTGAAATTTTCAGGCAACAGAAAGCCGCCGTTTTTGACGATTTTCCACTGCGCACTCGTCAGTTCTCTTTCAGGCATTTTCAAAGCATGGTCGACCGGACGCAAGGCCTCTTCCAGCCTGCCGTTTTGCTTGAGTTCTTCAAGCTGTGCCAGCGTATAGGCTTCGTCAAGCTTGAAACTGCCGCTTTCAAGTCGCGTCAGATCGCTCATGACGGCCGGAACGCCAAGTTTTTTGCCGAGATCCGTGGCAAGCGTTCTGACATAGGTTCCTTTTCCGCAGGCGACTTTGAAACGCAATTTTTGGACGCCGTTTTCTTTGTCAAATGCAGAGCTTCCGACCAGTTCAAAACTTTCAACGTGAATCTTTCTCTTGGGACGTTCGACTTCTTCGCCTTTTCTGGCGTAATCGTACAAACGTCTGCCGTTGACCTTGACGGCAGAATACATCGGAGGAATCTGAATGATGTCTCCGCAAAGCTGCTGCATCTTTTCTTTGATCAATTCATCTGAAAAAGGCTTCGTCAAAAAATACTCTTCAACGATTTTCCCGTCAAGATCTTCCGTTTCCGTTGAAAATCCAAGCGTGACCTCACCGGTATAAACTTTGCCTGATTCCATCAGATAGCTGACGACTTTTGTCGCATGTCCGATGCAGATCGGCAGTACGCCGTCAACGTTTGGATCGAGCGTCCCGCTGTGTCCGACTTTTCTGGTCCGAAACAGGCGTCTGCATTTAAACACGGCATCATTGCTGGTCATGCCGCGATCCTTGTTTAGGGGTAAAATTCCATCCATAAGTGTTCACCTCTCAAAAACAGGGATGGGAAAAATTCCCATCCCCGCAATTTTCATCTTAACGATCCTGCTGATGAAGCTTGTTCAAAAGTTCGTCGATATGATCCCCGTAACGCACGGATTCATCACGAACGAATTTGAGTTCAGGCGTGACATAGATGCTCAAGCGCTGCCCAAGTTCTCGTCTGATCAACCCTGTTGCCTTATCAAGACCTTTTTGAGTCTTTTCGGCATCAGAAGCAAGATTTGAAAGCGTGCTGTAATAAATTGTCGCATTCTGCAAATCGCCCGTAACTTCGACGCCGGTAATCGTCACGCCTTCAACGCGCGGATCGCGGACGCGTTTCATCAAAATGTCGTTTACTTCGCGCTGAATCTCCTGTGACAAACGTCCGACACGGTAATGTTGTACCATATATAGCAATTCCTCCCGTTAGTCTTGCGGAACTTCTTCCATAATGAAGGCTTCGAGCTGATCGCCTTCTTTGATGTCATTGTACTTTTCAACCATCAAGCCGCATTCGAATCCGGATTTGACCTGCTTGACGTCATCTTTGAAACGCTTGAGAGATGCAAGCTTTCCTTCATAGATCACGATTCCGTCACGAATAATTCGAACGCCGGAATCTCTTTGAATGTAGCCGTCCGTGACATAGCCGCCGCCGATCGTGCCAAGTTTTGAAACTTTGTAGGTCTGACGGATTTCAACGTAGCCGGTGACTTTTTCTTCAAAGACGGGTTCAAGCATCCCTTTCATGGCAGTCGTAACTTCATCGATTGCCTTGTAGATGACGTTGTGCAAACGAATGTCGACCTTGTCTTGATCTGCCTGCACCTTGGCTTGAGGCGTAGGACGGACATTGAATCCGATGATGATCGCATTGGAAGCTTCGGCCAAGGTCACGTCTGATTCGTTGATGGCACCAACGGCCTGGTGGATGATGTTGACGCGAACGCCTTCCACGTCAATCTTCTTGAAGCTTTGTGCAATTGCTTCAACGGAACCTTGAACGTCGGCTTTGATGATCACGTCAACTTCTTTCATATCGCCTTCTTTAAGCGTATCGAACAAGTTGTCGAGCGTAACGTGCGTCGTTTGGCTGCGTTCCTTCATCAGAGCGCGCTTGGCACGTTCTTCACCTGCTGCACGCGCCGTCTTTTCGTCATCAAACGTCACGAAACGATCACCTGACTGCGGCACTTCGTTCAAACCGGTAATTTCGACTGGCGTTGCCGGGGTAGCCTTCTTGATGGCATGACCTCTGGCGTCAGTCATCGTCCGAACGCGACCAAAAGTATTTCCGACAACGATCGGATCACCGACATGAAGAGTTCCTTGCTGAACCAAAAGCGTTGCAACGGATCCCTTGCCCTTGTCAAGGCGAGCTTCGATAACGGACCCTGCACCGTGCTGCTTAGGATTTGCCTTAAGTTCAAGCATTTCTGACTCAAGTAAAATCATGTCGAGCAATTCGTCAAGATTCTTGCCGAATTTAGCAGAAATATCGACAAAGATCGTATCGCCGCCCCAATCTTCAGGAATCAATCCGTATTCGGTCAATTGCTCCATCACGTGATTAGGGTTTGCACCAGGCTTGTCAATCTTGTTTACGGCCACGATGATCGGAACCCCGGCAGCCTTCGAGTGGTTGATGGCTTCAATCGTTTGCGGCATGACGCCATCGTCTGCGGCAACGACCAGGACAGTGATGTCGGTGATGTCGGCACCACGAGCACGCATGCTCGTGAAGGCGGCATGTCCCGGCGTATCAAGGAACGTAATGATCTTGTCATTGTGTCTTACCTGATAAGCACCGATATGCTGCGTAATTCCGCCTGCTTCACCGGCAGTGACGTTCGTATGACGCAATTTGTCAAGAAGCGTCGTTTTGCCGTGATCAACGTGTCCCATAATCGTTACGACCGGTGGACGCGGTGCGGAGTGTTTCGTATTGTTTGCTTCTTCTTCAAAGAACTTGTCGATGTCGGCTACGTCAACTTCAACTTTTTCTTCAGCCTTGATGCCATAATCGGCTGCAAGAATTTCAATCGTATCTTTGTCAAGCGATTGGTTTTGGTTGACCATCACGCCCATCATAAAGAGCTTCTTGATGATTTCTGCCGGTTCGCGGTGAATCTTCTTTGCGATATCGGCAACGTTCATGCCGACCGTATAAACCAAAGTTTCCGGCAACGGCTTGTTCTTGCGTTGCGGAACGGCGTTCTTCTTATTATTGTCGCGTTGATTGCGATTATTGCGCTTGTTGTTTTTGCGATTGTTCTTCTTGTTGAACTTGCCCTTTTTGTTGTCGTTTCCGCCGAAACGATCGTTGCTTTGTCCTTCTCTTTGGTTGCTCCTGCGATTGTTGTTGTTTTTATTTTTATCCATGTGGTTACCAGAATGCCTTTCGTTGGTTCTATTCACTGACTTTTGATCACGGTTGGTCTTTCCTTGATCAGGGCGAACAGCCTGCTTTTTTTCGGTTGATCGCTTGTCAGAAGGCTTCTTTCCGACCTTTTCACTTTCCCTTTTATGCTCTTTGGCCGGTTTTTCAGCCTTAAAGGCAGCCGCCTTTTTCTCAACAGGGGCTTTCTTTGGAGCAAAAGCAGCCCTTACCTGCCGCTCTTCGTTTTCTCCAATCGTCGACATGTGATTGCCAACTTCAATTCCCTTCTTTTTGGCTGCCGCAATGACTTCCTTGCTGGAAACATTGAGTTCTTTTGCTAATTCATAAATTCTTTTTTTACTCATCGACATCGCTCCATTCTCGTAAAATCAGGCCTGTCAAGACTCTTGATTCGAGAAATACACGAATCAAAGAGACAGCAGTTGCTTGAATTTCTTAGCAAAGCCTGCATCCGTCACTGCAATTATCGAGCGTTTCGATCCTATTGCCGCACTGAGTTCATCCCTTGTGAATTCGAGCGAGCACGTGACGTTGTAACTATTGCATTTATCAGTAATTTTCTTTTTCGTACTTTGTCCTGCATCATTTGCGCAAAAAACAAGGTACGCCTTTCCAAGTCGAACTTGGTCAATAACAAGGTCAATGCCCGTCGTCAGTTTTTTTGCCCGACGAGCAAGGCCCAATGATTGCAGAACTTTTTGTCTATTTTCCATTTCCGAACAATTCCGCGCGGGCTGCTTGGTGATCAACGTAAGCAACCAGCTCATCGTAAAAGGCATCGTCGATTTTAAGCCCGAATGCCTTGTCGAAGGTGCGGTCCTTTTTTGCTTTCTCGGCTGTTTTGACGTCTAAATGAATATATGCTCCGCGTCCGGCCTTCTTTCCGGTCGGATCGATTGAAACTTCATTTTCTTTATTCTTGACAACACGAACGAGTTCTTTTTTTGGCTTCATTTCTCCGGTAACGATGTCTTTTCGCATCGGTATTTTACGCTGTGCCATTTAAAAAACCTCCTTTATTCGTTATCTGCCTCAATGTCTTCAATGCTGATGGCATCTTCCGTTTCAACATCTTCTGTTTCAGGCAATTCAAAATTTTCCTCAGGTTCTTCTTCAGACTGACGATCAAGCTCTTCCATGTTTGATTCGGACTTGATGTCAATCTTGTAGCCCGTCAAATGAGCTGCAAGGCGGGCATTTTGGCCACGCTTGCCGATTGCAAGCGATAATTGCGTGTCAGGGACGACGACCGTGCATGCATGATCGTCTTCTCTGTCGAAGCGAACTTCAAGAATTTCGGCCGGTTTCAAGGCAGCCTTGATATATTCGGACGGATCTTCGCTCCATTCGACGATGTCCATCTTCTCTCCGTTCAATTCTTCAACGATTGCCTTGACGCGTTCTCCGCGTGGGCCAACGCAAGTCCCGATCGGATCGATTCCTTCTTGATCGGAGCAAACGGCAATTTTGGCACGATCGCCTGCTTCACGCGCAATCGACTTGATTTCAACGGTTCCGTCAAAAATTTCCGGAACTTCATTTTCAAACATGCGCTTCAACAAATCAGGATGAGAACGACTTACGTAAACTTGAGGTCCTCGGTTGCGACGCTTCTTTTTGCCTTCTTCTTCATTTTGTTCGGCATTTTGATTTTCGTTTGGATCAACAACCTTGTACACGTAAACTTTGATGCGATCATGTGAATTGTAAACTTCACCAGGCACCTGATCGCGCTTCGAAAGAACGGCTTCAACGTTGCCGAGGTTGACATAAACGTAACGGCTGTCGCGACGTTCAACTTCACCGGTCATGATTTCATTTTCATAACGGCTATATTGATTATAAATCATTTGACGCTCTTCTTCACGCACGCGCTGCATGATGACCTGCTTAGCAGTTTGAGCCGCAATTCGGCCAAAATCACGCGGAGTAACTTCAAAATCAATCGTGTCGCCGATTTCATAGGCTCTGTTGATTTCAAGAGCATCAGACAGGCTGACTTCAAGGCATGAATCCAAAACTTCGTTGACGACTTCCTTAACGGCAAAAACCTTGATGTCGCCACGTCTTGCATCAAACGTCACTTTGACGTTTTGTGCCTGACCGTAGTTTTTCTTGTAGGCGGAAACAAGTGCCTGTTCCAAAGCATCGATGATGACTTCTTTTTTGATGCCCTTTTCAGTTTCAAGTGCATCCAATGCATTAAGCAATTCCTTACTCATTTTTTTCTGTGCTCCTTATTATTAAAATTTGATTGCCAAACGCGCCTGTGCAATCTGCTTGCGCGGAATCACAATCGTCTTTTGACGAGTCTTGTCCATGTATTCCAGCGTCAGTTCATCCGGCTTCAAGTCAACCATTGTGCCTTCATAAACCTTATTGCCCTCCAACGGCTGATACAGCGAAACATGAATATAAGAATTCAACGCGCGCTCATAATCGCGTTCTTTTTTCAAAGGACGCTCAGCACCAGGTGAGGAAACTTCCAAAAAGTATGCCTGAGGAATCGGATCCGGGTCGCAGTCGTCAAGCTTTTCGCCGAGCAAATCGCTGACAAGCGCACACTCCTCAATATTGATTCCACCGGGCTTATCGATATAAATTCGCAAATACCAGCTTTTGCCTTCTTTCACGAATTCCGCATCAACTAATTCAAAGTGACGTTCATCCAATATAGGAGTGACTAATTCCGTCACTGTTTCAACAACGCTGCTCAAAATTTTCCTCCTCGCATCTTTTCATCCAATAGAACCCGTTCCAATAAAAAGAGCGAGCATCTCTGCTCACTCCCTAACGAGTATCAAAAACAATGTTATTGTAGCATACTGGGACGACATTTTCAAGTTTCGTATGAAAATGAATGTAAATGCAGTGCATTTAGCCAAGCATGTCGAAAAGCGACAGCTGATTTTCATCCGACAATCCGTCCAGAACATGGTTTTCCGTCATGAAATCAACCAATGATTGCGAAACCTTTCCGCGCTCTTTCAGATCCTGTTTTGAAATGAACTCGCGCTCTTCTCTTGCCGCAACGATTTGCTTGGCAACGTTCAATCCAAGACCCGGAATTGCCGAAAACGGTGCCAGGAGCGTATTTCCTTCAATCAGCCAGTCCGAAGCATCCGAACGCTTGATGTCGACCATCTTGAACTCAAAGCCGCGTTCGAGCATTTCGTTTGCAAGCTCAAGCACGGTCAACAGGTTCTTTTCCTTAGCTGAAGCATCATTGCCTTTTTCATTGATTTCTTTCATGCGAGCCTTGACAGATTCTTTGCCGTTGGCCATTGCGACCAGATCAAAATCATCGGCACGCACGGAAAAATATGCAGAATAGTAGATCAGCGGGTAGTAGACTTTGAAATATGCAATGCGCAGCGCCATCAAAACGTAAGCAGCAGCATGTGCCTTAGGGAACATGTACTTAATTTTCAGGCAGGCGCCGATGTACCATTCGGGAACGTTTGCCTTGTGCATCTCTTCTTGCCACTCATCCGGAATGCCGCGTCCCTTACGCACGTGTTCCATGATTTTGAAGGCCAGATCGCTTTCAACGCCCATGTGAATCAGATCCATCATGATATCGTCACGACATCCGATAACTTCAGGCATCGTCACCGTCTTGTTTTGAATCAGTTCTTCGGCGTTTCCGAGCCAAACGTCAGTCCCGTGAGACAAACCGGAAATCTTGAGCAGTTCGGCAAACGTCTTTGGCTTCGTTTCTTCAAGCATTCCGCGAACGAACCTCGTTCCGAATTCCGGAATGCCGAGCGTTCCCGTTTTCGATTGAATCTGTTCTTCCGTGACGCCCAAAATCTCCGTTCCGGAAAACAGCGCCATCACACCGGGGTCATCAGTCGGAATCGTCTTTGGTTCAATTCCCGAAAGATCCTGCAGCATGCGAATCATCGTCGGATCATCGTGACCAAGACAGTCGAGCTTCAAAATATTGTCGTGAATCGAGTGGAAATCAAAGTGAGTCGTGCGCCAGGCCGCATTGACGTCGTCTGCCGGATACTGAATCGGCGTGAAATCATAAATATCCATGTAGTCGGGAACGACCAGAATTCCGGCCGGGTGCTGTCCGGTCGTGCGTTTGACGCCCGTTGCTCCCTTGGCCAGGCGATCGACTTCGGCAGACCTCAGCGTCAGTTCGTTGTCGCGTTCGTACGCTTTGACATAACCGTACGCCGTCTTGTCGGCAACGGTACCGATCGTTCCGGCACGGAACACGTTGTTTTCTCCGAACAGAACCTTCGTGTAGTTGTGTGCAACCGGCTGATAATCGCCGGAAAAGTTCAAATCGATATCAGGGACCTTGTTGCCTTTGAATCCAAGGAACGTTTCGAACGGGATTTCCTGTCCGTCCTTGACGAGCTGCGTTTGGCACTTGGGGCACTTTTTATCAGGGAGATCGTAGCCGCTGCCGTATTCGCCTTTCGTGAAAAATTCAGAGTATTTGCACTCAGGACAACGATAATGCGGCGGAAGAGGATTGACCTCGGTGATTCCGGTCATCGTTGCCACCAGGCTTGAACCGACGGACCCACGAGAACCGACCAGATATCCGTCTTTGTTGGACTTGAAAACGAGCTTTTGCGCGATCAGATAAATTACGGAAAAGCCGTTGCCGATAACGGACTTCAATTCTTTGTCAAGTCTGGCCTGAACGATTTCAGGCAACGGATCGCCATAAAGCTCATGTGCCTTGTTCATCGTCAGGTTGCGAATATCGTCTTCTGCCCCCGGCATTTTCGGCGTGTACAGCTTATCCTTGACGGGCGTGATTTCGTCACACATTGCCGCGACCTTGTTCGGATCATCGACAACGACCTTTTTGGCCAGTTCAGGTCCGAGAAAGGCAAACTCGTCAAGCATCTCATCCGTCGTTCTGAAGTGCGCGTCAGGAAGATTTTTCAAGCGATTGAGCGGGTTTGCGCCGCCTTGGGAATGAATCAGAATCTTGCGATAAACCGCATCTTCCTTGTTCATGAAATGCACGTCTCCGCTTGCAACGATCGGCTTGTCGAGTTCTTCAGCCAATTTCACCATATTTTTGATGATGTCTTCAAGCTCTTCTTCATCCTTGACGAGTTCGCGCTCCAAAAGCGGTGCATACAGTGCCTTTGGCTGAATCTCCAGATAATCATAATTTTTGGCCTTGGCTTTGGCCGTTTCATAGCCTTTTTGCATCATGGCCGTGAAAACTTCGCCGTCGGCACAGCCGGAACCGACCAAAAGTCCTTCACGGTATTTTTCAAGCACTGAGCGAGGAACCCTGGCAACGCGGTAAAAGTGATTGACCATCGAATCTGATGCCAGCTTGAAAAGATTTTTCAGCCCTTCCTGCGTTTTAGCCAAAACGATCGCATGAAACGGGTGCTGCTGTTTGTACGTATCCGGCTGAACCATGTGCTTGTTAAAATCGTCATGATACAAAATGTCGAACTGTTCGCGCGCGTCAGCAAGCATCTTGTAAAAAATATATCCGGTCGCTTCGGCATCATAAATGGCCCGGTGGTGATGTTCCAAATCGACTTTGAGCCGCTTGGCCAACGTATCGAGCGTAAAGCGTCTCATGTCCGAATACAAAATTCTTGCCAAAGGCAGCGTATCGACCCACGGTTCTTTAATCTCAGGCATGCCATGGCGAAGATAGCCGGTATTCATGAAGTCGACGTCAAACGTGGCATTGTGTCCGACGATGATGCATCCCTTGCAAAATTCACGGAAGAGTTTGAAAACTTCTTCTTCCGTTTTTGAACCGCGAACCATCGCATCCGTAATGTACGTCAGATTGATCGTCGTTTGCGAAAGCGGATGGCCCGGATCGATGAATTCTTCAAATTCTCCGATTTTTTCGCCGTCTTTCATCTTGACCGCGGCCAATTCGATGACCTTGTTGTACTGAGCCGACAGACCCGTCGTTTCCGTATCGAACACGACGTAAGTCGCATGCTTCAATTCTTCATGCGCTTCGTTGTACGCAATCGGCTGACTGTCTTCAACAACGTTTGCCTCAACGCCGTACAAAATCTTGACACCGTTTTTTTGCCCTGCCGAATGTGCTTCCGGAAAGGCCTGCAGCGTGCTGTGATCGGTAATAGCAATCGCTTTTTGCCCCCACTTGGCAGCTTGTGCGACAAAGTCCGAAATCGAATTCGTCGCATCCATCATGCTCATGTTGGAGTGCAGATGAAGCTCAACGCGCTTTTCATCTTCAGGAGCCGTATCCTTTCGTCCTTCATGCTTGACTTCATTGATGTCATAGGCATTGATGACAAGATCTCTCATGTAGCTGTCTTCTTGGACGTTTCCTTTGACTTTGACCCATTGGCCGACTTTGACGGCATCAAACATCGCTTCATCTTTGGCATTGTTCGAAAACTTTTTGACGGCAAACGAAGAAGTATAATCGGTAATCTTAAACGTCAGAATTTTTCTGCCGGAGCGCAGTTCGCGCACCTCGGAATCAAAGACGTAGCCTTGGACGACCACAATGCGCTCTTCTTCTACGATCGTCTTCATCGGTCTGATCTCGGTTTCTTCCGAAATCTTCTTGCCGACCATCACCGGCCCTTCAACAGGCGGAAGTTCTTCTTGCTTCTTCACGTTTTTTGGCTGCTTGGCCTTTTGTTCATTCGAAATCTTGATCTGCTCATAAGCTTTTCTGGCCAGCTCCGCATCGTTTTCGGCATGCTTTTGCTGCATGGCCTCTCGCTTTTCTTCAATCGCTTTTTCATCAACATAGGGTTTGATCGTGAATCTTGGAAAACCGGCATCCTGATAAGACGCTTCAATTCTTTCCAAAACGTTGCGCTTCAAAAAATCGCGCAAGACCGTATTTTCAGCCAACAGTTTGACCTCTCCATGATCAAGTTCCGGAGAATTTTGCAAGAGATTTTGGGTAAAACCGTTTGCTTTTCCGCTCGTTTCAACGGCATATGCCCAATACGAAACCAGTTTTTCGTCATTCATTACAGGATTTCTCGTCGTAAAATGCAGTCTTGTCTTGCAAATCGGTCTGAAAGACGTCTCGACAAGCTGATTAAGTTTTGCAAATGTTTGAAACGGCAAGATGTCGTTTGTTTCCAAATAAAAGTCCCAACGCTTCGACTTCGTATGCACTTCGACTTTTTCAATCAGCGCATCGGAAAAAACTTCCCTGTCGTCTTGCCACTTGATTTGTTCAAGCAGTTTTTCAAACATGGCTTTTTTATCGAGTCCCACTCATACCCTTCCTTTCATTTAAAACTCACTTATACGATTTTAGCACAGTAGATCACTTTTTGCACTTTGTCGCTTATCGCTGAATTGTAACGAGAAAAATCTTCCTGATGATGTTATACTGAATTTGTATAAACTAATTTTGTTACTATTATGAAGGGATGAGAATCCATGTATTATAATGCGGCACTTGTCTTAGAAGGCGGAGCCATGCGCGGATGCTATACGTCCGGCGTCCTTGACTATTTTTTGGATCGCGACATTCAATTTAACTGCGTCATCGGCGTTTCAGCGGGATCTCTTGCCGGGGCAAACTATGTTTCCAAACAATACGGAAGAACATTTGAAATCAATACCGAATACCGCAACGATCGCGACTATATTTCTGTCAAACGTCTTTTAAAAGGCAAAAGCATCATCAATCTTGACTATCTGTTTACAGATCATGGAATTTCATGGCACAACTACGATGAAAACGCCTATAATCTGTCCGATACGGACTTCGTAATCGTAGCCACCAGACTAAAAGACGGCAAGCGCGTCGAATTTCACAAGCCGCCGGTCGGAAAAGAGCTGACGGATGCCCTTGAAGCCTCATCTTCAATGCCGATCATTTCGAAACCCCATGAAACATCTCAAGGTCTTTGTCTTGACGGCGGAATCTCAGACTCCGTTCCGGTCGATCTTGCACAAGAATTGGGCTTCGACAAAATCGTCGTAATCAGAACCCGCAACCGCGAATACCGCAAAAAGCCTGGTAGCAAGGCAATGGAAAAAGCAATTGAAATGAACTTCAATCAATACCCCGATTTCGTCAAGCAGGTCAACGGCAGGCCTGAAGCCTACAACAAGCAGGCAGAAGAATTGCAGAAAATGGAGGAATCAAAACAAATCTTTTGCATTGCTCCAAAAGAACCCGTCAAGGTCGGTCGGCTTGAGCATAACGTCAAAAAACTCAAGGACTTGTACGAAAGCGGGTATGCGGATGCCAAAGAATCATTTGACGAAATGATCGAATATCTTGAACAGGATCAAAAATCAGCAGAATAATTCATACAGCACCAGGCGCCGACCAAAATCGGCGCTTTTTTGTCATAAAAAAAGGCCGCCTGCTGCGACCTTTCAACAATATTTCGTTATCATCAATTTCAAGAGTTCTTTTCTGAGTTCTGCTGCGCTCTGATAGCGATTGCCAGGATAATAGCTGCACGCTTTCCTCAATATCGCATTCATTTCAACACTGATTTCTTCAATCTCTGGCAACACATCGCGCTGATCCGGAAATTTTTTATCATTTGCCAAAACATAAAGCGTCATTCCCAAAGAATAGATATCCGAACGGTTGGATAACGGTTCGGCGATTCTTTTCAGTTGTTCCGGTTCAGAAAATAACTCAGTCATCAAAAGTTCACCCTCATTATGTAACGGGGGGGTGACATGAAAGTCCAAAATCCCCATTCTCTAATAGTTTCCATGGTATCACTTTTAAAATGCGGAGTTTCCACCCTTGTTTTCTTTTAAGGATCCGTATGCACGGTGAAAGGCAGATCATTGCTTGCAAAAAAAGCGATCAGATTGCCCGACCGCTTCCAAAAACTACTTTCTTTTTCTTCTTCCGACAAAGTACAGTACCGCACGCAGTCCGGCAAAAAGCCCGGCAGCTTTGCTGAAAATCCGGTACAGCTTCTCTACCCTGCTCGTCAATTTTCCCATATATGTCACTCCATTCTTGTAAACCCTTTCTTCACCACTATCGTAACAAGAATGAGCATATTTGGCAATTAATAAGTTTCGTAATTGCGAAAACACGCTTCAAGTGTTATCATGTAGTTGAAAAATAAGTTTCAATCCCCCTGCTTCGAAGGCTGCGGCCGAGCGCAGGGTTTTTTTATGCAAAGGAGCGAGCATCCGTGGTGCAATCAGATCTAATCAAAAAGCTCAACATCAATGATTTTGGACCAACCAAAAAGCAGCAAACAATCATCGATCATCTTGGTACATATCGTTTCATCAGCTATGCCACACCGCTTTGCCGATTCGGCTGCACGTTTCAAGACGTCCATGATCGAATCCGGCTTGACAAAAAATTGCGTCAGGCCGTTTTTTCGATCATTCAAGAACTTGAAATCGACTTGAACACAAAAATTACGTCGCATCTTGTCGAAAAATACGGTCCGCTTTGCTACCAGGACATTTTTTCCTGGTGCCAGACTGACGGTCCTAACAAATACCTGAAATACGATGCCGTCGACAGAAAAATCATTGAACAGGAACAAAAACAGCTCATCAACACCATCACTCACCTTTCAAAAAGCGACAAGCCAGAAAACCAGTCTCTTCTCGAGCTTTCGCAACACATTTCGCTCGGCGAACTGATCCACATCTATAAGCTCATGAGCAAGCGCAACCGCAAAGAAATAGCATCCATATATGGCTGCAAAGCAAACGAGCTCATCAGTTGGATGGAATGCATCGCGCTTTACCGCAACTGCTGCTGTCACAACGGCAACCTGATCGATATCAAAATCGAAACAAGACCCGTAACGCCCCAATCATATTCCAAATATCTTTTTCGCATGAAAAATACAGAGACGACAACGAACAGGTTCGCACTGGGCTGCGTTGTCATACTGCATTTGGCAAAAACAATCAACGTTGAAAAAGAGGAGACGGATGCGTTGAAACAGGCAATCTTAGCCCTTTCAAGCGACAAGACGACGCTTGAATCCTATGGGTTCGTCAGTCGGGAAGGATTTGAGGGGGCGTTTGAGGGATGAGGATTGTTATATACGATGCCCAAGTGGTCATCAAAATTATTGATTATCCAACGAAATTTTAACAGCGTCCGTTTGGTCAGAATAATCATCATAATCACCATTATCTTTTGAAAGCTGTCCTGAAAATTTGATCGTTATGTCGGTGATTTTTGAATAATCCCCATCGTTAATCATCCCTATTGCGACATTCTCTCTTTGACCATTTCCTGCAACTTTGACGCCTATTCCGTCATCATACATTCCGCTTCCGTCTGAACTCATTTGCTGACCGGTAGATGTAACGATTGATTCAACGCCAGTAAATTGTAAAGCATCTTGTGAGGTATTCTCAAGATCATATACAACTTGCAACGTATAATATACTTTAGGAACGCTATTGGTATTATAGTCATCTTTTGCAATTTCAATTTGTTCCTGAGTTTGTGGCGTTATTTTAAAGATTTTAATACTTTTAACGGTACACTTGATTGGTCCATCATCAATTACCGTCCCAGGCACACAAATTTTGTACAACTCCATTTTCCCTTGCTCATCATCATTACACCATTGTCCGACTTTAAGAAGTTCTCCATTTACGACCTCACGCGGATCTTTTTTAGGTTTCTTGTGTTTGACTTTCGAAACCTTATTATTGGTTGATTCTACACTTTTGCCAGAATTGTCAACAGTATCGTTACCGCAACCGACAAGCATAAGACTCAAACATGCTATAGATAAAAATGTTTTAACCTTCATTTTGAATTCCTCCAATACAATACTAAAATTTCATCTATAACTTGAGTATACGCTTTAAAAAAAGCCTAATTGCCGCAAATTTGCGGCAATTAAGTATTTTATCAATTTTATTGCCAAGGGATGATTTAAATTGTCGTTTTATGGCGGTTTAAAATTGTCAGAAAAGGAATATTCAAACAGTATGTCTCATTAATTTTTTCATATATTTATCTATGATAACTTCATAACACCCCCGTATGCACGGGGAACACGAAAACGGCAAAACATATGTTGAGAAAAAACCGGGATCACCCCCGCATACACGGGGAACACTGTAGTAAAGTGGTATGAGTCAAACTGTCCCGAGGATCACCCCCGCATACACGGGGAACACTGCTACTGAGCGGTGGCCGACGGAACCGGCTAAGGATCACCCCCGCATACACGGGGAACACGTTAATTCTCTCGGTTAAGTCGTTGTTGTATTTGGATCACCCCCGCATACACGGGGAACACTCGACTTTTGCATCTAAATCATCAATTCTTTTAGGATCACCCCCGCATACACGGGGAACACATTTTTTCAACTTCCTCACGGGAAAGACAAACAGGATCACCCCCGCATACACGGGGAACACATAGCGGTCGAATGAGCCGACCTGATCAGGCAAGGATCACCCCCGCATACACGGGGAACACTTCCAATTGGTTAATAAAAAAATCGGCTTCACAGGATCACCCCCGCATACACGGGGAACACAGACGGTAAGATGTACGGAACCATGCACGCTTAGGATCACCCCCGCATACACGGGAAACACCTATCTGCTTTTCCAGGTCAAGCTCGCCACTCAGGATCACCCCCGCATACACGGGGAACACCAAAATTATCGCTATACCATGCGGGTACGCCTGGGATCACCCCCGCATACACGGGGAACACTTCGTTTTTACAGTTATAAAGACAACCGTGCGTGGGATCACCCCCGCATACACGGGGAACACGGAGAGGTTAAGCATGAACTGCAGCTTGTCACAGGATCACCCCCGCATACACGGGGAACACACAACCCGCAAACCCGCATGTTTCCGTTATGAAGGATCACCCCCGCATACACGGGGAACACCTCAAATAGAAGCATTTGCCATTGGGTAACTGAGGATCACCCCCGCATACACGGGGAACACGTTATCCGTTAGATAATACATCACCAACATACAGGATCACCCCCGCATACACGGGGAACACTTGAAAAAACTGATTATACTGTTCGTTGGTATAGGATCACCCCCGCATACACGGGGAACACGGTTCGATAAATTTGAATTGGGCGCATGGGACAGGATCACCCCCGCATACACGGGGAACACCCACAACGCCACTCCCTTTTTGATATAATTAGAGGATCACCCCCGCATACACGGGGAACACTTAAAATTAATCTGTTGTAACACTTAGCCCTTAGGATCACCCCCGCATACACGGGGAACACTCTATCCATGGAACAAGCAAATCAATCATCAAAGGATCACCCCCGCATACACGGGGAACACAAAATATGAATTTGAATGTTTTCTTCTATTATAGGATCACCCCCGCATACACGGGGAACACAAACACGGGTCTATGGTTGCAACCAAAACATCAGGATCACCCCCGCATACACGGGGAACACTCGTCATTAGCATAATCATAACAATCATACCAAGGATCACCCCCGCATACACGGGGAACACTAAAATCCAAAAGTTCGGAATGATGTACGCAAAGGATCACCCCCGCATACACGGGGAACACCAGCTATGAGGGGGGACGACGAATGACAAATGAGGATCACCCCCGCATACACGGGGAACACCCAATACTTAAAAATTCATCATATAGAACTATAGGATCACCCCCGCATACACGGGGAACACTATTGTTTTTCTGTTTCATTGTAAAAGTCAAGAAGGATCACCCCCGCATACACGGGGAACACAAAGATTGTGATGAAGCGTCGCAAGAGCTCAAGGGATCACCCCCGCATACACGGGGAACACCCACCAATTAAAACTAAACTACTCATATCGAAATGGATCACCCCCGCATACACGGGGAACACCAGACCTTTATCCTGTGGCTTCACCACAAAATAGGATCACCCCCGCATACACGGGGAACACCGCTACACGTTGTAAACAAAAACAAGTTAACGAGGATCACCCCCGCATACACGGGGAACACAAAGCGTTTTGAAAAAACTGATTATACTGTTCGGGATCACCCCCGCATACACGGGGAACACGCGTGACCAGGTCGGCTACTACACGGTTGCCGGGGATCACCCCCGCATACACGGGGAACACTAGCCTTGAATGTACCATGTGAAAGGGTCATTAAGGATCACCCCCGCATACACGGGGAACACTGTATTTTTCGTCACGGTTAAAAGCTGATTTCAGGATCACCCCCGCATACACGGGGAACACAGAATAAAATGCCAAAAATGACAAGAAAAGATAGGATCACCCCCGCATACACGGGGAACACTGAGTTACCGTTCGACCCTCCCAAAAACGAATAGGATCACCCCCGCATACACGGGGAACACTATGCGGTCTTAATCGTTCGCAAGCCTTCATTAGGATCACCCCCGCATACACGGGGAACACTGTATTTTTCGTCACGGTTAAAAGCTGATTTCAGGATCACCCCCGCATACACGGGGAACACGGCTGCATTGTTTATGAGGGCAGCATGGCTTCAGGATCACCCCCGCATACACGGGGAACACTGAACGGCTGACCGACTACCGGAGCTTGGCCGAGGATCACCCCCGCATACACGGGGAACACGGAAAATAACCATAGTTAGGCTTTGTGGTTACGGGATCACCCCCGCATACACGGGGAACACACGAGGTGCAAGGCCGTTGCAATGCAAGGCTTAGGATCACCCCCGCATACACGGGGAACACGATAGCTTTGATCGTATGCTTGTTCAGGTGTAAGGATCACCCCCGCATACACGGGGAACACTTCAGCAAAAAGCACACAATTTAGGGCGGTTTAGGATCACCCCCGCATACACGGGGAACACACTAAAAGATCCCTTATATATCGGCATTTCTAAAATGACAACTTCCCATTTTTCATTAGTTTGACAACTAACTCCCTACAAGCTATGGAGTCTGACAAAGCATTATGCGGAAGATTATTAGTTACACCATAGGCCCTTAACACAGTCTCAAAACGATAATTATCCAAAAATGAATCTATCTTCTTTATCCTTGGCAACAAATCAATAATTGTATTATTCATTTTTTCTTCTATTCCGGCTGCTATCATTGCGGCATTAATAAATCTTAAATCAAAGTTCATTATGTTAAACCCTATCAGTATATCATCTTCTATGAATTTTTTAAATTCATTCAAAACAACATATATGTCCTCGCCCTCACTCTCAAGCTTTTCATTCGTAATACCTGTTAACGCAACTATCTTGGGTGATATCAAGTTATTTGTCCTTATAAGTTTGTAGAACCGATCACCAGTGGCTCCCTTTACTGCTGCCAAAGATATAATGACATCATTGGTAACATCAAGGCCTGTTGTTTCGATATCAATTACCGAGAAGTTTCTTTTCAACCTGACATCTTCGCTGTCTCTGATTTTTTTCCCGGCCATCATCCTTGCCTTATGCCTTTTTGCGGCATCACTAAACCCCAGCTTGATAGAATCTTCCTCTGGAAAAATATGCTTGACCAATGGTATCCCATCAAAATTAACAATTTCCTTATCTTTTCTGTTAGTTTTGAATGTATAGCCTGTCTCATTATTGGTGCTGTATACCATAGTAGCCTCACCATTAACACCAATATTTTTCTGAATTCTTTCCCAAAGCGCATCACGCACCCTGGCATTTATATTGCCAACATACACTCCTGTCTGAACTTCTTGAAACCATTTCGTCAAATCACCACGAAGCGAAGGAGGTACTTTAGACAAAGTTATAACTATCATTAATCATCATCCATTTCGTGATATTGCACTCCAAATTTCTGAAGTCCAAGTTTGTCATCCCACAAATTAATGACGTCAACATTATCGCTGTTATCTTCATCATTTAGCAAGAACTTCAAATCCCTTACCATCCTCTTTATCAGCTTTCCATCTTTAAAAAAGTCTCGCATCGCAAGCCTTGTTCTCCTGCTTATATCTCCTTCAGGACTTTCCGCTATAATACTGAATGCAACCGGAATTGAATATTCCGCTTTGTACAAATCCGCAAAATCATAGACAAAAGACATATCATGCCCCGTATGAACAAAACCCAGTCCGGGTGAAACTCCTAAAGCAGCTATGACGCTATAGCTTAAACCATAAAGTGCTTGATGCGCAGCAGTCAGTGCCTGATTTATCGGATTACTGGACTCAAAATTATCTGGATTGTACTCTCTTCTTGTCCATTCGACACCTGTCTTTTCAGATTCCTTTCTGTACACTTTTCTGACGCGAGAACCCTCTTTGCCCCGCAATTCCTGCATAGTATACCTGGACACGTCCTCATTTGGAAAACGCAACTGATACATTTTTCTAGCCACATCTATACGAGACCTGGTATTGGAGACAAGCTTAGCCTGTTTTTCCAGCAATGTCGAAGAATGGTTCAAAGCTCTGCCATGAGCATACTGCTTTACCCCGTATTCGCCTACCCAGACAACGCTCATGCCGGAATCTCCGATTAATTCCATGGCTCTATGCGTTATATCAATTCCCGGTCCCAGCATTAGCACGCTTATTATCGCTGCCGGAACATAAACGACACCCTTATCATCAGTAACTGTTATAGCGCTGTCCTGACGATTTACCTTAGCATGTTCCAGATACAGAAAGGTAATTCTGTCACTGACGCGTTCCAATTCATATAATTTTGGCTTATCAGCGCCTGTTTTTCTAGCCATATGAAAATCATCCCTTTGGAATTACGGTCATCAATCCCATGCCAAATGCTTTTTCACGACCTACGCCCTTCAATAAAGCACTTCTAAACAAATCAAGATCTACAATCTTCAAATATCCCTGATAAGTAACCTTGCTGAGCTTTACACTCCTTCCACCTTTCCTTTTCAGAACCTGCCACTCACGATTAATAACGCTAAATGACGGAATCCCGTCAGATTCAAGAATATCGAACCCTAAACCTTTGGCTCTGTCCAACAGCCACTTACTTTGCTGTTCAACGGTGACATGAGGATATACTTTTCCATCTTTACAATGGGTAGGATTTGCCGTCAACTTGAACATCATAATCTGTCCAACATTTAACTTATCCATGAACTCATCATAATTCCTAACCATAACCGTCCCATCAACGCCATACCTCAGCAACTCCTCTTCATCAGGTCTGTCACTGCTTAGAAGCAAAAGATAGCTTTTTCCCTTGAAATCATCTATTCTCCACAAATGCCTCTGTCTCTCATGATTTTTGATTTCCTCGGGGAAACACTTCTCCACCCAATCATGATAAGCTCCAAGATGCGTCAAATTCTTAAGTTTCCGGCGATTTGTTGAATCTATTTCTACACGTGATAAATACAACATCTGCACCTCCTAGTCAAAAATACTCATGGCATCATAATCTTCAAACTTTTCCTTTTCATACAGTGGATTCCGCAAATTCACAAATTCGCTTGATTCCATACGAGATTGATATTCTCTGCTTTTACTGTCAAAGGATATGACTTCATCTTTTACAACTTTAACGTATTTATTTGTGTCTGACAAACTGGAATCATAGAAGACCTCAACTCTAACATCTTCTTTACTGCTGTTTCTGCGTTGATACCATCGAGATGCTTGCCAAGCTTTATCCCTTAAGGTTTCCAGAGGAGAAACAGAGTCTGATAAATCTGTTTCCAAAACACCCGCTACAGGATTTGACCTTCTTCCCAGAAATAACGAAAACCTTGGATGTTTCAAAGAGTAGGAAATCCTGCTCATAAGATCACTGTCATTACTTCCGACAGCAACCATAAATACTGCGTCCTGCAAATAATCTCTGTATGTTAACTTTGATCCGCTACCCTTTTTCCATTCTACAGTTTGAAAATCCTGTATAACTGTACCAGGCTGGTCTACTCTGACAGCGTATCTCAATTGATTCAACTTATTGATTCTGCTATCATCACGTCTATATCCCAATGCAGCTGCAATCATGCCGATGACAGCACTTTTGGACGGATGAAGAGCTGTGGTTCTATAATTGAAAGATGCCGTTCCACCATATGATTGTAAAGGTGCAGTTAATCTAATCGTTAAAACTTTCATCTTGCACCGCCTTATTCAGAACTTCCTTGACTTTAGTCAAAAGGCTGTCAATATTATCCATGTTTTCAGCTAACTCGTTATTCAAGTAGTCAATATTTTCAAAACTCAAAACGAAGTTGGCTACCGGCTTTTCAACAAACTTCAATGTATTCTCATACTCTTTTGCCAATCTTTTAACTGACTCTTTCATATAACCGCCATTGGTCTTGACCGGTTCTTCAAATGCAGATACAAGATTTACAGGCGTATCATTGCGAATAGTCACCATCACATATCCAGGAATTGTCTTATTGGCAAAAGTATTCTGCTTGCCAGTAGGCATTGAAAGTAGGAAGGCACGTAAAAATTCAGCAACTCCCTCAACTGCACCCTCCTTGCCGATGTTATCAGCCAGTTCATTCACGTTGACATTAGCATATCTGTACAAGGTAGATGAATTAAACTCAATTGTTCCAAGCATTGCCGCTCCTTGTGCATCATCCGGTTGTTCATCATCCAATGCTGTGTAGTAATCATATTCCGGCACAATTTCATGTGTTGAAACCGCATGTGCTACCTGTGCAGCCGCATCCACATTCAATTCTGGATCATCCGCTACCATCCTGCCAAACAATGCCAGATCAAGAGAATTATTACTCAGCAATACCTTCTTCAATTCTTTCTTGTCCAAATTATCCCCGTTACTCAAGGAATATTGAGCAACTTTATCAATCTGACCCCGACTAAGCATTAACAGAGCACCTGTTTCATTGTTCTTGTCAATCTTAATTCCCGCGGTTTTCAACACTGAAATGGCCTTCTTCAACGCAGCGTCATCACTGACGCTATCATCAATTTCCATAATTCTACGAGAAATCAGCTCAACAGCTTTCTTTGTTCTTGTACCTACTAACTTGTCATTATCTTCAAAGGACTCTCTAACCGCTCTCTTCCAACTCTGGGACGATACTCTTGAACGAACAACTCCACCATAAGTTACGGTTTTAGGCGATCCTGCATCGTCACGGTTGATGTTTGAAGCTGGAACTGTATGTAAAACATTGAAATCTGCATATAAATTTTTCATTTTAAATTCTTCCTTCCTTAAATTAGCATGTTACTTCTGATTAAAGTATTCACGGCCCCATTTTAAACGGATGCTGTTTGCACTTTCATAACTATATTGTAAAACCAACAAATCCTGAGCCAACTGAGAATAATCAATTTTATCAAATCCATTCGCCTTGCCTATTTTCTCCAGTTGAACAAGTGAATTGACGATACTATCGAAGTTGGACATTGACAACAGTGCCTGTATCCTTCTGTCCAAAGACTTGCTGTCACCCTTTTCCTGTTTTAATCTACCTCGTAATTTCTGCAATGCACCAAAAAATGTATCCGCTTCACCATTCTTATTTTCATACACACAAGTGGATTTCCCCTGCTGATGAATGGCATAAAGTCTCACTGCACAATATTCGGCTTTTTCTTCAAAAGTCGGCTTATTGGATGACAGATAATCACTGGGCATGTTTTCCATTAAAACCGGCCAGAAGATTCTTGCACGCGGACTGGTAAGCTTGTTCCCGGCACGCACTCCGGCCAGAACATCCTTTCTAGTTGTAGTACTGCCATTTCCATATAACTGTCGCACTATTCGATCCGTCACCGTTCTAATTTCACGCATCTATGTTCCTCCTTATTCAAGTTCCTTATACATTTTATGCTTAAACAAACCAACAGCAGTAAAAATATTCCTTACGTTACCACTTTCGTCAATTGCACCAACTATTTCTGAATGAGTTGCTCCCTTCATGAAAATATTCAAGTTGTCAAGAGTCGTCTGCAACAACAACTTCTTCCACTCATTCAGTTTTTCATCTCGATTGTCACTGTCCTTCAATCCTGAGAGCCAATTCTTGAATGGTGCGTTAAGCCCATCATAGAAAACCAAGCCATATTTTCTAGAAAAACTTCCTGCCTGTCTGTTATCGCCGTGAAATCTAATTAACCCTACCTTCTTGACCATCTTAATGTAATCATCAGCCACATTCTGCGTAGTTGCAATCGCATCTTCAATTCTCCTAGGCCAGCGATTTTCTCCCTTATCAAAGAAGACAGATGCATTTATATTCATGTCATCGAAAACTTCTATCGCCGGTGCCTGTGACGTCGCATTTCCGTCACTGATTACGGAAACGGAATCAAGTGAAAGAAGCTTTCCTCTGTCAATGCAGTCATTCTCCTTTAATTCCCTAAGCCATGATACTATTCCAGGTTCCTTTCTATCTTCCTTTCCATCAACGTTAATATACATTCCAAAGTCCCGCCACATTGCCTTATTTACATTTGAAGATTTTATCGACCTGGCAGCCGGCGTGACATCATCCTTATCATTTCTCCAGATGGTCATAGGTTCAATAAAGGCGTTCGTATTACTCAATGCCGGTAACCCAGCAACATAGATGGCAGGTTTGTCGTATTCCCATTCAATGTGCATCAATCGTGACCAGGTAGTATACAGTGCCGCTATATTGTTAGGTGGCACCAGCCTTTTGATGGATTCAACATAACCATCAAAACTGTCATTTTCCCAAACCGGCACTTGGTTAACATAGTTTTCTCTGTCAATCTGATTTACTAAAACCAAATTAAGCAGCAATGTTTCAAAAAGGCTGTCACCATCCGCATAAACCGGACTCAACTTGTATAACCATCCAGCAGAATTAGAAACCTTCTCCTTTAAATTTATCTTTGTTTTATCAGTAGTCCCTGTATAATTCTGGTATGTAATAATCCATCTGACCAGTTCATCCATAGAGAAGGAATCTTTCTTCTGTGCAGATCTAGGAGAAAAAAGACTTGGTGAGTTATTACTTTCAGAAATACGGCGGTTAATCTGCCTTACACTGACAGTGCCTTTCCCCGTGGAAATTGGCTTTGTAGCAAAAGAATCGTATTCTTCTCTCGTAACCTGATAAAAAGGCCGTTCACCGAACATATCGAACGCATCTATGTTCTTGTAAAGATATTCAACCACTGCATCAGAGAAATGTCCCTGACTGTACAGTTTCTCCCATGTATCGAACAAATCATCCTCGTCATATTCATCAACAAGCCTTACAAATCTCATGTCATCATCCAGTTCGATCCACTCGTAAGGATTGTCATCCGCATCGAATCTTGTATACACTGTCGTCAGAATCGCCAACATGAATCTCATGACTGCCAGGTCTTGAAATTTCATGTCACCAGATAAGCAAAGATACTTCTGCGAATTTCTGAAAGCTTCCTCCAGCGAAACCTTTGTTTCATGTCCACTTTCCTTTTCCACGACTTTAATCCACGGATTCTTAACCAAATTGAAGCTCATCAATCGACATCATTCCTTTCATAGCTTAGTCCGCATTTATCTGAATATCCAAGATGCCATCCGTCAAAGTCGGCCCTTAAGTCAGCGTCAAGCACCATGGCCAACGACCCCTTGAGCCAGACGTCATCCTCCCATTCAGGAAACAAGATTCTGGTCTTCTTCTCAAGCTTGCGAATAGCCTTGTCTATATTATACTCCGAGATAACCGCTGAAGGAATCCTTATCAGCTGCTCGGCAATCCTTTTCGAATCAGTGTCAGAAAGTTTTCCACCATCAAGAATTTCATAGTCGTCTCCATTTCTTTTCAGCAACACGACTTCAATCGTCTCGTCAATATCACGAACAGCAGCACTGGCTCTTTGATCACTGTTTGAAACATCAGCCTTGTCCCTGTTGAGCCATCCATGTATTGAGCTTTTTCTTTTAGAGTATGACGGTGGAGAAATTTGGAAGGCTGATGCCTTTCGAATTGCTTTTTCCTTCCTGTCTTGAAATTCATTTCTAGCCTTTTCAAGTTCCTCATCGCAAAGATCATCATCTTCACGGTAAACTTTCTGCACCAATGAGGAAATGTCTTTCGGAATGTCAATCCTATCCTTCAAATAATAATCAGTCTTCATAAGAAGATATCTGCCGTATATTCCTTCATTTGCATCCCCGTAATCACCGAATTCATTTATGCCCATAACGTATGTCTGCGGTTCGGTTAATTTTTCTGGACGTCTGATACCATGGCGATGAAGACGTCCGATTCTCTGAAGAATCAAATCCATCGGTGCAATGTCCGTATACAGTATGTCAAAGTCAATGTCCAAAGACTGTTCAAGAACCTGTGTGCCAATCACAATCATACGTTGAGGTCTGTTTCCACGTTTTCCGATTTCATCTTGCAGTCTTTTCTCCTTCTTTACCCTGTCTGGAGCCAGAAAAGCCGAATGCAACACCATCAGTTCTACATCATCTGGAACCAATTCAGCCAACTTCTGTGCTCTCTTCACAGTATTGACAATGATCCCGGCAATTCCACCATCATGTATCATCTCAAGAACATTTTTCATAAGTTCTTCATCAGATGCATCAAAACGATGGATATGAACTGACTTCTTCTGTCCTGCACCAACATCTCCAAAATCAGTAACCCGCCCGACATGAGTCCCGTCAAGATAACTCAGCAGGGGATACGCTTCTTCAGATTCCCAGTTATCGGGGAAAATGACTTTACCCTTCCATTTCTTCCCGAACTTTCCCCTTAAGTATGATCCAAACAACTGTATTCTCTTGTCCTTCGGCAATGTTGCCGACAAGACCACAACAGGAACGTGGTATGCCCCAAGCCATTCAATTGCCTTGTAAAGATAACTGTTCATGTATGCATCATATGCATGAGCCTCGTCAATGACAACAACCTTGCCGCTGAAGCCAAGGTGTCTGAGAAAAAGGTGCTTCTGCTTCAATCCCATTAACAGGAGATTGTCAATGGTACCGACCGTGAATTTGGTGAGAATGGACTTCTTTCCTGAAAACCAGCTGTTGACGCTCACGGTGCCGTGACCGTCATCTTCATCAGCTATGTTTTCAGCATGAGGAAGATGACTGTAGGTCTGATTGAACATGGCCTTTCCATGCATCAGTCTGATACTTATATTCTCATCATCTTCTTCGGCTATATTTTTCAACCATTCATTGACCCTGTCAAACATCGCATTGGTGGTTGCCTGGGTCGGCAGCCCGATATAAAGGCCATCCCTGCCCGAGGTATATGCAAGCTGTTCGACGGCTGTCAGCGCTATCTCGGTCTTTCCGATTCCCATTGGTGCTTCGATGACAACGATTCCCGGTTTCCTTATTCTTCCTATGGCATCTGACATGATTTTCTGAACATTACGAGGCTTGAATCCCCATCGTTTCTCATAATTACTGTCAACGTCGGAAACAGGTCCGAACTGAACCGAATCATCACGGTCCCAGTTCGTTATTGCAGAACGATACCGCGAATCAAGATCAACATCAGATGCCGATTCTTCAATGTCGATTAACGGAAACATCGGCGTATGATGACTGTTATCAAGATACTCACTGGATGCAAGCCAGTCCGACATGATCAGCAGTCCCTCGAAAAGCACTGCCTGCGGCTGACCGATTTTTTCCGGCAAATCTGCCAATGAATCATACCCGGATGCACTCAGCACCTCTTTCAGAAGATATTTCTGTATGCTGCTCCATTTCCTGCGTAAATTACAGTCACTGTCCCTTTGAAAATAGTTAGAGGTGTAATCTTCAAGCTGATTATCCACATCTACAACATTAAACGGCTTACCGTGATGTCCGCCGATTACCGCACATACTTCTTCAGATACGCCCCAGTCTCTCAGCAATGCTTCTCCCGCTAGGTTATGAGGAGAATGTTTCCTTGACTCCAGCAATGCACTGTCCAGACCGTTAAATCCCGCTTCAACAAGTCTCATGACCAGATAGTCGTCAAGTTCATCATCCCTGATATATGATTTCTTGGTCTGAAATGCAGGAGTTGCCTTTCCAATGTCATGAACGGCGCCAAGAAACCTGACGAACTTCAGCAATTCCTCCTCTGAATCAAAGTTCTCCCTCATCACCTCTCTCTGTCCGTCATCAATCCAGTGATTGTAAAGCCAGCCGATTACATTCTTCGTGTCCATGAGATGTACAATCAGCGGCAACCACATCGGCTGTCCGTCCTGAACATTCTTCTTGGCCCATAGTGAATATGCCATTCTTTTAATATTTGTCATACCTTAACCTCCAAAGCTCTATCATAAATCATGCCATCCAATAAAATTAACTCTCCTCCTTTCTTCTCCACTCCATCCCTCCTGCCGTCTTCTGCTTTTCCTTCAAACAAAGACAGATTCCGACGGTATTCTTGAAGCCAAAATGCCGTGCCGCTTCCGTAGCCGTTTGAAATTCGCCGCAGAAGACGTTGTTTTTGAAAGCTTGAATCGGGCCGGTGTTTCGATTCTTGGATTTTTTTCTTCTTTTGAATCTGTAGTCCGTGGATGCGGCTCGTCCCGGGTAGTCCCATTTGAGGTTTTTGACATTGTTGTTGCCTTCTTTTCCATCGATGTGACGCACGAAGGTTCGCTTAGGATCGTCGTTTTCGATAAACGTCCTGGCAACGATTTGAGCTACGGTGTAGTTCTTCTTGTTGCCGTCTTTATCAACCAGACGGATTACTTTGGTGCCGTTTCTCAGCTTGCTGCACTTGAGAATTCTTTTTTTGGAAATCGTTCTGTAGCCTCTTGACGTTTTGATCGTTCTTGGCAGACTCATGATTTTGCCGGTATCGGACACCATGTAGCGTCCTTCGTAACCTTTGATTTCTTTCCAGACCATGTGTTTTTACCCCCTTTCGTTCATCAAATATCATCTTGAGTCTTATCATACGCCTTTTTTAAGCGCTAATTCCCGCAAATTTGCGGCAATTAGCATTTTTTTGCAGAAAAAATACCGAAACCATTAAAAATGATTTCGGTCTTCTCTTTTAATTCAATTTAATTTCGTCGGCATTGTACCATTTATACCCGTGTCGCTCGCAATATGCGTCGATTTCTTTTGAAAGTTCCTCGCCGGCTCGATATTCGACGATGTAGACGTCAAGTCCTGCTTTTTTGGCCTGCTTAAGGTATCTTTCGTAATAATCCGTATTTTTTTTGGCCTGCCGACCGTATTTTTTCTTGTTGAAATCATATGTCGTGAATACGTCTTCTTGATTGACGCCATCATAAAGCTTTTTAGCACTGCCGTCTTTTAACGTTTCAGAAACAAAGACGTCTCCTCCGTTGATAATCAGCTTGAACCCCTGTCGTTTGAGCGATGCAAGCATCGACTTCAGGCTCTGATAGACTTCAGGCGTATGATATCGATAATAAACATCGGTGTTATCAATGAACAGGCCATCTAATCCTCGTTCCTTATACACTCGAGCCCGATCATGAACCACCAGACGCTGCCATTTTTCCTTGGTGACGTCTGCCCAATGTTCATCCGGCCAGCCGTCATATCGATCAAGCAGGACGTCTTCATAACTTTTATAATAGGGTTGAGCATTTTCAAGCGAACCGATGTTGAGGTATGCATAAACATTTTTGCCGTCTGCTTTCAAAGTTTCAACCTGCTTGCTTTTGAAGCTGCTCGGATCAACCACTATGTTGTCATAACGCTCGTATTTTTTCTGCTGATTTATGTCATCACCGATAAACACGCCGTAATCAAAAGAATCTTTGCGGCATGCTACGAGGAATACGGTTACTGCTGAAAAGAGCACTGCCAAGCATTTTATGTGCTTTGCTTTCATAGCTTCTCCGTTATGTTTTAATAATATTCCATTTATTTTATGTTAACTTGTAAAGACTATTCCCACTCAAAGTTCTCTTTTCCCGCACCGAGCTCAAAGTGATACTTCACAAGTCCGAGATCTTCTCCGCAGGTGTCGCATTTCAAAGCGACTTTTTGACCTTTTCCGCTGATCAAAAAATTTTGTTTGCCAAATGCAGTGGGTGCAAGCAGCGCTGCATTTACACCGGCAACGGACCAGTCCGGTGTTTCACCTTCGTATGAACTGACTGCTTCGACATCCTTTTGCTTGTGCCGTTTCCCAGCGGTTTCCCCATATCCGACAACGATGATTCCGATGACTTTTTGATTGGGAACTTTTCTTTCGACGTTTTTTTTGCTGAACGTTCCGCCGATCCACCAGGTGTTGAGTCCAAGCGTTTGGGCATAAAGCATCAGGTCTGCTCCGACATATCCCAAGCGTTCGTTCAGATCAGCGCTTTCTTTTCCTGACATGATAAAATAGTTGACAGCATTTTTGGAAGCCAGTTTTCCCATGAGATTCAGTGCTGAAGAATCCTCCGTTTCCAGTTTGACGTGTACCTGATATTTCTCATTGTCTTCTTCGACGCGTTTTCTTAAGGCTGAGACCGTTTCTAAGTCAAGCTCTTCATCCCGATATCTGCGCACGACGTGTCGTTTCTTCATTGCCTCTTTAAAGTCCATATATTCCCGTCCTTTGTTCAAAATATATCATTTTTATTGAGCAGATTGCAATAAAAAAGCAACTCGCTATGACGCAAGCTGCTTTCAACAATTATTTGACGCTGACATCTCCGGTTTGGTAATTGATTTCGATGCCCTTTTGAACGTTTGGCACGAACACGTTGAATTCAAGCGATCCCGATCTGCTTTTGGCCTCAATGTGCGCCCCGGAAGGAACCAGATTGCCTTCTTCAAACAAATCGGTAACTCGATAGCGAACCCGTTCGTTTTGATCAAGCGCTTTTCGGACAAGTCCTTCATAGTAGTTTTGACCGGTCGAATTTGCGCTTTGGGCCTCATTTGCCCAGGCCGTCTGCGTTGCGATATTGTCTGGATTGGCTTCAGATGCGTCAAACCCTCTCAGTCCCCCGACCAAAGCATAAGCCAGCAAGTGACCTCTGTCGTAAGCATGAGAGTAGCGACCGCTCAAATCAAGTTTTTGTTTGAAGCCCTGGGGGCGCCAGTCGGTCCTACCTTGGCCGGTTTCGCTGCGATTTTTGTATTGTCTGGTCGTCTTGTTCAGCCAGGCATCCCCGATCATCGCCCCGGTTTCTTTTCTGTTGACCGCATACGGAGCACTTGAAACATTAGCATTCAAATCGGTCTTGTTATCATTGATGATGAAGGCTCCATGTCCGTTCCACTCGATTTTCTGTCCGAGTCTTTGTCTGATCGAATCGCTCAAAACGCTTTCCGCAAGCTGTCTTTCCGGTGTGCTTTCGTCGTTTTGGACGCGGCTTGTCTGAGATTGACCTCCTGAATTCAGCCACTCGTCCAAGCCGATTTTTTTGCCGAAGGCAGTCCAGCTCAGCAGGACCAACCCGATGGCAATGATCAGGGTCGCAAAGCTTTTGTTTTGTTTTCTTCTTCTGGCCATTGTTTTTCCTCTACATTCCACAAGATGTTTCCATTATAGCAAAAACACCCTGCAAAATGCAGAGTGTTGAAAAAATTTGATCAAATCTTGAAATGACCGGTATTTTCTTCAGTTCTGAAATATTTCCGTTGAACCAGTTCATCGTTGCCATGATATCTTCGGAATTTACAGAAACTTCTTACGTCCCGGCAGCATTTTCTTCCGTTGAGGACGAAATGCGTTCGAGACTTGTCATTACCTGCCCCTGAATCTCTTCAATTTCATGCGTTTATTTTTAACTTTGTTCGACCGGATTGGGGACCTCTGAAGCAACGACCAGGAAACCTTTGCCGGCTTCACCGGTACTGGCTGCTTCAATTGAAGCGTTCAAAGCAAGCCGGTTCGTCCGGCGCGAAATTTCATCGGAATAATCTTTGAACACTTTGATGGTCATATAATTCTTGTTAAACGTTCACAATTGATTTCATGAACTATTCACGTGTTCTTTTAGTAACGAAAACGTTTTTACAATCTTTTCATAAATTTTATTTGACATTTTCCTTTTCCATGTCGTATAATAAATGACGTTGCGATGGTTCGGTAGCTCAGCTGGATAGAGCATCCGCCTTCTAAGCGGACGGTCGTGAGTTCGAATCTCACCCGAATCATTCATAACTTACTTAACCGAGCTTTTAGGGCTCGGTTTTTTTGTTATCCAACAAAAAAAATCCGGGAATCATCCCGGATCTCCTTTGACATGCCGGATGTTTTCTCGGTTCAGCAGTTCACCGATTTCTTCCAGCATCTTTTGATCTTTTTTGAGCCAAAATCTTCTGTCCAACATCTTCTTCGTCTGTTTTGCTTCATCTTCGACGATGACCGGTATCGGTCCCAAATATCGTTTCATAATGGCAAACAACTGGCGTTTCGTTTCTATCGCGATCGTGTTTGGAAAATGCAGTGCAATATATTCAATCGGCTCGACGCGATCAACCACGAAAGAAAGACCGTTTCGATCCTGAACTCTGCCGTAAAGCAACAGCTCGGCATTTTTTTTCAATCCTTTATGATATCTGAGAAACTGTTTAGGGAAAAAAGTTGCCTCCATCTCGCCCGTCTGATCAATACATGAAACAAACGCCATCTCGTCGCCTTTTTTGGTCTTGATCTTCTTAATTTCCTTAATTCTAACAAGAACGATTGCCTGCTGATCGGGAACAAGGCCGACAAGCGAACTTGCTCCGATTCCTTGTGCGAATGCACTGTATTTGTCAAGCGGATGCGCTGACAGATATATGCCAAGACGTTCCTTTTCTTTTTCCAACCGCTCATCCAGAGTCAGTTTCTTGACGTTTTTCTTGCTGGGCACGAAAAGCGATTCAAGCAAGGGAACACTCATCGAAAGCTGATCGTACTTCACCAAAACGTCAAGCCTGTTCAAAAGTTGACTTCGATCGGCTTCCAAAGAATCAAACGCTCCGACGTAAATCAGCGTTTCAACGATCGGTCTGTAGCTTTTGGCGATTTTTTCGCGTTTTTTTGCATCACCGTCATGAACGTGCTTATCGACAAGAGCACGTTCAACCATCCTGTTCATGAAATCATCCAGACTTTTAAAAGGTCGGTATCCGCCGGCATGGCGCTCAGCCAAAATCTGTCGAATAAAATCGAATCTGATTCCCTTCACGGACAGAAAGCCAAACATGATGCCACCGTCAGAAATGCGAAAATCATAACTGCTTTTATTGATGTCGGGCGCAAAGATCTTGATTTTGCGCTTTTTGGCAGCCGCCAAAAAACTTTGAGTCTTCTCAACGTTGCCGATTACGGTACTAAGCAGCGCACAATAAAATTCTGCCGGGTAATGTGCCTTAAGGTAAGCCATCTGAAAAGCCATCTTCGAATACGCAACGGCATGCGAACGATTGAAGCCGTATTCTCCAAATCGTTCAATGTAATCGTAAACTCGCAATGCGTCTTCTTTTGAGAAACCCTTTTTTTGAGCACCTGCGACAAATTTGACGCGCATTCTTTCAATCGTTTCATGTTCTTTCTTGCTGATTGCCTGACGCAGAATATCGGCTTCGCCCAATGTGAAACCACCCATTTTTGACGAAACCTGCATGGCTTGCTCCTGATAGACGATAATTCCGTAAGTGCTATTTAAGATTGGTTCCAAAACCTTTGCCGGATAAGAAACAGTTTTTCGTCCGTGACGTCTTGCCGTAAATTCGTCAATGTTTCGAATCGGTCCTGGACGATACAAAGCGTTCAAAGCAACGACGTCTTCAAAATTCTCAGGTCTGATTTTAAGCATGGCCTGTCTGATTCCATATGAATCAAATTGAAAAATTCCTTCCGTTTTGGCATTATAAAAGAGTTCCAAAGTTGCTTTGTCGTCGAGCGGAATTTGTTCAAGATCAAGCTTTGATGCTTTATTTTGGTTGACAAGATCCTTTGCCGTATTCAAAATTCGCAAATTTTTCAAACCTAAAAGGTCGATTTTAAGCAAACCTGCTTTTTCAACAGGTTTTTTTGAAAACTGGGTCATCAAATAACCGTCATTTCCGATTTGAACCGGAACGACTTCGTCAAGATTTTGATCGCTTAAAACGATTCCGGCAGCATGCGTCGAAAAATGTCTGGGCAACCCTTCAAGCTTTTGCGCAGTTTCAAACAGACGCTCGTTTCTTTTGCTGTCCGCGATCAAATTTCTGATTCGCTGAGATTCCCTCCGAGCACGCTCAAGCGTCATTTTATCTCCGAAAGGTATCGCCTTTGACCAAGCATCAGTCTCGGCCTGAGTCAGCCCGAATATGCGGCATCCGTCGCGCAAGGCCTGCTTGGCACCAAATGTGTCAAACGTAATAATTTGTGCCATGTGTCGACTTCCGTACGTATCATAAACATACTTGATGATCCGATCACGCTTATTGTCAGGAATATCCAGGTCGATATCAGGCATTTCGTGACGTTCTTCATTTAAGAAACGCTCAAACAAAAGATTATACTTAATTGGATCCACATCGGTAATGCGCAAGACATAAGATACCAGCGATCCGGCGGCAGATCCGCGTCCGGGTCCAACGATGATGCCGACTGAGCGCGCATATTGCGTAATCCCGCTGACAATCAAAAAATAGTCTTCGAATCCCATCTCATGAATCACTTTAAGCTCGTGATCAAGACGCTTTTGATAAATGTCGATCTTATCAGGATTCTCTCTGAAACAGCGCTTGATTCCGTCAGCGCACAGCCGTTTCAAATAATCATGTGCTGAAACTTTTGCAACGCCCTTTTGAAATTTGTAATGCGGCAACGAGATTTCAGATGGAGTCAGCCAAAAGTCGATTTCGGAAAGAAGTTTCTCGGTTTGGCCAAATTCGGTTTCCATCCCTGCATTTTTATAATCGATTTGATATTCACTCGGTGACTTCAGATATTCAGAACCGGACATACGCTGATCAAAATTGATTCTTTCATCCGCATCAATCGCCTGGAGAACCACTTGTCCAAAATAATCATCCGGCTTCAGATATTCGACTTTTGACAAGGCGATTTGCGGAATCTTCAAAGTTTCTGCAATCCGATACGCATCAAGCAAAAGTTCGCGCGAAAATTGAGGTCCCTTGCCCAGATACAGTTCTGCACCGTTTGACTGCAGCTTTTTAAAAAACTTCGGCGAGCTTGCAACCTTGATCGACTCGGGCGAAACAATCACCGCCACCCCGTCAAGACAATCTTTTATGTCATCACACGTTTGCGGGTTGTCGTGCGGATCAAGGCTGTTTTCAGACAGTTTGTTTGATGAAATTTTCACTAAATTTCGATACCCTGCTGCATTTTTGGCAAGCAAAAGCAAAGAAATCGGCTCTTCTTCACCGTCTCCTTGCATATTAAGCTCAATTCCGATTACCGGTTTTTTTATTCCGTATTTACGACATGCTTCGAAAAATTCAAACGCGCCATAAAGAACGTCGACGTCGGTCAGACAAAGTGCCTCATATCCCATCTTGCTTGCGGCTTCGACGTAATCGCTGATCTTAAGCGGGCTTTGCAACAGACTATATGCGCTTTTTACCTGAAGCGGTGCAAACATTTTGCGTCATCCTTTCTAAAACAAAAACACATGTACGCTATTTGTTTATATTATACTAAAATTTCTAAGATACTTCCATTTTTTTGCGACAAATTCCCCAAATTATTTGTGAAATGAAAAGAAGTTTGTGCTACAATATGTAACGAATGAGAGGTGTTTTCAAATGGCAAAACAACTGACTATTTTGGTTTGGGGCGCTATTTATGGTGAAGTAATCGGATACGTTCTTTCCGCTTTGGGCGGGACTGCGTTCGATCCCGCAATGAGTGCCGTCATTCCCGCAATCGGGGGACTGATTGCAATCAATCTCTTATCGCTTTTCGTTAAGAGTCCTGAAAAGAAGTAATAAAAGAGCCGAGGGCAATCGCCTCGGCTTTTTTAGAGTCAGAAAAAAAGCCCCGCCGGTTTGGCGAGGCTCTTTAGCGTCACTTCCGAATCAGTCTGCAACCGTTTCAGAAGCGGAAAAACTCAATTTTCCGTTTTCATCCAAGTCAATTAAAACCTCTGAATGCGGCATGACTTTTCCTGCAATAATTTCTCTTGCAAGCGGCGTTTCGACGTTGTTCGTGATAAAGCGTTGCAAAGGACGTGCGCCATAAGCCGGATCATATCCTTTATCAGCCAGCCAGTCGCATGCTTTGTCGGTAATCCTGAGCGTGATTTCCTGACTTTCGAGCCGCTTTGAAAGCTGCGAAACGAATTTTTGAACGATCTTTTGAATAGCTTCTTTTCCGAGCGGCGCAAACATGATGATGTCATCGATTCGATTTAAAAATTCAGGCTTGAAATGCGTCTGTGCAAGTTTCATTACGGCCTGTTTGGTCTCATCGGAAACTTTTCCGTCTGCTTGAACGTTGTCAAGTAAAATACCGGACCCAAGATTTGATGTCATGATAAGAATCGTATTCTTGAAATCAACCGTCCGACCTTGACCGTCAGTCAAGCGTCCGTCATCAAGAACTTGCAGCAAAATATTGAAGACGTCCGGATGAGCCTTTTCAATTTCATCAAACAAAACGATCGTGTAAGGATTGCGCCGAACGGCTTCAGTCAACTGTCCGCCTTCCTCATAGCCGACATAGCCGGGAGCAGCCCCGACCAGACGCGACACGGAAGCTTTTTCCATATATTCTGACATGTCGATTCGAACCATGTGTTTTTCAGAGTCAAACAAATCTTCTGCGAGCGCTTTGGCAAGTTCGGTTTTGCCAACGCCCGTAGGTCCAAGAAACATGAACGAGCCGAGCGGTTTGGAAGGATCCTGAAGTCCTGCTCTTGAACGAAGCACCGCATCGGCAACGGCATCAACGGCTTCATCCTGTCCGATGACTCGCTCATGCAAAGTATCTGCCAGGTGCAAAAGCTTTTGCCTTTCTCCCTGAACAAGTTTGGCAACCGGGATGCCCGTCATGCGGCTGACGACTTCCGCAATTTCATTTTCCGTGACGGACTCTTCGACGAGCCAATCTTCAGGACGTTTCGTATTTTCAAGTTCTTCCAGTTCGCTTTCAAGTTTTGGAATGACCGCATGCTGCAAACGAGCTGCTTCTTCCAGATCATACTTGTTTTCTGCTTCTTCCAGATCATGCTTGGCCTTGTCGATTTCCTGCTTTTTGTCAGAAACTTTTTGAATGTCTTCTTTTTCGCTTTCCCAGCGCATTTTGAGCTTGTTTGCCCGTTCGCGCGATTCAGCGAGATCTTCTTGAAGTTCAGCCAGACGTTTCTTTGAAGCCGGATCGTTTTCTTTTTTCAAAGCGGCTTCTTCGACTTCTTGTCTCATCAGCTGACGCGTGACCTGATCAAGTTCAGTCGGCATCGAGTTCATTTCGACTCTGATTTCGGCGCATGCCTCATCGATCAGATCAATTGCCTTGTCAGGAAGAAAACGGTCGGTAACGTAACGATTGGAAAGAGTAGCCGCAGCCACGAGGGCATTGTCGTGAATCCTTACGCCATGGTGAATCTCATAGCGTTCCTTCAACCCGCGCAAAATCGTGATCGTGTCTTCAACGTCCGGTTCTTTAACCAGAACTTTTTGGAAACGTCTTTCCAAAGCCTTGTCTTTTTCCATGTATTCACGGTATTCGTCAAGCGTGGTTGCTCCGATCAAATGCAGTTCTCCTCGCGCAAGCATCGGTTTCAGCAGGTTGCCGGCATCCATGCTTCCTTCAGTTTTTCCGGCACCAACGATGTTGTGAATCTCATCAATGAATAAGATGATTCGACCTTCGCTTTTGGTTACTTCTTTTAAGACTGCTTTCAATCGTTCTTCAAATTCGCCGCGGTACTTGGCCCCTGCAATCAAAGCACCCATGTCAAGCGAAAAAATCGTCTTGTCTTTCAGGTTGTCCGGAACGTCTTTTTTCACGATCCTTTGTGCAAGACCTTCAACAATGGCGGTTTTGCCGACGCCGGGTTCACCAATCAAAACAGGATTATTCTTCGTTTTGCGCGACAAGATTCTGATTACGTCGCGAATTTCTTCATCGCGCCCGATAATCGGATCCTGTTTGCCGGAACGAACCTGTTTGACAAGGTCAACGCCGTATTTTTCAAGCGCCTTGTATTGTTCTTCTTGATTTTTTGACGTCACTTTTTCACCACCACGCATTTCTTCAATGACTTTCTTCAGTTTTTTCTCATCTGCACCATGAGCGGTCAGATACTCGCTCAACGGATTATACCTTTGTTTCATCAAAGCAAGGAGCAACGTGTCGATTGCAACGTACTCATCCGAAAATTCGGTTCGAAGCATCTCCGCATCCTGCATCAATTTGTACATATTCTGCGAAAGACTTTGACCATATGCATTCGTTCCTTCGACGACGGCGATTCTGTCAAGTTCATCGTCTATTTTCTTTTCAAACGAAACAATGTCGATACCAGCCTTTTTGTAGATATCGGATGCAAGCTCGCCAGGTTGAATTAAAAATTTGAATAGATGCGGAATTTCGATTGCTTGATGATGTCTTGCAGCCGCAATTTTTTGTGCCTCGGCAAGCGCGTCCTGCACCGCTGAAGTAAATTTTGGTTCTTCACTCATAAAAAGCCCTCCGATCAAATTTTCTTACAAGTCAATTTTACAACGTTTCATCCAAAATGGGGGTACTTTTGTTTCAAATTGGTCAAAAAAGGTCAAACTTTAACCTTTCCTTAAAAATTGCGCAGATGCTGAAGTATCAACGCTCTGAATTTTTTGTCAAATGCAGCACTGTGCATCGCCTGCTCAATCAATACGTCAAGATGGCTTACGGGCAAAATGCCGTTTTTTAAGATTTGCACGTAAATGGCAATCCTCGGTTACATACAATGGCCTATTTGGGGCCGTTTGGATACATGGAAATAAAAACAGACTTTTTGGCTTATTTCCATCATAGAAGGAGAATTGTAATGCATACGAAAAAAACCGGATAAGATTTGCGATTAATTGCAAATCATCCGGTTTTTCAATTTGAGGCATAGTTTTTTCAAAGCCTCGTGAAAAACTTATTTGATATATGCGTACTTGTAATTCCACTGGGTTCCGGCCGTATTGTGAATGATGCCTTTGACGCTCTTTTTTTGCATATATGCCGTCGTCTGTTGGTAAATTGGCGTCACTCCTTGATCGGCATTGAAAATTTTAGCTGCTGACACCAGATCCTGCCAACGCTTGTCTTCGTTATTTGCATCTTCACCCTCTGCTTTTTTAATCAAAGCATCATATTGCGGATTCGAATACTTGCCATAATTGTATGAAGTACCAGTCAGAGGAATCTGCAAGAACGTAATCGGATCATTGAAGTCTCCGCCCCAACCAGAAACGTAAATATCATAATCGCCTCTTTGTGCTCTGTCCAAAGCACTTTTTCCAGGAATTGAGGCCAAATTGATTTTGATTCCCGGAAGCACCTTCGTATATTGAGACTGCAGATACTGAGTCAATGGACCGTTATTGGCATTGTCGTTTGCGGCCAAAATCGTCACCGTCAGCTTGCTTGCACCGATTTCTTTCATGCCTTTTTCAAAATATTTTCTGGCTTTTTCCTCATTGTGACTTACGGTGCCGGAAACTGCCTGCTCTTTTGCAAAATCATCCCCGTTTTTGGGATCATGTGCCAGATTTCTTGCGACAAAGCCCGTCGGAAGGCTGGAACCATCGCCAAAAACCTTATTGATCAATACTTTTCGATCAAGCGCAAGCGAGAAAGCCAAGCGAATGTTCCTGTTATTAAGCGCTTTTTTGACCGTCGGATCTTTGGCTTGGAAGTTATATGAAAGATACGAAACGTATGAATAAGGATATTGCTTAAATTCGGAATTATTCTTCAAACTTTTGACCTGTTGGTTCGAAAGCGGCGTCATATCCAACTTATCCTGCGAATAAAGCTGATAGCCCGTATTCGTATTTTCGACGACCTTGTAGGTTATCTTTTTGAGTTTGACCGAACCCTTGTCCCAATATTGATCATTTTTGACAAAATTCCACTTATCGGAAGTTCCGTTCCAGTCCGTCATTTTGAAGGGACCGGAATATACCATATATTTTGAACGCGTTGCATATTTTTTACCGTATTTTTCAATGACTTTTTGATTTTGCGGTCCAAAAAGCGGATAAGCGAGCAGAACTTTGAAATAGGCAATCGGCTTGTCAAGCTCAACCTGAACGGTATTTTTGTCAAGCGCTTGGATGCCGAGCTTGTCGGTGCTCAACTTTCCGGACGCAATTTCATCAGCATTTTTGACGCCTGAAAACAAATATGCGTACGGGGATTCGGTTTTCGGATCGATCGACCTCCTCCAAGAATAGACGAAATCGTCAGCCGTAATCTTGTCACCGTTGCTCCATTTGGCATTCCTGAGTTTAAAAGTCCACGTCAGTCCGTCCTTTGACACTTTGCCGGATTTCGCCAATCCCGGAGTTGCTTTCCCGTCCTTTCCCAAACGGTAAAAACTTTCAAAGATATTGCCTGTTTGTCCGTATCCGGTTGCTTTTGAAATATCGATCGTATCAAGCGGAGCGCTTGCAGAAAGCTTCAAAACCTGCTTTTGACTCGCATCATCGCTTGATTTTGCGCATCCGGCAATTCCCGCCCCGATCAATAGCATTATTGATGCCGCAAATAGTTTTTTTCTCTTATCATTCATAGTAAAAACCCCTTATCTGATTAAAAAAAGACCCGTGCTTTCCGCAATGCAAAACGGAAGCACAGGTCATTTAAAAGTTTCTTCTGCAGGATGGTTTCTGCAACAGACCTTTATCTGACAAATTATTCCGCCTTTATTTAAATAACAATTTCTGCACGTTGAACGTTTTATCATCGTATTCTTTCCTTCCATCGAAATTTGTTATCTATATCATAATTTGGCACTTACTTTTTGTCAATAAAATTGCTTAGGGCATTACCGTTTGCTTGTAACCAAAAGAGGCTGGGAAAAAAGGCTCTTTTCTTTCTTGAATTAAACGAAAAGCCGAACGAAGACGATCGATGAGCGACTGACTTTGTCCGGATTTTCTTCAATTTTTCACGCGCTATCTTTTTTAAAACGGTGCTGATCAACCAGTTTATTCAAAATCTCATTCAAATTTACGGACAAATCCTGCATTTTACTCAATGTGTCCGTAACCGGCAGTGATTTTGCCAAATGCAGTGCTCGCTAAATCAGCACGCTAAATCGCATTCACATTTGCCGACAGTCGCTTTTCGGCTATTTCCGTCTTGAAAGGCGATCGTCATACATACGCAAAAAAACCGGATCAAATTTGCAATTAATTGCAAATCATCCGGTTTTTCAATTTGAGACAGAATTTTTTCAAAGCCTTTTTTTAGTTTCACAACAGATTCATCAGATCATCTTTATCAATAATCCCGCTCTGCATGCCCTTGCCGGACAAGATGTCATCTGCAAGCTTTGATTTTTGCTCTTGCATTTTAAGAATTTTTTCTTCAATCGTATCTTTGACGATCAGCTTATAAACCAAGACGTTTTTTGTCTGACCAATTCGATGCGCCCTGTCCGTAGCCTGATTTTGCGCCGCCTCATTCCACCATGGGTCATAGTGAATGATGACGTCGGCCCCGACAAGATTTAGTCCCGTCCCTCCTGCCTTCAGCGAAATCAAAAAAATCGGCACGTCGTTTTGGTTAAACTCCTCGACCATCTTGAATCGCTCTTCCTTAGGTGTTTCACCGACAATCTTATAGAACTCAATCTTTCTTTGTTTGATTTTCTTTTCAAGAATCGAAAGCATCGAAACAAATTGCGAGAAAACAATAATTCTGTGTCCCCCGGAAAGAGCCGATTCGATCAGCTCCATGCAGGTGTCCGTTTTGCCCGATTCTCCATCATAATCAGAATAGACCAGACTTGGGTCGCAACAAATCTGTCGAATTTTGGTCAGTTTCGCCAAAATCTCAATCTTTGACTGCTTGAATTCATCAGCACTTTTTTGACTGAGCTCCGTTCTCAATTCATTAACCATTGCCTGATACAAGCCGGCCTGTTTTTTAGACATTTCAGCATAATATGGCCGTTCAATCTTCTCTGGCAAGTCTTTTAGAACCTGGCTTTTTTTTCGGCGCAGCACAAACGGCACAATCATCTTGATCAAAGCCTTCTGCATGCCTTTTTCTTCATCGATCATGATCGGACGTTCAAACTGTTCTCTGAATTCATTATAGCTGAACAAATATCCCGGCATGACGTAATCAAAAATGCTCCAAAGCTCGCTCAAACGATTTTCGATCGGCGTTCCCGTCAAAGCAAAGCGCGTTTTGGCATCAATCGCTTTGACTGCTTTCGAAGCCTGCGTCGTGCTGTTTTTGATGTTTTGAGCTTCATCAATGATTTCGTATTCAAATTCAAGCTCGAGATAATCTTCAAAGTCGCGCTTGAGCTGATCATAAGTGGTCAAAACGATATCATAGTCGGCAACGTCTGCAAGCAGATCGTGACGCTGTTTTTTAGTGCCATTGATCACCAATGTCTTGAGCGTCGGCGCAAAGTTTTCAAGCTCGTTTTGCCAGTTGTAGAGTAAGGCAGCCGGTGTCACGATTAAAGCCTGACCGGAACTGACCTGACTGATTTTGTCGTCTTTGGCGGCCAACAAAAGAGTGATTGTCTGCAAAGTCTTGCCAAGCCCCATTTCATCGGCCAGGATTCCGCCGAAATTTCCGTTCGCAAGCGAAGCCAGCCACCGATAGCCCTCTTCTTGATAAGGACGCAGTTTGGCGTTCAATCCCGAGGGAAGAGGCAGTTGTTCTTCCGTAAAGCTTTCAAAACTCTCTACAAAGCTTTTGATTCGCTCATCGGAAGAAACGGCCAATCTTTCTTTTTCCTGAAGCACTGATTCCAAATAAAAGGCACGATAAAGCGGCAGATCAAGCTTGCCTTTAACAAATTCTTCAGGCGTTGCACCGATCATGTTCATCGTTTTAAATAATTCTTCAAACGTTTTGTCTTCATCGTCAAATTTGAGCCTCTTCCCCGTTTTAAGCACATAGAATTTCTTTTGGGGCGTATAGCTGCCTAAAATTTCGGCCAGTTCTTCCGGCGAAAAATCAGAGCTGGTCACTTCAATGTTCAGCAAATCGTTGTTAAACGACAAACCGACGCTAAATTTAGGCCAGCGGTAAATGTGGGCATTTTGAAAGGCCCTCGTTCCCATGACACTGCCTGTTTTCTTCAGTTCTGGAAGCAATCTTTCAAAAATCATCTCAGTATTTTCCGTGTCGCGTTCCGTGACGAAAGCTTCTTCATCAAAAACAAACTTGCCGCGCAAATGTTCGATTGCCTTTTTTTCAAAATATTCGTTGCGCTTTCGATTTTTCTGACCTTTGATTATTCCGAAATCGTTCAGCTCGATCGGATAGTGCTCACCACCGTACGTGCATTCGACCTTGCAGAAGAAATTTTCCTTATCAGCATCGAAATAATAGGAAACTTCTGGTCTCTTTGCCTCATCTTCTGAAAGTTCAGGCTTTCCTTCGACTTTCATTCCCAATTTTTCGATTTTTTCGATCAGATCGCTCAATTCATGCTTGTTTGCATCACTGATAAAGATGTCCTGTCTTTCTCCGGAATATGCGCAATATTTTTCAAGTTTTCTGATAAGTCTTCTCTTTGTATCGGTAACGCTGCTTTCGCACATGGAAAAATCGTTGCGATCAAAATAATAGATTCGCTCTGACCCTTCAATCATCCTCGACGGAAATGAGTAAAGAAAGTGATAGCCGTTTCTTTTGTCATCTCTTTTGCATTCGAACAAAAAATCAAATTCGCCATCTTTTTTGAAATAGACGTTTTTATCGATTTTTACCGTTTTTGCCCTGTCGAACAAGCCATCATATCTTGGAGACGACATCGCAAGCGCCTTTGATTCGATCCTGGAATAGCCGCGCACGTAATCATCTTCGATTTTTTCATTGTATGCGAACCTAATCAGTTCTTCATCCTGCTCGTTCAAGCTTTCTTCATCAAAAAAAATCGATTTGTTGGGCGTAATCTGATACTCATCCTCAGCGACAAGCTTTTCATAAAAATCTTTGATGTCCTTAACGACAAAACTTCTTTTCTCATCGATTCTTCCAACCCTGAATGACAATTCATCGTAATCATTGGTATATTTTTTGGAGATTTCCGGATACAATTTCAGCGTCGGCATCTTTTTTTCTCCTCCAAGATCCATGCAGACGAAATCTTTGCCGAACGTTTCTTCTTCGGGATTGACGTTGTTTTCCAAAACAGCCTCTGCAACCATTACGCAGCACTCAGTCAAATGCTTGCACCAATCGCCAGGATTGCTATAACAGTCGTAACTGACGATTTTTTCTCGGTTGAAACGAATTTCAGTGATTCCCCAACCTCTGTCCATGGTCATGCAAAAACAGCCGTTTTTGATTTCAAAATGACACCAAGCAGCGTTTTCATCACGCTTTTTAAGGGCTTGGTTCCAGTCATATTCGCTGAACGGAAGGTCGGAAAAGAGCCTGGGAAGATTATAGTAATAAGTTTCTTCATCCCAATCTCTCAGCCATTTAAACGTGCTTTTATCGAAATTCCTGCTTTCAGAAGAATTGTCCTCTCCAAGCAATTTCTTATGCTCAAGAATAGTCATCAGCATCGCCAAATGAATGCAATTCCTGCGACCGCACTGGCAGGTCGATTGTTCGATGTCGTTTCTTTCTTCCGTCAGCGTGACGGTTGTCTTGATATTTTGACTGAAGACCGCCGTAAAAAATATGTTTCTGTCGTCAACGCTGACAAGCGGAATCTCTTTCATGGTGCGCAAAATACTGCCAGCCATCTGAATCGTCAGCGAAGAGAACCTGTTCTTCCATTCGTTCATTTTCCACCTCGAATTGCGACGCTGAATTTTACAGACGATTAATCTTCCGCAACCAGCTTCACGATTTCAAGCAAGACGTCCGCAGCTTTTTCCATAACCTGTTCTGAAACGTATTCGTAACGCGCATGCATGTTTTCGCCACCGGCAAAAAGGTTCGGCGTCGGCAGGCCCATAAATGAAATCTTTGATCCGTCGGTGCCTCCTCGAACAGGATAGATGACCGGTGCGATGTCAAGATTTTCCATGGCTTTTTTGGCAAGATCAACAACCGTCATATCCTTTTCGATTACTTCGCGCATGTTGTAATACTGGTCAAACATGTTCATGACGACGCGTTCTTCGCCAAGATCTGCATTCATCTTCTCGACGATATCTTTCATCACTTGCTTTCTTTCTTCAAATTTTTCACGATCATGGTCGCGCACGATATACTGGCTGTGTGCTTCATCAACGGTTCCGTCAATCGACAAAACGTGATAGAAGCCCTCTCTTCCTTCCGTTTTTTCAGGAACCTCGTCTTCAGGAAGCGCTGCATGAAAATCCATCGCAAGCTGAATGGCATTGACCATCACGCCCTTGGCCGTTGCGGGGTGAACGTCCTTGCCGATGAACGTCATCTTGGCTGCAGCAGCGTTAAACGTTTCATATTCCAATTCTCCCAAAGGTCCGCCGTCAACCGTATATGCGATATCCGCTCCAAAATCCTTGACGTCAAAACGGTCGGCGCCGGTCCCGATTTCTTCATCAGGTCCGATTCCGACTTCGATTTCGCCGTGCTTGATTTCAGGATGATTCGTCAGGTATTCGATTGCCGTTACGATTTCGGCCACGCCGGCTTTGTCGTCGGCACCTAAAAGCGTCGTGCCGTCCGTCGTAATCAGATTGTGTCCCTTGTAATTTTTAAGATTCGGAAATTCGGAAGTCGTCAAAACGTATTTGCCGTCATGATCAAGCTTGATGTCGCTTTTGCCGTCATAATTTTCAACGATCTGCGGATTGACGTTTGTCGCGTTGAAATCGGCCGTATCCATGTGCGCGATAAAGCCGACTTTTTTGACGTCCTTGTCCAGATTGCTTTCAAGCGTTGCAAAAACATAGCCGCTTTCAGGCGAGATTCGAACATTTGACATACCCAAATTCTTGAGCTCTTCGGCAATTTCCTTGGCAAATTCGACCTGCGTTGCCGTTGAAGGCACCGTTGTCGAATTTTCATCGGAACGAGTTTCCTTTTTTACGTATTTGATAAAGCGTGGTACAAGCGTTTCATATTTTGTCATTTAAAAAACCCTTTCTATGCATAAATTTTTTTAAATCAATTTAAACGGATTCGTATTAATTCTTGACGTCATGACTTCAATCGGCCAATTTTCCTCTTTTGTCCAATTTTTGAAAATGTCCGTCAAACGATATTTGCAAACGGATTCGAAATAATGTCCCGGATCAATCACAGCCAGCCCCGATTCGTAGATGTCGTGCGCCGTATGATACGTCACGTCGCCCGTAACATAGACGTCAGCGCCTTTTTTCAGCGCATCGCCATAAAATTTGGAACCTGATCCGCCTAAAACGGCGACCTTCTTGACCAGCTTGTTTTGATCTTTGGCAATCAGACGCACGCCTTCGACGTTTAGTGCTTTTTTGGCAAATTCAGCGTATTCCTTGACGGTCATCGGATGTATCAAATTGCCGATTCGCCCCATTCCGTACTTCTCGCCTAATCCTTCAACACGGTAAAGGTCGAAGGCGATTTCTTCATACGGATGATTTTTTCGCATCGCATCCAAGACTTTTTCTTTCAGATGAGCCGGAAAAACGACTTCAACTTTTTGTTCTGCAACCTCTTCTGCTTTGCCGGGAGTGCCGATATAAGGATTTGCGGCATCCTCAGGCAAGAAACGTCCCGTTCCCTTGAGCGAATACGAGCAATGAGAATAGTTGCCCAGCTTGCCGGCACCAGCTGCGCCTAAAGCGTTCCTCAGTTTTTCAGCATCGTTTTCAGGTACGAAAACAGCCAGCTTATACCAAGTCTCCTGCTTTTCCGAAAGCAAAATTTCGCAATCTCTCAGACCTAAATCTTCGGCAAGCCAGTCACTTGTCCCGCCATTGGCATTGTCAAGCAGCGTATGCGCTCCAAAAACGGTAATCCCATGTTTTAAGATATCAGCATACATCTTCTGCTGCGGATTGCTCAAGTCGATTTGATGAACGGGCACAAACATTGCCGGATGGTGTGCAAAAATGAAGTCGACGTCATTTTCTATTGCTTCTTTGACGACATCCGGTCTGACGTCAAGCGTCAGCATCATCTTTTTGACCTCATGTTCCATGTCTCCGAGCTGCAATCCGACAGGATCGTTCGGCTCGGCAATAAAACGCGGTGCAAAGCGGTAAAAGCGGTTGACGATTTCTTTGACTTTAACCATTGATGACACCTTCGATTCGTTTGATTTCCGTTTCAAGTTCCCGCTTCTTTTCAACAGGAACCTGATTTGCTTTTTGCAGCTGACTCAAAACCTTGTTGATCTTTTCAATCTCTTTTTGCCATTTTCTGACAAATACAGGGCTTTGATTCCTCATCAAAAACGGCCCAAACATGAGCTCTTCTTTCGTCAACGGCTGTTTTTCGCCATGATATCTGCCAACGATGATTTCATACGTATGCCCGTCTTCTTCAAGAATTCGTTCGTCTTCAATCCAATATCCGTTTTTTTGCAAAAAAACTCTGACGTTTTCTTCGCCGACATTCGGCTGCAAAATCAGCAATGGATGATTTGCAAGCTTTTCCTTGCCGCTTTCAAGAATCTCGCAGATGAGCGGTCCGCCCATTCCGCAGATTGTAACGGTATCTATCTGATCGTTTGCTTCAATTGCTGCCAGTCCGTTTGCCAGACGTGCCTTGACTTTTGCCTCAAGACCTTCTTTTTTGATTTCATGCTGTGCATTTTCAAAAGGTCCCTTGACGACTTCGCCCGCAACTGCAAATGCGATTTTTCCGTTCAAGGCAAGATAAGCCGGCAGATAAGCATGATCTGAGCCGATGTCGGCCAAACGCGCCCCGTCAGGCACAAAAGAGGCGACTTCTTCCAAGCGTTTTGATAATTGACGTGCGTCCAATTTTATCCCCCTTTACTTGACCTCTTCATCAGTTTTGAGAACCGCCATGAAGGCTTCTTGCGGAACAACCACTCGACCGACGGCTTTCATGCGTTTCTTGCCGCGCTTTTGCTTATCGAGCAGCTTGGCGCGTCTGTCGGGGTCACCGGTATGAATCCTTGCCGTAACGTCCTTGCGGTAGGCTTTGATGTTTGTTCTGGCAATGATTTTGGCTCCGATTGCAGCCTGAATCGGAATTTCAAAGTTTTGACGCGGAATAATCGTCTTAAGCTTGTCGGTAATTACTCTGGCGCGCTGCGGCGCAAACTCTCTGTGCGAAATGAAACTCAATGCGTCGACTTTGTGACCGTTGAGCAAGATGTCGATTTTGACCAGATCGCTCGGTCGTGTTCCGTCAAGCTCATAATCAAGCGATGCGTAGCCGCGAGTGCTGGATTTTAATTTGTCAAAGAAATCAAAAATAATTTCTGAAAGCGGCATTTCATAAATCACGTTGACGCGATAATCGTCCAAATATTCCATGGTCTTGAAATTGCCGCGCTTACGTTGACAAAGCTCCATTACGGCTCCGACGTATTCGTTTGGAACCATGACTTCAGCTTTGACGAAAGGCTCGTTGATTTGTCTGATCTTAGGCGCTTCCGGCATTTCGGAAGGGTTCGTGACGCTGATATGACTTCCGTCCGTCAATTCAACGTCATAGGTGACGGAAGGTGCCGTCGTAATCAGATCCATGCCAAATTCACGTTCCAAACGCTCCTGAATGACATCCATGTGCAGCAGCCCCAAGAAACCGCACCTGAATCCAAATCCCAGAGCTTGAGATGTTTCCGGTTCGAATTCAAGCGCTGCATCATTTAATTTGAGCTTCTCCAGTGCTTCTCGCAAATCGTTATACTTGGCATTGTCGGTCGGATAAAGGCCTGAATAAACCATCGGATTCATTTCACGATATCCTGACAAAGGCTTATCGGTCGGGTTATCGGCATTCGTCACCGTATCACCGACGCGCGTATCCTGAATATCCTTGATGCTGGCCGTAAGATAGCCAACGTCACCTGCCATCAGATAATCGCGTTTCAAAGGTTTGGGGGAATTGACCCCGACTTCTACAACCTCATACTCTGCGCCGCTGTTCATTAGTCTGATGCGATCACCTGGTTTGACGGTACCTTCAACTACGCGAATGCTCAAAACAACTCCACGATAGTCATCATAGACGGAATCGAAAATCAAGGCCTTCAAAGGCGCTTTCAAATCGCCGTTCGGTGCCGGAACCTTTGACACGATCTGTTCGAGCATCTCTTCGATTCCGATTCCCGCCTTTGCAGAAGCAAGAACCGCTTCTGATGCATCGAGACCGATCACGTCCTCGATTTCCTGGCGAACTTTTTCCGGTTCGGCAGACGGCAAATCGATTTTGTTGATTACGGGCACGATTTCCAAATCGTCATCCAGTGCAAGATAAACGTTGGCCAACGTCTGCGCTTCAACTCCTTGGGCGGCATCAACAACAAGAACTGCTCCTTCGCAGGCAGCAAGGGATCTTGAAACTTCATATGAGAAATCGACATGTCCAGGCGTATCGATCAAATGAAAAATATACGTTTCGCCATTTTGGGCTTTGTAATGCAATTCAACTGCATTTAATTTAATCGTAATCCCGCGCTCACGTTCCAAATCCATCGAATCGAGCAGCTGATCTTTCATCTCACGCTTTGAAACCGTATCCGTCAATTCAAGGATGCGGTCCGCCAACGTCGACTTGCCGTGATCGATGTGTGCCACAATCGAAAAATTCCGAATGTGTTTTTGGCGCTCCTTCATTTGTTCAAAATCCATTCAGTTCTTCCTACTTTCTTAAAATAGTCTCTAACATTTAATTATAATATAGGGCGGTAATCATAGCAAGAAAGCCGTAGATTTGGTTTATTTCAAAAAGATTGGATCGCTTTTTACATCCGAACATCAAAAGCCTTGCCGATTTTTCAATCAGCAAGGCTCATCTTACCTGATTAAATTGTCATAGTGTTTGACAATCACTGCTTCATCCAAACCCAGATCGGTCAACCCGAATTTCAAAGCAATATGCCAAGCACGAACAAAAGCATCAATTTTATGCTCAAAATGGCTTTTTAAAAGCTGCTGCTGCATAATCAGACAAACCGCATTAAACGATGCGCTCTTCCATTTGTCTTTCATGCTGTCCAGTTCCTCTTTTGTCATCAACAGCTTATATGTCGTCTTCTGTTCGTTTGAAATCATGAAAAAACCTAGCATAACGGAAGAAAACGCATCATAAACGGTTTCTTTATCATCGGCTTTTCCTGACGCTTCGATCAAATCACACCAACTGCAGGTCAAATCCGCATATAACCCGTTTATTCTTTCCTGGTCGCTGTATCTTGATACGGGCAAAACCCTTCTTGGGTAAACGTGAAGCGCATCTTTAGCCATTTTTGCAAAATCCATCATGCTTCACCATCGTCTTTTTTCCAAAAACATCTTGCGCGTCTGATTTCAACGCTTTGGAGATTTTCAAGATACCAGTCTTTAAAGAAATCATATCTGACCAGCAAATCAAAGAAAGAAATCTTGTCTTCATCATCTTTGACGGTAATGACCCATTTCGGAGAATTTCCGCCGGCAAGATTTTCATCAAACGAAGTCAAGACGACGCTGTCTGACAAATTCATGATTGCTTCGCAGTTCATGCCGGATTTAAGCATGCATCCTGCTTCTGAACCCATGATAAACAGGCGATCCAATGCAACTTCAGGCTCCGTTTCGGAAACAATCGGATAAACGGCATTCCTTCTTGCATTGAGCAGATTGAAATCAACTTCGTATCCGTAAGCTTGTTCGACGCATTCTCCGATCGAAACGAGATACTTTTCAAAACGAATCAAATCTTCCTTGTCGTTTTCTGCATCATTTGCAATAAGCAGTTCCACAATATCGCGACTGTTGAAATACAGAACCTTGTCTGAAAAATCGATATAAAACAAGCTCAGGCCCGTCCGTTCGTCAATGTAGAATGCTCGCTGCTCATCTGCAGAATCAACTTTGAATTTAAATCTGCCACAAGCATTGATTCCCGGAAATTCATGATACAAGGCCCTGTCTTTTTCGCTCGACATCAAAATAACCGTTTCCTTATCGTTCAAACTGAGCAAACGATTGATGAAAATCAAGTAAAAGTCGGCACGACTGTACTGAATCGGATAAACCAGATAATCATCATCAAGCTGATATGAAGCAAGCGTTTTGATCGATTGAAACAATTCATTCAGATCGGTCGTATTAATCAGCGTATCAAAGACCTCGGTAAAACGGATTCCGTTGTTCAGACTTTCTTTTAATCTGCCGTTATAATTCATCAAACGCTCATTGGTCGAAAGCGCAGGCTTCTGTTCTTCAGGATTTACGTCAAATTCAGACTCATGCGGATAAAACGTTATTGTAGGATTTTCATATTCGCTCATCATTAATTCCTCCGATTTCCCGTCGCAATCAAATCAGTAATGTAATCACGATACAAAGCGGCATTCTTTTCTTTAAAGTTCTCAAAACTTCCGAATTTGGCAATGATGCTTTGTTTTTCATAACCAAGCAAAGTGTCTTCTTTTGAAAGTTCCAAAACCCGCTTTTCATTTTCATGAATCCGCTGATAACCATTGGCCGCTTTTTCGTCAATTTCTGCAATTCGACTGAGTTCATCGGTCAGTCTTTGTTTCATTTCCCTTTGTTTGCCGGCATCCCATGGCATCACCTTTTCCTGGTTAAGCTGTTTCAGCTTCTTTCGCATTCGTTCCTTTTCCGCTTCACGGTTGCTCTGAGAATCAAGCAGCTCTTGCAATTCATCGTTTTCTTGAGAAAGTCGTTCGATCGTGTCGGTGTTCAATCGTTTGTTTTCTGCTTCAAATTCAAAAGAACGAGCAAGTTTTTGATATTCATTTTCATCAAAATTAAATTTAACGTTCAAAACATCGAGCGTTCCGAACAAACGACGTCCCCACCAGTTTCCGAAGTAAAATTGAAACTTTCCCGTTTCCGTTTCCTCAAAATAAAAGAACGGATATCGTTCACGCAAAAAACCAATCAGGTTACTGCTGAGATATTCGCTGACAAGACCGTATGCATCTTCAACAAGACGTTCGTTCGATTTGTCATACGATGAATGTCGTGCTTTCAAAATTTCAGTTGAATATTTTTCACTGTCGATCAGCTGATAAACCAGGCGATCGTCCTGTGCCTGGACCGCCCTTCCTAACGACTGCAAGTAGTCCAGTTTATTTTTGATTTCATTTGTCAAATCGATCGTTGCCTGTTTATGATCAGCCAAAACAAATTGGTTTGAGTTATCCATCTTTTTTCTCCTCGATTCATAAATACAGTATTCATAATACTATTTTATCGTTAATAGCTCAAAAAACAAAATTCTGGCGTTTAATTTAACGATATTTTTAGATTAAGGATGAAAATTTAAGAATCATGCGGACATTTCCCCCGAATCATCAATTTCCGGAATAATCGAGTCAACAACTCCGTCGCCGACACAAAAAAACAGCTTGCACGGAATTTTTTCACGTTGACATGTCAATGCGACCATTGCGCCGAATGCAGACTGCTCTCCAAGATATCGATCGGTCGCATCTTCTTCGACGATGACGCAAACGAAAACCCGCCTGTATTTTAACAATTTTTCGATCAGCATGGCATGATAATATTCCATGGCATTTTTTCCAAACCTTTGTTTAAAATTACGAATCTGTTTTTTGCTCAAATGATTGAAGTAAGGATAATGAAAACCATCATTGGTTTCAAAGAGATTGCGTTTTGAAAGTCTTAAGATCAAAGGTTCGAAAGGATAGACGGAATGAGATCTTTGAGTGAATTTGACAGGAGACACCATGTTTTCCTCGTTGACAAAAACTATATCAGTTTCAGTCATCGGTACAGCGCTTGCCAATCCGCCTTCCGGGAAACGATTCTCAACCAAAAAGTCAAGCGATGCCGTCACCGTCAGATAAAAACTTTCATCATGTTTGCCGTTGGCACGATTAAAGTATTTGCGCTCAAGGATGTCTCTTGCATGCGTGCAGTCCATGTTTTCCGTTAAATACTCGTATTCTTGCTTGATTCGCAGGCTGAGGCTGAACAAACGGCCTAATTTATTTGAAAACTCCTCTTTTAAAACAGTCATTTAAAAATCCCCCTTTATAAGTTCCTATACTGATAAAGACGCAAATAAAGGGGAATTTATTTTATTTTTTTAAATATTTTCTTGAATATTCTTCAATTCCTGCGAAAACAAATACCGCCGGATCATCGTCAATGTTTAATTCAAGATTTTCTGCACGCATCTCAAGCGAAGAAAAAACTTTTTCATATTCTGAAACGGAAATTTTTTCCCTTTTTTCGAGCATCTCTTCATAGCCTGTTTTATCAAGCATTTTTTCAAATCCGGGAACAAGTCTTCCGGTGAAAAATTCGCCTTGCGCTCCCGATCCGTAGCTGAACATTCCCAAACGCTGATTTGCTCTGAGACTGTCTGAATTGTTTAACAAGGAAAGAAGGCTCAAATAAAGCGAACCCGTATACAAATTGCCGACAAGTCTCCCGTACTTTCTTGAAAACTCGAATTGACGCGAAAGCTCCGAGCTGATTTTGGGATCCGCACCTTCAATGGCAGCACGCAATCCCTTAAGTCCTTGCTTAGTGTACGGCAAATGAAACAGCAAAGCGGCAAAATCTTCAATCTTGGCACCAGTTCTTTCCCGGTATATCGAAAAAACTTTTTTGAAGAAATCAACATAGATATTTGCAGAAAATTTGCCATTGACGAGCGCCTCGGTATGATTGAACGGACGCCAGAAATCCATCACGTCTTCCATGTAGCACGCACTCGTTTCTTCAAGCTCCAAAATGCGCGGATTTTGTCCTACAATCATTGCGCACGCACCGCCTCCTTGCGTAGGTTCGCCTTTCGTGTGCAGACCATAGCGCGCGATGTCAGAACCGATCACAAGTGCTTTTTTATCCGGATTGAGCGCCACGTGGCCTTTTGCAAGCTGCAAAGCCGCAGTTGCTCCATAGCATGCCTGTTTTAACTCTACGGCCCTAAGGTAAGGCGAAAGGCCAAGCAAGCGACTGACATACACTGCGCCTGATTTTGAATTGTCGATGCCTGATTCAGTTGCAAAAATAACCAGATCAATTGCTTTTTTGTCTTCTTCCGTCAGGATTTTAAATGCAGCGTTTGCGCCCAGCGTAACCGAGTCTTGCGTCGGAGGAATAACCGCCATTTTTTCCTGACCGATTCCGATCAGGTACTTATTTGGATCTTCATTTCTTGCATTTGCCAATTCTGTCATGTCAACATACATGTTTGACGTATAAAAGCCGATTTTATCTATTCCGATCTTCATTAGAACCCTTTACCTCGTTTCATTTTCTCTTATAGAATTGTATCACATGTCCTAAAGGTCAACTACCCTGTTGTTTTCTTTTGAATTGCAGCATTCTTTAATGTTAGAATTTAATCGAAGATATTTAGATTGAGGTGATTTTTTGAAAGCTGTAAAAATTATTGTCAAAGGCCTCGTTCAAGGCGTTGGTTTCAGATACACCACTAAGATGTTGGCAGATGAATTGAAAATCAAAGGAAAAGTCGTCAACATGCCTGACGGATCGGTCTATATCGAAGCGCAAAGCACTGACGAAGCTTCTTTGGAACAATTTATTGCCGGGGTGGAATCTTCTCCTTCTCCGGCAGGACGTGTTGATGAGATGGAAGTTTCAGAAATGAAACCAAAGGAATACTCTCGTTTCAGCGTCATGTATCTCTGAACTTGAAAATATTCATTTTTTAAGATATATTTATAGGGATACCTGTAATTATGAAAGGATAATGATACTTTGAAAAAGAAGAAATTGTTGGCCATTGCCACGACTTTGACTGCAGCTTCTGTCGTCTTGTCCGGTTGTGTTCAACGTACGAGTTCGGGAAAACCATACGGATTTGTATATGACCACATGGCTGTTCCGACGCAGCATTTCCTGGTTTGGCTTTCAAACCTCATGGGTGGAAGCCTTGGATGGGCAATTATCTTGCTGACGTTCGTCGTCCGTTTGATTTTAATGCCCGTCATGCTGAAACAATCAAGAAACGCAACGATTCAGCAAGAAAAAATCAGTCATCTCAAACCACTGATGGATGATATCGCCAAACGCCAACAAGCAGCGCAAACAGACGCTGAAAAAATGGCAATCAGTCAGGAACTCATGTCGCTTTACCGTGATAACGGCATTTCAATGACCGGAGGAATCGGATGCCTGCCTCTATTGATTCAGATGCCGATTTTTGCCGCTTTATATGCTGCCATCCAGTATTCGCCTGAACTTTCCAAATCATATTTCTACGGCATAAACCTAGGACACAGCAGCATTATCTTAACAATACTTTCATTTGCGGCCTATGCCTTGCAAGGATGGATCTCAATGCTTGGCATGCCTAAAGAACAGCGCAAACAAATGCAAATGATGATGTTAATGAGTCCTGTAATGATTACGGTAATGACTTTTGTTTCACCTGCCGGACTTGGACTATACTTTTTCGTCGGCGGCGTGTTCGCCTGCATACAAACATTGATTATCAATGCAATGCGGCCAAAAATCAAACAGCAGATCGCTGAAGAACTCAAAAAGACTCCGCCTAAGAAGGTCGTCTTGCCGAAAAAACCTGCTCCGTCAAAAGCAGACGTTGCAAAAAAACATGCAAAAGCCAATCGTAATGCCGGAAAACAGAGAAAGCGCAAATAAGACAGCAAAAAGACAGTGTCACGCCTGACGTGCGGCACTGTCTTTTTAGTTTGTCGTAAAAATGATTCTCCAGAACATCGTCCTTAAAATGCAGCAGCAGAAATCGCTTTTCTGCTATTTTCCTTTCTGCATCAATTCTTCAAATTTATCAATCGCTCTTGTCGGTCCGGCAACCAAAATGCTGTCATTTTCAGTCAAAACGTCTCCAGCAGACGGAAGCACCATCTCTTGCCTGCTATGTGCCAAAGCGATGACGTTTAGCCCGTAGCGATCGCGAAAGTCCATTTCAGCCAATGATTTTCCGACAAACTCTGAATTTGTAATCAATATCTCCGCTAATTTGAAATTGGCATCCAGATCAAGATAGTCAACCATGTTTTTTGATGTCAGACTCCGCCCGATGCGAACTCCCATGTCGCGTTCAGGATGAACTACCCGATCAACGCCTAATTTCTCCAGCACTTTTGCATGATACTCATTTTGAGCTTTGGCCGTGACATATTTAACGCCCTGTTCTTTGACCATCAGAGTTACTAAAATGCTTGCCTGAATATCTTCACCGATTGCAACGATTACGTGGTCAACGTTTCTGATTCCAAGCGAACGAAGCACGTCTTCATCCTGTGCATCAGCTACAACGGCTTGAGTCGCAATATCTTTATAATCATTGACACGAGATTCGTATTTGTCAATTGCCAAAACTTCCTGTCCCGCATCGGCCAAAGTTTTGCAGACGCTTCCTCCAAAACGTCCCAATCCGATAACCGCAAAAGTTTGTTTCTTCATTGTGACGGTTCACCCTTTCAAAAAAGACGGAATGACCAAAAGTCCTTCCGCCTCGCCAATGTCGTTTTAATTGCTAATATTCCAACAACGCCAAAGTATCATAGCCTTTAAGCTTTTCGCGACCGTTCAAGGCTTTGAGCTCAATAATGAAGGCACACCCAACAACTTCACCGCCAAGCTGATTGACCAGATCAATCGTCGCACCAATCGTGCCGCCGGTTGCAAGCAAGTCATCTACGACCAAAACTTTTTGCCCCGGTTTGATTGCATCCTTATGCATATAAAGCGCTGAAGTACCATATTCAAGCGTATACTTAGCCTCAACCGTTTCTCTTGGGAGCTTTCCGGCTTTTCTTGCAGGCGCAAAACCAACACCGAGTTCATATGCAACGGGACATCCGATGATAAAGCCTCTGGCTTCGGGACACACGACCATTTCAACGCCCTTGTCCTTTGCAAACTGAACGATTCTGTCCGTTGCTTGACGATATGCTTCACCGTCAGCCATTAATGGAGTAACGTCTCGGAAAATAATTCCTTTTTCAGGATAATCCGGGATGCTTGCGATGTAGTTGTTTAAATCTAATGCCATTTTGTAAATCTTCCTTTCACCAACAGCTGCAATTACTGCATGTTTTGAAGAAGCCAGGCTTTCACGTCGGCTTCTGAACCAGCTATAAGCAGCCGTTCCACTTCCATGCGCTTTTTACGCGCCTGGTAAGTTTTGGTGTCTTCAAGATTATGGTGCTTAATTTGCTTCATCCCACTTAAAGACCCATTTTCTATTTTAACAAATCCAGCGTCAAAAAACACCTTTAATATGAAAATCAAATCCGATTTCTTTATTTTAAAATACGCGCTGATCCTGTCAAGGTTTTTAGTAATCGGATAATTATCCAAATTACGGATCTTACGATACACTTGGGCAAAAACCTCGCGTGAAGGAATTCCATCTATATACACGTTGTCATTTTGGTAAAAAATAGCGCGCACGCTCTTGGCTTTGATATGCCTTATTCCATGCATCAGCTGTGCGTAATTGATCGGACAATCGACAAAAGCAACCTTGTCTGCCGAAACGGCATCCATATTTCTGCAGACAAGCACGCTTTTTGCCCCCTTTGACAGATAAGGCTTGGCTTTTCCATATAATTCTTTTGTGAAAAAAACATAAGTCATATTATCAGCAAACATTGATTGTTTCAGCCTATTGGTTCTTAAAAGCTCAACTGAGATACCAGTTTTCTTTAAATCTTCAATCATGATTTGCGGATAGCGCTGATTTTGCCAAACGTTGATCGACAACGATCCGATAAACTTAATCGCTTCAGGATTTGCTAAAAGTTCGGCAATCTTGTTGCCAACCCCAAAACAAACGGCCGCTACTTTCACTGTCCGCTCATCATTTAAGAGATTTAATCTCAAGTGATTTCCGTTCCCCATCGGCTTTGCATCTTCAACGACATATCCCCGATATGAAAAAACAGGTTTGGGATTGCTTGTCCCGAACGGACCAATTACGCTGAGTTCCTGAATCATTTCAGGATTAATCTCGCTTAAATCAATGTCACCGTCCAAAATTTTCACTTGTTTTGCTGCAGATTCCAAATTTTGATTTTTGGCTTCCTGGTCAAGAATTTCTTGAAGCTTCGGAAGTTCATCCGCTGAAACGGTCAGCCCGCATGCCATGTGATGACCACCGAATTTTTCCAAAAGGTCGCGGTGTCCATCCAATGCATCAAAAAGGTTGAACGCTTCAACGGAACGACCTGACCCCTTGGCAAGACCGGAATCGCGATTAACGCCCAAGACGATCGTCGGTTTCCCGGTTGATTCGACCAAACGACTGGCAACAATGCCCAGAACGCCTTCATGCCATTTTTCACCCCAGACAAGATTCACAAGATGATTTTTTGATTCTTCGTTCAAAAAATCTTGTGCCTGGGCAGTGATGTCTTTGACAAGATTTTGACGTTCAATATTTTGCTGAAGCACGTTTTTTGCAATTTCTGAAGCCCTTTGTTCATCCATTGTCGTCAACAGCTCTACCCCAACTGTCGCATCAGAAATTCTCCCCAAGGCGTTAAGATTTGGCGCAATACCGAACCCAATCGTTTCTTCATCGACTTCATCTTGCTTTAATCCGCATTCTTCATATAAAGCAAGCAGTCCTATCCGTTCCGTTGAACGCAAAGCCTCCAACCCGTACTTGACAAGAACGCGATTTTCATCAACCAACGGAACCAAATCAGCAACGGTTCCTATCGCACAAAGATCCAAAGCTTCTTGCGGAATCTCTTCAAGCAATGCCGTTGCCGCCTTGAATGCTACTCCGGCACCGGACAGTCCTCCAAAAGGATAGTCCCCGTCATCATTCGGAATTTTCGGATGAATAATCGCATACGCATCCGGCAGCTCTTGCGGCAATTCGTGATGATCGGTAATTACGACGTCAACGCCTTGTTCTTTGGCAAATTCAATTGCCTCATGACCTGCAACCCCGTTATCGACGGTCACGATTAATTGAGTTCCGTTGTCAATCAAACGTTTGTAAACGTCTTTGTTTGGGCCATAGCCGTCATCAAAGCGATTCGGAATATAATAGTCGCATTCCGCCCCCAGTTGCGTTAATGCTTCATACATGATTGACGTGCTCGTCAATCCGTCAGCATCATAATCGCCATAAACTGTAATTTTTTGTCCCTCAACAATTGCGGTCCTGATTCTGTCGGTTCCTTTTTTCATATCATGCATCAAATAAGGATCGTACAGATTTTCCGGCCCTGGTTTTAAAAAATTCTCTGCTTTTTCTTTTGTATCATAACCGCGATTAATCAAGATTTCGGCCACCAGCTCTGACAAATTTAGTGCCTCGGCTAATTTTTTCGTTTGATCCTGATCAGTTTGCGGTCTCTTTTTCCATTCGTATCTTGAATCAATCAAACTAATCCCTCAATTATCTATTTTGTACTTGTTGTTGAAGCATCGGTGCGTCTCATCGTCTGATTGGCTTTAAGGCTTTTTTCAAGCTCATTGATTTTCTTTTTTTGAGACATGATCGTTGAAACGGACAAAGAAGCTGCAATTATCGCACCAATCAAAATCGCGAGCACGAGCAAAATCACTAACGGCATCGTCACTTTAGAAAAACCGAAACTGACGGTCACGTTCCTGACGTTTAGCCAGGAGAAAATGACAACAATCAGCAATAAGACGATAACCAGGATCAATCTTCCTTGTTTTTTCATAATAATCCCCCTATGAATTATTTTTTGTTGAAAATTCCGCCTGCCAAATAGTCGCCAAGGCGAGGGCACAACTCATAAAGATGATGAGCCAACTGCATATATTCAGGCAGATTCAGCTCTCTTCTAGACGTTCCGATCGATTTGACGACTTTTTCGGCAACGATTTCCGGGTTAAGAGAAAGCGCCCCGATTGAATCAAGGTAATGTCCTGATTCATCGGCAATATCAAAGAAATCGGTTCTTACGGGTCCCGGATTTACAGTCAGAACACTGATTCCCAAAGGTTTCAACTCCAAACGAAGCGCGTTTGAATATCCCAACACCGCAAATTTTGTTGCAGAATAAACGGAGGCCTTAGGCGTTGCAATCTTCCCGGCAATCGATGCAATGTTGATAATCGCGCCACGCCTTCGTTCGGCCATATGAAGCGCGACGTATTTGGACATATACATCAATCCTAAAACGTTCACGCGAAACATTCTTTCGGCAATTGCCATGTCAAAGTCCAAAGCCTCTTTCATCAATCCAAAACCTGCATCGTTTACCAAGACGTCAATCGGTCCGATGCTTGATTCGACTTTTTCAACGACACGCTCAATCTGATTCGGAATCGATACGTCAACCTGAAAAGCATATGCGTCATTCCCAGATATCCTTCGACAAGTTGCCACCACTTCTTCCAGCTTTTCTATCCGGCGCGCACAACCTATGACGATGGCGCCTTTCTTTGCAGCCTGATAAGCAATCTGCTCACCCATTCCGGAAGAAGCGCCGGTTATCAAAACAATGCGTCCCTGCAAATTTTTCAATTCCTTATAACCTACCATTGTTATACCCCCTTCTTAAACGGAATATCGTAAACATCAAAATCTTTAACAACGCGACAGTTTTGAAAAACGCTCCGTGCATCTTTTTCCAACTGATGAAGACTTGGTCCGACATAACGTGCCGAAACATGATTAAGCAGCAGTTTTGAAACGTCAGCTTTTAAAGCAACGTTTGCCGCTTGAATGCACGTTGAATGATAGTAATTGCGGGCAAGCCTTGCGTCTCCGCGACCAAAAGTACATTCATGAACCAAGACATCCGCATTTTTGGCCAAATCAAAAATCGCTGGTGTCTGACGAGTATCACCCAAAATTGTCACTATCCGTCCTTTTTGCGGAGCACCAACGTAATCTTGACCGCATATCTCACGACCGTCATCAAGTTTAACCGTTTCTCCTGCTTTTAGGCGACCGTAAATCGGGCCTTCCGGAATTTTGTCTTCACGCAGCTTATCAATCAGAAGTTCACCTGGATGAGGCTTTTCTTCAATTCGATAACCAAAACACTGAATTCGATGTTCCAAAAAACGGCACTCGACTTTAAATTTATCATCTTCAAAAACAGTTCCTTCATCAGTCAGTTCAACCAATTTAAGCGGATATGACAATCTTGTCTGCGTTACCTGCATCGATGCCTTTACATAGCTTGCAATCCCCTTTGGACCATAAATCGTCAAAGGACGCGTTTCTTCTCCCGTTTGAAAAGAACGACTGCTGAGAAAACCCGGAAGGCCAAAAAGGTGATCACCGTGAAGATGAGTGATAAAAATTTTATCAACTTTTCGCGGCCTGATCGTTGTTCGTAAAATCTGATGCTGAGTTCCTTCACCACAATCAAACATCCAAACGGAATTGTTTTCGTCAAGAAGTTTCAAGACAAGCGAAGACACGTTGCGGAACTTTGACGGCGAGCCGGCACCGGTTCCTAAAAATTCAATTTCCATACTAAAATGTCCTATCTATTCATGAATTATGAGTTCAAGAAAGTATGACCCTTCAAAAACCCTTTCTGACTCTATTTTATCATCAAATCCTTTTAAAAAAAACAAATTGCGTGCTCGCGAACGTATATTCTGATAAAATACAGACATAAGGAGATGACTTTTTTGGAAATCAGAGACTTTTTAACAATGACAGCTGATCTGAATGAAAACTACCGTATTTATATCGATCAAACTCCGCCCGTTCCTGCAGGAATTCTTCGCGTTACGGACGGGGCAGCTGTCTTTTTGGAAACAAAAAAGCCTCTTACTGTTAAAGACGCAAAAAAGCAACTGAATTTTCTAAAAAAAGAGCAAAAATTGATGTTTTTCGTCAATGAAACGCCGCAATACGTATTTGGCTTAAAAATTTCCAATGATAAAATTTTGCTTAATTAAACAAATAGCCGCAACTTTGATTCATAAGCTGCGGCCACTATTCATCTACTTTAATATTTCATGTGCAATAAAAGGTCCGAAGTAATTCAAGCCGTCAGGATTCGGATGAACATGATCATCATAAAACCATTCAGGATGATCTTTGCAATACGAATACCAATCGATGACCGTCAGATTACCGTATTTTTTAGCATCATCTTTCAGCTCCTGGTTTACCTGATCCTGCCATCTTCTTGTCGGAACAAACACATTGATCCAATAAACCTTTCGTTGCTTTCCAAGAATTTGCATAATCTTTTCCATCGTATTTTCATCATACGGCCCGTTCGTCCCCTCGCTGATCAAAACGGTCTGTGCAAGCTTTCCTGATGAATTCAAAGATTGGAGAATCGGTACGATTTCTGAAACCTGACGACCAACTTTGGCATCAACGTACATATTCGGAAAAATCTCCTGCATCTTAGCAGAAGCGTCTGCCATCACGGAATCGCCAACGCAAGTTATCTGAAGGCCTTGCGCTTTTTTTCGCTCGCTTTCAGTCAATGAAATCGGACTTTTCCCATCATTGTTTGATTCTGATGAAGAATTCGATGACTCTGAAACAGAAGAATTGCCAGATGATGATTTGGAAGTTTTCTTGTCAGCTTTTTGATTGACCGAAGACGCCTTCTTTTGATTATTTTTTATGACGCTTTCAAGCTGACCATCATCTTTGCTGTCTGATGCGGCAACAGATGAAGGCATAAACGACCCGACTGCCGCCAAAACAAAAATCAGCAACGGAATTGCGACATAAACGCGTTTCCATCCATATGAAGAATCCGCTTTAAAGAATTCTTTGACGACGCTTGACGTCTTTGAATAATCAAATTTTTTCAACGGAACTTCCAAAAAACGGTACGACAATTCGCTGATTGCCAAAATAATAACAATTTCAATCAAGCCGTGCAGCACGGGATGTGCAGCGATGTTTTGAATCTTGGACTCATAAAAAACCATTACCGGATACTGATAAAGATATATTCCGTAGCTTCTTTTTCCGATCCACCTGAAAATCGAATTATCGAGCCAATCACCCCAATCGGCACCGGGATGGACTACGACCGCCACTAAAATCATGGCAGCAAGCGAGAAAAAGAACATCCCGCCGCGATAAACAAGCTCGTTTTCACCCGTCATCTTCGTAAACATCAAAGCAAGCAGAAGAAAAGATCCAAGACCGATGCCGTCCAGGATCAGCCGTGGCTTTGACGGAAGCTGCTTTTTTAATGACGTGCTTGGCCAGACGACGGCCAAACCTGCACCAATCAAAATCGAGAACATTCTAGTATCCGTTCCATAGTAAACACGCGAAGGATCTTCGCCGACATGATACATAAATGCCATCTCAAGGGCTGAAAATAGAATCATGATCAAAATCGTATCGATAATCGGTTGTTTTTTCTTAAAGAACTTAATCATGACAAAAATGAAAATCGGCCATAACAAGTAAAATTGTCCTTCAATCGACAATGACCACAAATGCGTAAACGGCGACTGATTGCCGAACTTGTCAAAATACGATTCATGATGATTGATCTGATACCAGTTATAAACATATAAAAAATTAGTTCCGATTACTGATTTTAAATTTTCAGCCAATCCTCTTGAAAACATAGTGATATATGCGGCCGTTGACAGAACCATTGCAACCAATCCTGGATAAAGCCGCTTGATTCTTCTGATATAAAAGGCCTTGACATCAATCGTCCCGTTTTGCTGGAACTCCTGAAAAAGCAGGTCAGTAATCAAATACCCCGAAACAACGAAAAATATCGGAACCCCCAAGAAACCGCCTTGAAAGCTGAACGGTGCCAAATGATACAAAATGACCGCCACGACCGCAATTGCGCGAATTCCGTCAAGTCCTTTGATGTATCGCTTCTTTTTTAGTCTCTTTCCCATTATTACTCACCTTATAAAATTGATTATTCAACAAATTCGAACGTGAAGTCGCCGATTCTTACAAGATCTCCATTCTTTGCGCCTCTTGCTCTTAACTCATCATCAACTCCCATTCCGCGAAGCTGTCTTGCAAATCTCATCATGCTTTCATCATGTTCAAGATTTGTCATCTTAAAGAGTTTTTCGAGTTTTTCACCCGAAAGGATCCAAACGGCATCAGAATCGCGAGTAAGCGTAAACGGCTTATCGTCATCAGCTTCAAAGCCGTATTCAGCTCGCTTCTTTTCTTGAATGCGATCGGTGAGCGTGGCAAATGCAGGAGTTTCTTCCAAAATATTTGCCGTCCTCTGCATCAATGCATCAAGACCTTGGTGTGTCAGCGATGAAATCGCCATAACTTCCGGAATATGCTTCAACGTGTCATCGTTTTCAAGCTTGGCTCTGAATTTTTCAAGATTGTCAGAAGAATCAGGCATGTCCATCTTGGAAGCAACGACGATTTGCGGGCGTTCGAGCAATAACGGATCATACGTGGCAAGTTCAGCATTGATTTTTTTGTAATCGTCAAACGGATCTCGTCCTTCAACGCCCGACATATCGATCAAATGCAAAATAACCCGCGTTCTTTCAACGTGACGCAAAAATTGAATTCCCAAACCGACACCCTGGGAGGCACCTTCAATCAATCCCGGCAAATCGGCCATTACGAAGTCACGACCGTCGTCCAAACGAACCATTCCAAGATTTGGAACAAGCGTGGTAAAATGATAGTCGGCGATTTTCGGCTTGGCACTCGTTACGACGGAAAGAAGCGTCGATTTGCCAACGGAAGGAAATCCGACCAGGCCGACATCTGCCAAGACCTTGAGTTCAAGCTGTATCGTGCGTTCAACTCCCGGCTCGCCGTTTTCGGCAATTTCGGGAGCAGGATTTTTGGCAGAAGCAAAATGAATGTTGCCGCGACCGCCGCGACCGCCTTGCGCAACAACCAGTTCCTGACCTGCATCTATCAGGTCTCCCAAGATTTCTCCGGTTTCAGCATCCGTGACCGTCGTGCCTTGCGGAACGTCGATATAAAGGTCTTTTGCTCCGCGACCGTACATTCCCTTGATCATCCCGTTTTGCCCTGGTTTTGCTTTAAAAATTCGATGAAATCTGAAATCCATCAAAGTTCTCAAGCCTTCGTCCACCTTCAAAACGACGCTTCCGCCTTTGCCGCCGTCACCACCGGCAGGACCTCCGTTCGGAACATATTTTTCACGCCGGAAAGCAACAGCTCCATCCCCGCCTTTTCCGGCTTTTACTTGTATTTTCACTTGATCTACAAACATTTTTTTCATCCTTACTTAATTGAGTGCATCTTAGTCAAACACTAACAATCAATCATAGTTCTGCGCTATGCTTTTAAATTTTTATGCGAACGTTAAGCCCGTCAAGCATAGTACCATGCTTTAATATAACAGTTTTGCGAACCATGGTCAAAGAATTTTTGAACTACCCCAACTTAACCTGAAACTTCGTTTTTTAACGGTTTGAAGTTGGGGATTCTGGGAACACG
>ERZ507072.66-NODE-66-length-79189-cov-7.622147_pt1 | contig 79189 bp, 88 predicted proteins | sample MGYA00512864_ERZ507072 | MGnify/ENA metagenome assembly ERZ507072 | reverse complement strand
ATCTTGGTACCTTTCTTTTCCATTAGAGTGATTTACCTCCTCAAGTTTTGGTTCTTTTATGGTACCGTTTTTTGATCTGATTGTCAAGATTTCACCAACGCAAATTCAAACGGGAATTTGAACAAATTATGAACTGGCGTTTTGGCTGTTTCTCCAAACCTTTCATCTTCTTTCACTTTCTTTATGCAAAAGGCTATTATATTTGCAAGAAATATATAAATATTGCGTTAATTTTTCAAATTATCTTAACAGCTTCTTAGCGGGCTTTCCGTGCGTTCTGCGCCGGATGTCATTTAATTACTGTGTTAATTGTTTTTGCTGTACCGTTTTTTCTGTGCAGAACCACAGGAGCTGTTCCTTCGTGCCCTGAACGGCATCCCTATTCCGGCAGGAGAAGCAGCGGACGTTCCGCAGCTTCCATTTCCTGGAAGCCGCGGTATTATTTGTGCGTTTCCGGGAAACATATATGATAAAAAAGCAGACAGATGAAGGACAATGTATAAGGAATCCGAATAATACATCCACTAAAAAGTGTTGCATTTTTCCTGGCTTGTATTATAATATGGCCATACCCGTAGTCATATCAGGCAAATACAGACAAGAAGGTGATCAATTATGGAACTTCAGATTCAGGATCTTGTTTCTTCCATCAAAAAGGACGGCATTGACAGTGCAAATCAGCAGGCCGCCGCGATCCTGGCCGACGCCCGGAAGCAGGCGGACGCCATCGTCGCCGAGGCAAAGAGCCAAGCGGATAAGCTGCGGGACGACGCCAAGGCGGAGATCGACGTGTTCAAAACCAGCGCCCAGCTCAGCGCCCAGCAGGCCAAGCGTGACGCGGTCCTGGCCTTCCGCCAGGAAATCCAGAAGGAATTCGAGAAAATTCTCGCCGCCGATGTGGGCAAGGCTCTGGACCAACAGACGCTGGCCAGGCTCATCCAGGCCGCCGTGCAGGGAGAGGACGTTTCCGGCTACGCCGTGGAGGTAGGCCAGGTGACGGACGGCATCCGCCAGCAGCTGGCCCAGGAGCTGAAAAACGGCCTGGAGATCCGTCCCTCCAAGAAGGTGGGCGCGGGCTTCCGCCTGGCCGCCAAGGACGGCTCCGGCTATTTTGACTGCTCCGACCAGGAGATCGCGGAGATGCTCATGCCCTTCTTCCGGGATATGCACCTGTAAGGGGGTGGCCCCATGGCTTCCTATTACTATCTGATCTCCAGCCTCCCCATGCTGAAGACCCAGGGCGAGCCGCCCATGGACTACGCCGCGTTTCTGGCCATGTGCAAGTCGGCGGTAAGCAGCGGGGTGTATCAAACGCTGGAGGAGCTGACGGCGGCGTCGGACAAGGGGCCGCTGCTGTCGGAGTGGGCCGGGTTTTACAAGGCCCTGTGCCGGGAGCTGACGTATCAGCGGAACGTGAAGCTGGGCCGGCCCTGTGCCATCCCCTCGGACCGGGACGCCGGCATCGTCCAGACGGTGACGGCGGCGGTAAACGCCGAGAATCCGCTGGAGGGCGAGCGTCTGCTGCTGGACCTGGAATTCCGCCGTCTGGACGGGATGATCGGCCTGCACAACTTCGACGACCACGCGCTGTTCGGCTATGCCATGAAGCTCCAGCTGCTGGAGCGGCAGCGCACCTTCCGGTATGAGGCTGGCAAGCGGGCCTTCGACGAGCTTATGGCCGGCATCCGCCAGCAGGTTTCCAGCTTATAACGAAACAGGAGAAACGAAATGGACAAAGTGACAGGATATGTGACCGGAGTAAACGGGAATCTGGTGGCAGCCACCTTTTCCGGCTCCGTCCGAAAAAATGAAGTGGGCTATGTCCAGGTGGGCGATGACCGGCTCAAGGGCGAGGTCATCCGCGTCAACGGCGACACAGCCAGTATGCAGATTTATGAAATGACCAACGGCATCCAGGTGGGCGACCGGGTGGAGCTCTCCGGCGAGCTGATGAGCGTGGAGCTGGGGCCGGGCCTGCTGACCCAGGTGTTCGACGGGCTGCAGAATCCCCTGCCGGAGCTGGCGCAGCAGTGCGGCTTCTTCCTGCAGCGGGGCGTGTATCTGGATCCCATCCCCAACAAGGACTGGGAGTTTACCCCCCTGGTGAAGCCCGGCGACCATGTTTCCGCCGGTGACGCCGTGGGCAGTGTGCCCGAGGGGCTGTTTACCCACCTGATCATGGTACCCTTCGGCCTGAAGGACGAAGGGTGGCGGGTGAAATCCGTCCGGGAAAAGGGCGTGTACAACGTCCGGGACACCGTGGCGGTGCTGGAAAACGACAACGGCGAGGAGAAGGAGCTGACCATGGTGTTCTCCTGGCCCGTGAAGCAGCCTATCCGCTGCTATGAGGAGCGTCTGCGCCCGGACGAGACCCTGGTGACCAAGCTCCGCTCCATCGACACGTTCCTGCCGGTGGCCAAGGGCGGCACCTTCTGCGTGCCCGGCCCCTTCGGCGCCGGCAAGACGGTGCTGCAGCACATGGAGGCCAAGAACGCCGATGTGGACATCGTCATCGTGGCCGCCTGCGGCGAGCGGGCCGGCGAGGTGGTGGAGGTGCTGAAGGAGTTCCCCGAGCTGGTGGACCCCCGCACCGGACGCTCCCTGATGGAGCGCACCATCATCATCTGCAACACCTCCTCCATGCCTGTGGCCGCCCGCGAGGCGTCGGTGTACACCGCCGTCACCATGGCGGAGTATTACCGCCAGATGGGCCTGGATGTGCTGCTGCTGGCAGACTCCACCAGCCGCTGGGCCCAGGCCATGCGTGAGATGAGCGGCCGTCTGGAGGAGATTCCCGGTGAGGAGGCCTTCCCCGCCTATCTGGAGTCCGTCATTGCCTCCTTCTATGAGCGGGCCGGCAAGGTCCGCCTGAAGAGCGGCAAGATCGCCTCCGTCACCATCGGCGGCACCGTGTCCCCCGCCGGCGGCAACTTCGAGGAGCCCGTGACCCAGGCCACCCTGAAGGTGGTGGGCGCGTTCCACGGTCTGTCCCGCGAGCGGTCCGACGCCCGCAAGTATCCGGCCATCCACCCCATCGACTCCTGGTCCAAGTACCGGGGCGTGGTGGATATGGACCGGGTGGAGCAGGCCCGCAGCATCCTCAAGCGCAGCAACGAGATCAACCAGATGATGAAGGTCATCGGCGAGGAGGGTACCTCCGCCGAGGACTATATCGTCTATCAGAAGGGCGAGCTGCTGGACGCGGTGTATCTGCAGCAGAACTCCTTCGATCCCATCGACGCGGCCTGCGATCCCGACCGTCAGATCCACGAGTTCAACGTGCTGTATGACGTGCTGACCCGGGATTTCGCACTCAGCGACAAAAAAGAGATCCGCGCCTTTTTCAACCAGGTCCGGCAGGAGTTCCTGGACTGGCACAACACCGTGTTCCGCACCCCGGAATTTGAGGCCCAGGAAAAGCGGCTGAAGGACTTTTACCTGAGCAAGGCCGCGGATTGAGAGGGGAGTCAATATGCAGAAAGTTTACACGAAAATTGAGTCCATCGTGGGCAACGTGGTCACGGTCCGGGCCGATGGCGTCCGCAACGGCGACCTGGCCCTGGTGGGCGACAGCTACGCCAACGTCATCAAGCTGGACAGGGACCTGGTAACGCTCCAGGTGTTCAGCGGCACCCAGGGCGTCAGCACCACGGACCCGGTCCGGTTCCTGGGCCGTCCCATGATGGTGTCCTTCTCCGACCACCTGCTGGGCCGCATTTTCGACGGCGCCGGCGTACCCCGGGACAACGGTCCCGCCCTGACGGAGAATATGATCCCCATCGGCGGCCCCTCCGTGAACCCGTCCAGGCGTATCGTGCCCAACAAGCTGATCCGCACCGGTATCCCCATGATCGACGTGTTCAACACCCTGGTGGAAAGCCAGAAGCTGCCCATCTTCTCCGTGTCCGGCGAGCCGTATAACCAGCTGCTCTCCCGCATCGCCATGCAGGCCCAGGTGGACATCATCGTCCTGGGCGGCATGGGCCTGAAGTACGACGACTATCTGTACTTCCGGGACACTCTGGAAAAGAGCGGCGCCATGGGCCGCACGGTGATGTTCATCCACACCGCCTCCGACCCCACCGTGGAATGCACCCTGGTTCCGGATATGGCCCTGGCCGTGGCGGAGCAGTTCGCTCTGGCCGGCAAGCGGGTGCTGGTGCTGCTGACGGATATGACCAACTACGCCGACGCGCAGAAGGAAATGGCCATCACCATGGAGCAGGTGCCCTCCAACCGGGGCTATCCGGGCGATCTGTACAGCTGCCTGGCCGCCCGCTATGAAAAGGCTGTGGACTTCGAGGGCGCGGGCTCCATCACCATTCTGGGCGTCACCACCATGCCCGGCGACGACGTGACCCATCCGGTGCCCGACAACACCGGCTATATCACCGAGGGCCAGTATTACCTGAAAAACGGCCACATTGAGCCCTTCGGCTCTCTGTCCCGTCTGAAGCAGAACGTCAACGACAAGACCAGAAGCGACCACCGGGCCCTGATGGACGGCATGATCCGGCTGTACAGCGCCTATAAGGAGAGCCTGGAAAAGAAGTCCATGGGCTTCATGATGTCCGAGTGGGACGAAAAGCTGCTGAAATACGGCCACCTGTTTGAAACGAAGCTGATGGACCTGAGCGTGAATATCCCGCTGGAGGAGGCGCTGGACCTGGGCTGGGAGATCCTGGCCGAGTGCTTCGAGCCCAATGAAACCGGCCTGAAAACGAGCCTCATCCAGGAGAGATGGCCCAAGCGGTCCGCCGTGGAATGAGGGTGCGCCTATGGCTGTCAAACTTACCAAAAATGAATTGAAGGTGCAGAAGGACCGCCTGAAGCAGTTCCAGCGGTATCTGCCCACCCTCCAGCTGAAAAAGCAGCAGCTGCAATCCGTGGTGATGCAGGTCAACGCCCAGCTGGAGCAGGTGGAGCGGGAGCGCCGGGCCGCCGTGGACGGGCTGGACGACTGGGTGGCCGTTTTCGCGGAAAACGACAGCTTCCCGGTGGACAAGCGCCTGGACACCCTGATCCGCCCCCACCATGTGGAGTGCGGAGAGGAGAACATCGCCGGCGTCACCGTGCCGGTGTTCCGGGAGCTGAGCTTTGAGGACATCTGCTACGACGTGGCGGATTACCCCCTGTGGGTGGACACTGCGGCGGTGCGCCTGCGGGAGATCGCCCGGCTGGACGCTCTGGAAAAGACCCTCCGCCGCCAGGTGGAGCTTCTGGAGCAGGAGCTGCGGTCCACGGCCCAGCGGGTGAACCTGTTCGAGAAGGTGAAGATCCCCGAGGCCAAGGAGAATATCCGAGTCATCGGCATCTACCTGGGCGACCAGCAGACCTCCGCCGTGGTGCGGGGCAAGATCGCCAAGAAAAAGCTGCAGGAGGTGAGCCGATGATCGAAAAAATGAAGGTCGTCCACATTGTGGCGGCCGCGTCGGAGAAAACCGCCCTGCTGGACCGGCTGCGCGCCCTGGGCATCGTCCACTTCGGCGAAAAGGCCAGCGCCGACCAGCGGCATCTGGAGCGCTTCGCGGAGCTGTCCAGGATGGAGATGCTTCTCCAGGAATACACGGGACAGGAGCCGGAAAAAAAGCTGCTGCCCGACAAGGAATTTGAGGTCTTTTACAAGGACCTGGCCGCCTGCATAGACCGGCACAAGGCCCTGCAGGAGCAAAAGACCGCCGTCCATGCGGCTGCGGAGCGGCTGTCCGAATGGGGAGCCTTCTCCCCGGCGGAGCTGCGGTCGCTGGGGAACCAGGGCCTGGATATCCACATTTACCGCACGGACAAAAAGACTGCGGCCGCCCTGGCGGCGGACCCGGACGTGCGTGTGATCCGGCTGGCCCCGGTGGGAAAGATGCCCACCCTGGCCTCCATCGGGCCCCTGCCCGCCCCGTATCCCGTCACCGAGTTCCCCATCCCCGAAAAGGGCCTGGAGGAGCTGAACCGGGAGTGGGAGGACTGCGACCGGGGCATCCGGGTCTGCGAGGCGGAGCTGCACGACGCCGCCCGGCACCTGCCCAGCATCCACGACCAGATGCTCAAGACCCAGAACGCCGCGGAGTATTCCGCCGTCAGCAACACGTCCCAGAGCCAGGATGGCCTGGTGTGGCTGACGGGCTATATCCCGGCAGCGGAGGTGGAGGGCTTCAAAAAGGCCGCCGCCCAAGCGCACTGGGCCTGGGCCATGGAGGACCCCGCCGCCGATGACGACAAGGTCCCCACCAAGGTCAAGTACAACAAGGTCACCCGCCTGATGATCCCGGTGTTCGACATTCTGGGCGTGGTGCCCGGCTACCGGGAGTATGACATTTCCTTCTGGTTTCTGGGCTTCTTCACCCTGTTCTTTGCCATGATCATCGGCGACGCCGGATACGGCTGCCTGTTCCTGCTGGCGGCCCTGGTCATGACCCTGAAGAATAAGAAGGCGTCCACCGCCGTGCAGCTGCTGTGGCTGCTGTCCATCGCCACCATTGTGTGGGGCGCGCTGACAGGCACCTGGTTCGGCCTGGAGCAGGCCATGGACGTGCCACTTCTCAAGAGCCTGGTGATCCCCACCTTCGCCAACTATCCCGCCCACTTCGGTGTGGAATCCACCACCCAGCAGAACACCATCATGAAGTTCTGCTTCATCCTGGGCACGGTGCAGCTGTCGCTGGCCTGCGTCATGAACATCCGGCGCAAGCTGGGGGAGAAGGACCTGAGCTGGCTGGCGGACCTGGGGTGGCTGGCCGCCATCGACGCCCTGTATTTCGTGGTGCTGTACCTGGTCATCGGCCAGCAGGTAAACCTGATGCCTGTGGCCTGCGTGGTCATTGCGGGCTTCCTGCTGGTGGTGCTGTTCGGCGGCATGTCCCCGGACAAGACCTTCGGCCAGGGACTCAAGGCCGGCCTGGGCGACGCGTTCACGGTGTTCCTGAACACCATCAGCGCCTTCGGCAACATCATGAGCTACATCCGCCTGTTTGCCGTGGGCATGGCGTCTCTGGCCATCGCCCAGAGCTTCAACAACATGGCCTTCGGCTTCAAGGGGCCCCTGGTCATCGCCGCCATCCTGATCCTGCTGATCGGTCACGGGCTGAACATCGTCATGGGTCTGCTGTCTGTAGTGGTCCACGGTGTCCGCCTGAACCTGTTGGAGTTTTCCGGTCAGCTGGGGATGGAGTGGGCCGGTATTGCTTACGATCCCTTTAAGAAACGCGATAAAATCAAAAAATAAACGGATAGGAGATCAACTATGAATATCGAATTTATTGGTATGGCGTGCGCTCTGGGCCTGTCCGCCATGGGCTCTGCGTTCGGTTCCGGCTTTGCGGCTCAGGCCTCCGTGGGTGCGTGGAAAAAGTGCTACGCCAACGGCAAGCCCGCCCCCTTCATCATGGTGGCCTTCTCCGGCGCGCCGCTGACCCAGACCATTTATGGCTTCCTGCTGATGAACTTCATCCGCAGCGCCGTGGAGGGCGGCTGTGACGCGGCCCTGGCCATGTTCACCGGCATCTTCGCGGGCCTGGCCATCGGCCTGTCTGCCTTCTTCCAGGGCAAGGTGGCCGCCGCCTCTGCCGACGCGCTGGGCGAGACCGGAAAGGGCACGGCAAACTTCTTCATTGTCATCGGTATTATCGAAACGGTGGCACTGTTCACCCTGGTGTTCAGCCTGCTGCTGCTCCAGTAACCCTCATAAAGCGCAAAAAATCAGGGCCTCAGGGCCCTGATTTTTTTACTCAGTTTTCCGGGTTCTCCGGGTCCGGCGTGGGCTCCGGGGCGGGTTCCGGATCGGGGTCCGGCGCAGGCTCCGGAGTCGGGTCCGGCGTGGGCTCGGGCTGGGGCTTCTGCTTGCCCACCTCCACGATCTTGTCCCGGCTGTCGTAATTGCTCTCCGCCTCGAAATTGCTGGAGATCAGATTCCCGTTGCCGTCATACACATTCCGCCAGGTCTGCACGGTAAACCCGGTGATGGGATACTGGGTCACCCGCTCCGCGCCGGGAGCCAGATTGTCCACTTCCTTATAGATGGTTTTCCACGGGGTGGTGGACACGGTCTTGCTGGTGATCTTCACGAAGCTGCTGTCGGTTTTGGTGCCGAAGATCTTCACCGTAACGTTGTTGTTGTACCAATATGTCACGATCTTGATGGGATAGTCGGTGTTGTTCTGGAGCACAAAGTCCAGATACGGCCAGAACACCGTGGCGTCGCATCCGGAGGGTACGTAGTCCTGGGCATACATGTGGCAGGCCCGGGACACGATTTTCAGATTGGCCAGCAGCGCCGAATAGTACAGGGTGGACGACACCTGGCACACGCCGCCGCCATAGGAGGGCACGGCCTTGCCGCCCACATAGGCGGTGCCGATCTTGAACCCGGCCTCCTTGGTGGTGGGGCCCACAGCGTCGTTATAGCTGAAATTTTCGCCGCTGTTGACCACGGAGCCGCTGATGTTCCCGGCGGCCTTCCGAACGTTGAAAATACGGTCGCTGGTGCCGGAGACATAGGAGGTGTACTGCCCCAGCACGTCCCGGAACAGCACCTTTTCCAGCCCCGCCTTGGTAACGGTGGGATAGGTGATCCGGGCGGGGATCACGAGCTCCTGCCCGGGCTGGGCCTGCTCCACCAGCTTTTCGGCCGCCGCCACGTCAAAGGTAACGCCCACGCGCCCCTCCACCACCTGACCGGTGGCCCGGTCATAGGAAGCGTTCTTCCCCTCACCGCCGATCTCCCGCTCCACTGCCGCCAGATCCAGGGCCTTGCCCTGGGTCACGGTGCTGACGCATTCGATGGGATCCAGACACCGGGTGGTCACGGCCTGATGCAGGGCCCGGGCCAGCTTATCCCGGTCAATGGTGCGTCCGTCGGCGGGCTTGGTGACGTAGAAGCCGTCGCCCTTGCCCTCCTCCATACGGTATGCACCGTCCACCGGGTCACGGCTCAGCTCCCGGCTCAGGCTCTCCGCCCGCTGGGACAGCTGCGCCGCGTCCAGCTCCCACCGGACTGCCGCCTGAGTCTCCCCAAACCAGCTGCGGATCAGGTGATACCCGTTGACGAAGAAATTTCCCCCATGGGCCGCGGCCCAGGCAGCCTGGGCCGCCTCCTGCGGCGTAACGGATACCCCAAGCTCGGACAGGCTCACCTGTCCGATGGTCTCCTCTCCCAGGGTCAGGTGGATGACCTCGCCGCTGCACGCATCGGCTCCGTCCCGCTGCCATTTATCCCGAACCTCCTGGGCGGTAAGTCCGCCCACGTCCACGCCCAGCACCCGGGTGCGGTGCAGGGTGGTCCTTCCCGCAGCGGCCGCGATGCACACCGCCAGGTATGCCGCCGCCAGAACGCCCACGGCGATACCCACCGCCATCCCGGCGATCCGGCCCGCCGAACGGGTCCGCTTTTCCTTCTGCAAGGGCTTCTGGTCTGTCTTTTCCATCAGGGCCCCTCCTCATCATTCTGTTGCCGCGCTGTTGCGCGTTCGTATAGTATACTACATCTCCTTCCAAAAAAGGTTACAATCCGGTAACAATCGCCGGTTCTTCAACACACTGTTGATTTATGTACGGGCCCGCTTGGGGATCCGGATGGTCAGCAGGATCTCCTGCTCCGTGTCCCGCCGGTCCCACCCGGCGTCCACCCCGGCCTGACGCATCAGGTGCAGTCCCCGGTCCACGCTGTTGAGAAACAGCCGCACATCCTTGATGATGTAGGTGCTGCGCCCCCGGGGCGGCGTGGCCCGGTCCTCCTGCAGAAGCTTTTCCACATGGGCCTCCGCCTGGGCCACGTTCATCTGCCGCCGCACCATGTCCCCGGCGGCCCGGCGCTGGACCTCCGGGTCCTGGAGCCGCAGCAGCGCCCGGGCATGCCGCTCCGTCAGCCCGTTTTCCCGCAGAAGATTCCGCACATCCTCCGGCAGCCGCAGAAGCCGCAGCTTGTTGGCCACCGTGGGCTGGGCCCGGCCCAGGCGCCGGGCGGCCTCCTCCTGGCTGAGCCCATACCGGGAGATCAGCCGCGCAATGGCCGCCGCCTCCTCCCAGCAGTCCAGATCCCGCCGCTGAAGATTTTCCATCAGAGCCAGCAGGGCGGAGTCCTCCTCGCCCACCTGGGCCACCAGACACGGCACCTCCCGCAGTCCGGCGATCCGGGCCGCCCGCAGCCGCCGCTCCCCGGCCACCAGCTCATACCCGTCTCCGGCCCGGCGAACCGTCAGCGGCTGTAAAATGCCGCAGGAGCGGATGCTGGCGGCCAGCTCCGCCAGTCCCACCTCGTCAAAGCCCTGCCGGGGCTGCTGGGGATTGGGCCGGATGCGGCCCAGGGGGATATACTGGACCCGTGTGGACAGAAATTCACCCTTTCGCTGCAATTTCATGGCGCTCGCCCTCCTTTTCCCCCATTTTATCCGTCCCGGGCGGCAAAAAAGGCCGCACTCTGTCGGGAAATCAAAATTTCCCCGCTTGCACCCCGGGCTGCCCCTCCCGCATGTACATCCACCCTCAGCAGCGGAAAAAATGCTTGCCATCCGGGGCCCCGGGGGGTACAATAGCACCAATCAGAAAACAGGAGGCGCATTCCTATGGAGTTTAACCCGCAGAAGCAGCTGGCAGGCCTGCTGGAGTGGATGGACCAGCAAATGGCCCTGTGCCATGGCAAGACCGCCGTCATCGGCATTTCCGGCGGCAAGGACAGCAGCACCGTGGCGGCGCTGGCAGTGGCCGCCTATGGCCGCGAGAACGTGTACGGCGTCCTGATTCCCGACGGCGTCCAGCCGGATATCGACTATTCCCAGGCCCTGGTGGAGCACCTGAACATTCCCCACTGCACCATCAATATCCACGACGCCGTCCAGGGCGTCCTTCACGAGATGGAGCAGGCGGGCCTGGAGCCCAGCCGCCAGACCCGGGTGAACCTGCCCTCCCGCATCCGCATGGCCACTCTGTACGCCGTGGCCCAGACCGTGCCCGACGGCATCGTCATCAACACCAGCAACCTCTCCGAGGACTGGGTAGGCTACTGCACCATTTACGGTGACTCCGCCGGGGCCTTCTCCCCCCTGGGCATGTACACCACCGAGGAGGTCATTGCCCTGGGACGGGTCCTGGGCCTGCCGGAGAAGTTCCTGGTAAAGGCCCCCTCCGACGGCCTCACCGGCCTCACCGATGAGGACAACCTGGGCTTTACCTATCACGCCGTCAACGAATACGTTCGCCGGGGCGTCTGCGACCCGGCCATCCGGGCCCAGATCGACCAGAAGCACCGCGTCAGCCGCTTCAAATTCCAGACCCTGCCGGTGTATCACAACGGTTTGCCCATGGCCCTTACCGACGAGACGGATTACTACAAATAAGCGCCAAACACCCCGGAGCAGCGCTCCGGGGTGTTTCAGCCTGTCAAAGAAGCCTCGCAGAGTTCGCGGCCCGCAGGCCGCGAATAGTGTTCAATCCATTTTTCACGGCGGCGTGTACGTCGTGAAAAATACTTTGCGCGGAGAGAGTGTGTTTTCGCGCATTTTATGCGTGAAAACGCGCGGGTCGGAGCGGAATCTCTTTTGTCAAAAAAGGGCAACGCCCTTTTTTGACAAGCTCAAACACCCCGGAGCAGCGCTCCGGGGTGTTTGCATTGGTCTTTATTTGCTGCGGATGAACAGCACCCCCAGGGTGCCGGGGCCGCAGTGTGAGGTGACGGTGGACCCTGCGGTGGTCTCGATGATCTCCTCAAAATCGGGACACAGCTCCAGGAGCTTCTGCCGCACCGCCTCCACCGCCTCCGGGGCACAGCGGGTATGGGTAATGAACACCCGGTGCCTGTTGATATCATCCCGTCCCTGGAGCCGGTCCTGGGTGTATTGCAGCATCACCTTGTCAATGGGGCCGCGATACTTTTTGCCTGGGGTCATCTTGCCATCCTTCACCTCGATGCAGGGCTTCAGCTTCAGCAGATTGCCGCCGAAAGCGCTGAGGGCCGAGCACCGTCCGCCCTTGTACAGATAGTCCAGCCGGTCAATAACAAAGCTGGCCTCCACCCGGGGAGCCAGGTCCGTGCAGGCCCTCTGAATTTCCTCCGCCGTATGTCCGGCCGCCGCCAGCTCCGCGCCGTGGAGCACCAGGAGCCCCTGGCCCGTGGACAGGTTCCGGGAATCCACCACATATACGTCGCCGACGTCCGCCGCCGCCATGCAGGCGTTCTGATACGAGCTGGAAAAGTCGCTGCTGATGCAGAAGTGCACGACGCTGTACCCCTGCTGGTGCCAGGACCGGAACTCCCGGACATAGTCGAACACGTTGACGGCGCTGGTCCGGGGCAGCTGGCCGCTGGCGTCCACATAGTCATAAATGGTCTCCGGCGTGATCTCCACGCCGTCATGCCCCACCTGATCGCCGCAGTGCACCGACAGGGGCGTGATGGCAATGTCGTACCGTTCGATCAGCTCCGGCGACAGGTCGCAGGTGCTGTCCGAAATGATCTTTACCTTCATATCCTGTTTTTCTCCTTGTATAAGCCCCGGGCCCGGCCCGGCGGCGGTTTCTGCAAGATGACAAAAACTTCCCCTATGCGCCGCTTCACAAAACGACGCTTATGGTATTATACCGGATATCCTCTCTCCGCGCAAGAAAAACTTGCCATTTCTCCCAAAAAAAGCACGGCAATTCCCATAGAATTGCCGTGCTTTTCTGATTTTATTCCTCAAACAGACTGGCCTGGTAGGGCAGCCCCCCCTTGCCGATGTTCCGGCGCTGGGCGGCATTTTCCTCCGCCAGGGCGTCGGCAATGGCCATTTTCCGGATGATATTGCGGATGGTGGCGTCCAGGTCGGTGCCCGCCCGATAGTCGGCAGGGAAGATGAAATCCACCCGCCCCTTGGCCAGCAGGTCCTCCACGCCCTGGCGGTTCTCCTGCTGGTACACGGCAATGGCCTGGCCGCCATAGGCCCGCATCATTTTCATGCACGGCACATCAGACAGGCCATCTCCCACATAGATCATGTTGGTAAACGGCACCCGCTTGCTGTCGTCGGGCATGGAGTCATTGAGGGTCTTGTCGTCGGACACATCCAGCACGCCCTTATTGATGCGATAGACGAACTGGGTCTTGTTGGTGAAGTTTACGTCCAGCTTGGGCCACGAGGCCAGCCCGTCCCCATCATAGAAAAACTCACAGGCGTAGATCTCCCGGAACTCCCGGGCGATGCCGCTGCCCTCGATGATCTCCCGCAGGCCGGAGGAGATGACATAGTGCTCCACCTGCACCCCCTGGCTGCGTCCAAATTCGTTGATGCGCCCGAACCAATCGGCCACCCCGGGAAACAGCTCCATCCCGTGACCGCACCGCACCAGGAAATCCCGATCCAGCCGGATGTTCTGGGCCCGGCATTCGGCGATCATGGTGTACATGTACGCCAGCAGCCCGTCCATGCGGTTCTCCCGGCCAAAGTCATTGGCCTTTCTCCAGAATTCTGCCGGAGTATAGCCCAGCGCCGGGATAAATGCATAGTCCTCCATGTCCGTGGTGCACAGAGTCTTGTCAAAGTCATACAGCAGCGCCACAATAGGCGTCATACCGCCACCTCCTTGCGTATAGGGCAAAAAAGCGGCCCCCAGGGGCCGCTTTTTTCATTTCATATCAGCGTCTGTCGCCGCCGTTGTAGTTGCGGCCAAACTGCAGGTCCTCCAGGTTCAGCTTAAAGTCCAGGGGAAAGGGGGAATCCTCCTCTTTCTTCTCCTGGGGCTTTTCCTCCGGCTGAGGCTCCGGGGCGGGCTGCTGCTCCTGCGAAGGCTCCTCCTGAGAAGCAGGCTCTGCATCCGTCGCAGCCTCCGCCACTGGCACGGCGTTCTCCTGGGGGGCAGGCAGGGCCACGGCCTCGCTCTGCTCCTCCTGCTCCGGCGCATTCCGCTCCGGCAGAGCATCCAGAAACGCCATCTGCTGGGCGCACAGCTCCCGGCTGCGCTGGATAAAGCTCTCCGTCTCGCTTTGGGCCGCAGCCAGCTTCTCCCAGGAATCCCGGATCTCCTGCTGGAGCTGCCGAGCCTGGATCTCGGCCTCGCCCCGGGCCTCGATCAGGATCCGCTGCGCCTCCGCCTGGGCGTTGGAAATGGTCTTTTCCTTTTCCGCGTGGGCCTCGGCGATGGACTTGTCCCTTTCGGCCTGGGCCTCGGCCACCATCTGGGCCGCCATTTTCTGGGCCGCCAGCAGGGTAGACCGCATGGCATCCTCGGTGGCGCGGTATTCCTCCACCTTCTCGGCCAGCACCTTCAGCTTGGCCTTCAGGGTGGTATTGTCCTTATACAGCGCGGTATAATCCTCCGTCAGGCCGTCCAGAAATTCGTCCACAGCCGTCATACTGTAGCCGCTGCTCAGGCCGGACGATTTGGGAAAGGTTTTCTCGGAAACTTCCTGGGGTGTGTACATGATCTATCCCTCCGTTTTTTGCTGTATCGGTCCGTCACATGTACAGGCCGCTGTTTTCCAACTCGTCGATCAGGTCGCCCATAAGATCCACGGAATAGGGCGTGGCGATATAGGTCTTGGCGGCCACGCGCTTGACCTTGCCGCCGGTAGCATAGGCCACGCCGGACACGAAGTCCAGCAGCCGCCGGGCGGTATCGGGGTCGGTGTTCTCCATATTCACCACCACGGTGCGCTTTTCCAGCAGATGATCGGCAATGGCCGTGGCGTCCTCGTCATACTTCGAGGGCTTCACCAGCACCACCTTCAGCTGGGTAGTGGCGTGGATGTTCACCACCTTGCTGCGGCGCTCCTCATCCCGGCGTTCCTCCCGCCGGTCGTCCCGGCGGGGACGATCCTGGTAATCGTCCTCCTGATATTCCACCGGTTCATCCTCGTCGTCATAGGGATGGATAAACTTCTTGAACTCGTCCTTCAGGCTCATGTGCTTCCCTCCGCTCTTTATTTTGTATAGTCCCGTGCGCCGAAAATCGCCGTGCCCACCCGGATCATGTTGCTGCCGCACCGGATGGCGTCGGCAAAATCGCCGCTCATGCCCATTGACAGATATTCCATCCTATTATCGTATATTTTTGCATTGATGTCAACATAAAGCCACCGCATTTTCTCGAAATATGCCAGATTTCCGTGGGGCTCCATGGCCACCGGAGGGATGGTCATCAGTCCCCGGACCCGGACATGAGGCATGGCCAGAGCCGCTTCCGCCGCGGCGGCGATATCCTCCGGCGCAAAGCCGCTTTTGGCCGCCTCCCCGCCGATGTTCACCTCCAGCAGGATATCCTGGCAGAGCTCCAGCCTTCCGGCGGCCTTTTCGATCTCCTGCAGCAGCTCCGTGCTGCCCACAGACTGGATCAGATCGGCCTTGCCCACCACCTGGCGCACCTTGTTGCGCTGGAGATGGCCGATAAAGTGCAGGGGGCGGCCGGCGTAGGCGTTTTCCGCCAGCTTGGCGGTCATCTCCTGCACCCGGTTTTCGCCCAGGGCGTCGATCCCGGCGGCAATGGCCTCCTGGCAGGCGGCGGCGTCGTTCATTTTGCTGGCGCCCACCAGGATAACGTCGGCGCCGGTGCGCCCCGTTTCCCGGGCCGCCTGGTCCATCTGCTGCCGGACGGCGGCAATATTCTCCGCAATAGACATAGTGAAAGCCTCCCTTTCCGCGGTCAATCTTCTTTCAATATCTGTGTGCCGTCCAGGGTCACGCCGGTCATGATGACCTCGTCGCCGGGACGGAGCGTTGACAGTCCCTCGGTGTTCTGAGGCACGGACACCAGCACATAGTCGTCCCCCTGATACACCATTTCCACAGGCTTGAACTGGGGGAAGCTGCCCTGAACGCAGTATACGCCCAGCTTTCCGTCATCGCTCTGCCGCAGGCACACGGAGGGCAGACGCAGCCCCGTATAGCTGTGCAGCACGATCTGCGCCGTCTGGTGCCGCAGCTGAGTGGTCTCCGCCAGATATTCCCGGCAGGACAGCACCACCACGCACCGGCCGTTTTCCGCCGGGCCCACGGAATGCACCGCAGCGGCAATGTCGTCGGTGACGCCCTTGGTCAGCCGCAGAGATACGCTGCCGCAGGCGGCAATGCGCTGGGCCTCCTCCTCCGCCACGGCGGCGGCATAGTACCAGGTGTTGCTGTAAATCAGCTTGCCCACGTTGGCGGTATTCTCCCCGGGGGCCAGGCTGTCCAGAGCGCTGGGAGTCAGGTCCCCCAGGCCCGCCGGGGTCAGCACGGACTCATACCCGTCGCACACGGCGGAATACGTCCCCGCCCGGGGAGCGGTGATATCCGTGGCCCCGGTAAGGCCCGCCTGCAAGGAGTCGATCTCGTCCTGCACCGCGGCGATCTCCGTTTTGATCTCCTGGCTGGAGGTATAGGCCCGGCTGCGCTTGACAATGGCGGCCTTCAGCTGGGACAGGTCGCCGGAGGCGGCGGTATAGTCCCCGCCGGTGAGATTCTTCCGCAGGGCCATGATTTCGTCGGAAATGGAGCCGTCCAGCTTCAGGGCGGCGTCGGGGTTCAGATAGGAGGACAGGGCGTATTCCAGCTGCTCCAGCTGCAGGCGCTTGGCCTGGATCTGGGCCACGGCCTCCAGGGCCCCGGGGCTGTCATAGGCGGTAGCGATGACCTGGCCCTTTCCCACCTTTTCCCCCTCGTCCCGGGTATGGCTCAGGGTCCCGGCCTCGGAGCGGAAGGCTTCCTCCTCCCGCACCAGCCAGCCGGAGGCCTCCACGGATTCCTCCGTGGTGCTGGAATACACCCGGGTGGTGGCGTAGGGGTTCGTCAGATACCGCACCCCCTGGACCAGAAAATAGAACACCACCGCCGCCGCCAGGGCAATGGACAGAATTTTGAATGCGCGGGTGGACTTCATGGCGTAACCTCCTTTGGTGGCCGGGTGATGGTGTTGGGGCGCTGCCGTGCGCCGGGGCATGTCTCAAAAAATCTCCGTGCCCAAGGCTTTGCCTGCGGCAAAGCGCTTGTGCGCCCTGTCGGGCGGCGGCGCTATTGCGCCTCCGACGGCAAGCCCGGGTCGTTCAATGGCACCGGATGAACCGGAATGATGGTGGATATTGCGTGCTTGTAGATCACCTGCTGCTTGTTGCCCAGGCGCCGCAGACGCGGCGTCTGGGGCCCCGTGATTTTATTCCGCACGGACGGAGTGAATCCGCCCGTGCCCAAGGCTTTGCCTGCGGCATAGCGCTTGTGCGCCCTGTCGGGCGGCGGCGCTATTGCGCCTCCGACGGCAAGCCCGGGTCGTTCAATGGCACCGGATGAACCGGAATGATGGTGGATATTGCGTGTTTGTAAATCACCTGCTGCTTGCCGTCGGTGTCCAGCACCACGGTGAAGCTGTCAAAGCCGGTGACGCTGCCCCGCAGCTGAAAGCCGTTCATCAGAAATACGGTAACGGGCAGGCTCTGCTTGCGGACCTTGGTCAGGAAAATGTCCTGAAGATTGTTTTTCTGCATAACGAATGCTCCTTTTCTCTTTGTGCGGACGGCTGTCCGCCTGCCCTTATCCTAAGCCATGGGCTGTGAGAAAATCTGTCGCATTCTGTAAAGCCGCCGGGAAATCCGGCTCCCGGTCCCAGAGGATCCAGTGGATATCCGGGTTGCGCCGCAGCCAGGTCAGCTGCCGCTTGGCGTACTGGCGGGATCGGAGCTTGACCTCCTCCACCGCCTGGTCCGTGGTGGCCGCGCCGTCGGCCACCGCCAGAAACTGCTTGTAGCCGATGGCCTGCAGGGCCGTGGCATCCCGGGGCAGGCCGCTGTCCAGAAGGTCCTGCACCTCCTGCAAAAGCCCCTGGCGGACCATGTCGTCCACCCGCCGGTCAATGCGCTGGCGCAGGTCCTCCCGGTCCCGGAAGCTCAGCCCGATATACAACGCCTCGTACCGGTCCGGACGCTGCCGTCCCCGCCTGTCCCGCAGGGACATGGGCTCCCCGGTCTGCTCATAGATCTCCAGCGCCCGGAGAATGCGCTTTTCATCCCGCAGGTGCAGCCGTCCGGCGGTTTCCGGGTCCACGGTCCGCAGCCGCTCCAGCAGCGCCTCCGGCCCCTGCTCCCGCAGCTCCCGCTGGATCCGCAGCCGTACCTCGCCGCCCTGGCTGCCGGGGGCGAAGTCGTCACCCCGGATCAGGGCGTCCAGATACAGCCCCGTGCCTCCGGCCAGCACCGGCAGCCGGCCCCGGGCCAGAATGTCCCGGATGCAGCCGTCCGCCGCCTCGCAGAACCGGGCCACGGACCAGCTTTCCGCCGGATCCGCCACGGCGATCATATGATGGGGCACCCCCTCCATCTCCGCCGCCGTGGGGGCGGCGGTGCCGATGGTCATGCCCCGGTAGATCTGCATGGAGTCCACGGATACCACCTCGCCGCCGAAGCGCCGGGCCAGAGCCACGGCCATTTTCGTTTTTCCGCTGGCGGTGGGACCCACCACGCACAGGACCCTGGGGGCCATAGGCCGCTCCTTTCCGGGCGTCACGCCCGCTTGAACATTTTTTCCACCTGGTATTTGCTCAGCCGCACCGCCACCGGGCGGCCATGGGGGCAATACTGAATTTCCCCGGACTGGACCCTGTCCACCAGACGCCGCAGCTCGGCGGGGTCCGTGTGCATCCCGGCCTTGATGGCGGATTTGCAGGCCATGGTCTGCAATAGGCTGTCCCGGGCTGCGTCCGGGTCCGCCCGGTTCAGCCGCAGGTCCTCCGCCAGCTCCTCCAGGGCTCCGGTGGGGTCGTCTACCCCGGCGGGCACCCCCCGCACCAGCACCGCGCCGCCGAAATCCTCGCACCGGAAGCCATACCGCTCCAGCAGGGGCAGCTGCTCCAGCACCGCCGCGCAGTCCTCCGGCGACAGCTCCACCGCCATGGGCTCCAGCAGTGTCTGGGACATGATGGGCTCCGTGGCGGCCTTCAGCGCGTCGAACCGCACCCGCTCGTGGGCAGCGTGCTTGTCGATGAGCCACACGTTCTCCTGCTCATCCTCGCAGATGATATACGTCCGCAGCACCTCGCCGGCAATGCGCCAGGGAGCCTCCCTGGGTGGCTCCATGGTCACCTGCTCCGGCAGGGACACCGTCTCCTGTACCGGCTCCGGCTTTGGGGCGGGCGGGGTAATGTGATAGCTGACGCCGGGGCGGCCGGTGGGCGCGGTAAAGGGCTTGCCCGCCTCCGGGGCCACGTCCCGCACCGCCATGGTCTGGGCCGGTCTTTCCTCCGGCTGCGCCGCAGGCTGGGACACCGGCGCGGCGGGACGGGCGGTATAGCTGCCCAGCGGGCGCTTCTCCGGCTCCGGCTTCTGCTGCTGCCGGAACTCCTGGGCCGTCATGGTCCGGTAGAAGGGCTTCTCCTCCTTTTCCGGGACCTTGGGGCGAGCTGCCGCGTCCAGGGCATCCATGACGGTATAGTACACCGCATCGAAGGCGGTTTTATCCGATACGAATTTCACCACGGTCTTGGCCGGATGCACGTTCACGTCCACCCGGTCCTCCGGCAGGGTCAGATGCAGCACGCAGCCGGGGAACTTCCCCTTCAGCAGCCGGTTGCGGTATGCCTCCTCCAGGGCGGCGGACAGCAGCTGGCTCTTGACGAACCGTCCGTTGACGAAAAACAGCTGACGGCCCCGGGTGCCGTGGCCGTTCAGGGGCCGGGTCACATAGCCCGCCACCTGCACGTCGCCGCCGCAGCCCCGGACCTCCTCCAGACCCAGAGCAAAATCCCGGCCCATGGCGGCATAAACGGCGGACAGCAGCTTTCCGTCGCCGGGGGTGTGGAGCACCTCGGCCCCGTCCCGCAGCAGCTTGAAGGACACCTCCGGATGGCTCAGGGCCAGGTGCTGGACGATGCCGGACACGGCGGCCCCCTCGGCGCTGTCCTTCTTCATGAACTTCATCCGGGCGGGAGTGTTGTAAAACAGGTCCCGGACGCAGATGGTGGTGCCCTCCGGGCACCCGGTCTCCTCCACCTGCCCGGGCACGCCGCCCTCCAGATGCAGGGACGCCCCTGCCGGGGCCCCGGTCTGCCGGGTGAAGATATCCACCCGGGACACGGCGGAGATGGCGGCCAGCGCCTCACCCCGGAAGCCCAGGGTACCGATGGCGGCCAGGTCCGCCGCCGTGCGCAGCTTGCTGGTGGCGTGGCGCAGAAACGCCGTGGGCAGCTGCTGCGGCGCGATGCCGCAGCCGTTGTCCGTAATGCGCAGATAGGTGAGGCCCCCGCGCTGGACCTCCGCCACAATGGCGGTGGCCCCGGCGTCCAGGGCGTTTTCCAGCAGCTCCTTGGCCACGCTGGCGGGCCGCTCCACCACCTCGCCGGCGGCGATCAGATCCGCCACATGCCGCGGCAGGCATTGAATATCAGGCATAGCGTTGTCCTTTCGTGTTACGTCAGCTTCTTTTTCAGTTCATACAGCAGCTGCAATGCCTCCAGAGGCGTCAGCGAGTCCACCTGGGTCCGGCGGAGCCGGTCGACGACCTGGCTCTCGGCCACGGCGGCAAAGGACACCTGGTCCTCCCGGGGAGCGGGGGCTGCCGCCGGGCGACCGGACTCCTCCTCCAGCTGCCGGAGGATTTTTCTGGCCCGGGACACCACCGCGTCCGGCAGGCCCGCCAGCTTGGCCACCTCGATGCCGTAGCTGCGGTCCGCGCCGCCGGGGACGATCTTCCGCAGGAACACGATCTCCTCGCCCCGGGCCCGGACGGCGATGTTGTAGTTCTTCACGCCGGGGAGGGTGCCCTCCATGGCGGTAAGCTCGTGGTAATGGGTGGCAAACAGGGTCTTTGCCCCCAGGCGCTTGGGGTCGGCGCAGTATTCCAGCACCGCCCGTGCGATGCTCATACCGTCGAAGGTAGAGGTGCCCCGGCCGATCTCGTCCAGGATCAGCAGGCTCTTGTCCGTGGCGGCATGGAGGATGTCGCTGACCTCCGTCATCTCCACCATAAAGGTGGACTGTCCCGCCGACAGATCGTCGGAGGCCCCGATGCGGGTAAATACCCGGTCCACAATGCCCAGGCGGGCCGCCTTGGCCGGGACGAAGGACCCGATCTGGGCCATGAGCACCATCAGCGCCACCTGGCGCATATAGGTGGACTTGCCCGCCATGTTGGGGCCGGTGATGATGGACACCCGGTCCTGGGTGCGGCCCATATAGGTGTCGTTGGGCACAAACAGGGCGTCGGGCCGCATGGCCTCCACCACCGGGTGGCGTCCCTGGTGGATCTCGATAACGCCGGACTCGTCCACCGCCGGGCAGCAGTAGTTGTTCTTCACCGCCACCGCTGCCAGGGAGCACAGGCAGTCCGCCTCCGCCACGGCGGCGGCCGTGGCCTGGATCCGGGCCACATGGCCGCTCAGCTCCTGCCGCAGCCGGGTGAACAGCTCATATTCCAGGGCCGATACCCGGTCCGAGGCGGACAGGATGTCGTGCTCCAGGTCCTTCAGCTCCTGGGTGATGTATCGCTCGCCGTTGACCAGGGTCTGCTTGCGGATGTATGTCTCGGGCACCTGGTCCTTGAAGGAGTTGGACACCTCGATGTAATAGCCGAATACCTTGTTGTACCCGATCTTCAGGGTGCGGATGCCGGTTTTCTCCTTTTCGGCGGCCTCCATAGAGGCGATGATGCCCTTGCCGCCATGCAGAATGCCCCGCAGGCGGTCCACCTCCGGGTCGAAGCCCTCCCGGATGAACTCGCCCTCCCGGACGGAGAAGGGGGGATCGTCGCACAGGGTGCGGCCGATCAGGTCCGTCAGATCCTCCAGAGTGTCCAGCTGGGCCAGCTCCCCCAGGCGGCCCCGGTCAAAGGCCGACAGCAGCTCCTTCACATGAGGCAGCCGCGCCATGGCATTTTTCAGGGCTACCACGTCCCGGCCCCCGGCGGTGCCGTATACAATGCGGCCCACCAGCCGCTCCATGTCGCCGATGCCGGACAGGGCCAGGGCCAGCTCCTCCCGCACCATGGTGTGGTCCACCAGCTGGCCCACGGCGGCGCTGCGGCGGGTGATGGCCGTAACGGACAGCAGGGGCCGCTCCAGCCAGCTGCGCAGCAGCCGCCCGCCCATGGGGGTCCGGGTCTTGTCCAGCACCCACAGCAGGCTGCCCTTTTTCTCCTTGCTGCGCAGGGTCTCCGTCAGCTCCAGATTCCGCCGGGCCGTCAGGTCCAGCTCCATAAACTGCCCCTGCTGATAGTAATCCAGGTCGTCCACGTGGCGCAGGTCGGTTTTCTGCGTCTCGTGGAGATAGCCCAGCAGCGCCCCCAGCGACAAAACCGCGGCGGGGTTCCCCTTGGGCAGGCGTCCGGCGGCCTCGTCGCCGAACTGGGTGCGGACGGTCTTTTCCGCCTCCTGCAATTGAAAGCGTCCGGCGCTCAGCCGCTCCACATGGCAGTGGAGCTTATCCTGCAAAAGAGACAGCAGCGGCCCGCACTGGTATGCCGCCGGATTCACCACTGCCTCCGCCGGGGAAAACCGGCCCAGCTCGTTGAGCAGATGCTCCGCCCGGTCGGGCCCCTGAAAGGCGGTAACGTGGGTCTTTCCGGTGGAAATGTCGCACACGCTGAAGCCCGCGCAGGTGTCGTCCAGATACAGCCCCGCGCAGAAGTTGGACCGTCCCTCCTCCAGGCAGGCGGCGTCTATGACGGTGCCGGGGGTCACCACCCGGATAATGTCCCGGTCCACCAAGCCCTTGGCCGTGGCGGGGTCCTGGGTCTGCTCGCAGATGGCCACCTTGTAGCCCTTGGCAATAAGCCGGGCAATATAGGCGTCGGAGGCGTGATAGGGAATGCCGCACATGGGCACCTTTTCTTCAAAGGGCTTGTTCTTGTCCTTGTCCCTGGTGGTCAGGGTCAGGTCCAGCTCCTTGGACGCCTTCCGGGCGTCGTCGCCGAACATCTCGTAAAAATCCCCCAGCCGGAAAAACAGGATGGCGTCCTGATTCTGCTCCTTGATCTGCAAATATTGTTTCATCATGGGGGTCAGCTCCGCCATGGTTTCACCCGCGCTTTCTGCCGCATGTGCGGCGTATCTGTCGAATGGTAGTGGAAAACATTGTTGAAAAGTGCAAAACTTCGTTCAATAGAGGGGAATTATTCCATCTCCCCGAACAGCGCCCAGGTGTTGCTGTCGGTGATCCTCACGTTCCGGTACTGGCCCAGGGCGTCCCTGCTGCCCACCAGGTGCACCAGCCGTCCCCCCGCCGTCCGGGCGGACAGGGGCCACCGGGCGTCGTCGGTCTCGCCGTCCACCAGCACCCGCAGGGTCCGGCCTACATACCGGGCATGAAGCCGGGCGGATATCTCGTTTTGCGTATTGCACAGCATATCGAACCATTTCTGCTTTTCCGCCCGGGGAACGGGGTCGTCCATTTTGGCCGCCGGCGTACCGGGCCGGGGGGAGAAGATGAAGGTAAACAGGGCGTCGAACTCCACCTGCCGCACCAGGTCCACGGTCTCCATGGCCTCGGCCTCCGTCTCGCCGGGGAAGCCGATGATCACATCGGAGGTCAGCACCAGGTCCGGCATGACCTTCCGGGCATAGCCGATCAGGTCCAGATATTTCGCCCGGTCATAGGGGCGGTTCATGGCCCGCAGCACCCGGTCGCAGCCGGACTGCACCGGCAGGTGCAGCTGATGGGCCACATGGCGGCTTTGGGCCATGGTGTCGAACAGCTTATAGCCGGCGTCCTTGGGCTGGGACGACATAAAGCGGATCAGGTAGTCGCCGTCGATCTTGTCCAGCTCCCGCAGCAGGTCCGCAAAGTCCCAGGGCTCCGGCAGATCCTTGCCGTAGGAGTTGACGTTCTGGCCCAGCAGGGTGATCTCCTTATACCCCTCCGCCGCCAGCTGGCGGACCTCCTCCACGATCTTCTCCGGGGAGCGGCTGCGCTCCCGGCCCCGGACGTAGGGGACGATGCAGTACGAGCAGAAGTTGTTGCACCCATACATGATGGACACCCACGCCCGAACCCGGCCCTCCCGGACCACGGGCATTCCCTCGGCAATGGAGCCGTGCTCGTTCTCCACGGAGAACACCCGGCCCCGGCGGGTATACACCCGGTACAGCAGCTCCGGGAACTTCCACAGGGCCTGGGGCCCGAACACCAGGTCCACATGGCGATAGCTCTCCCGGACCTTCCGGGCCACCTCCGGCCGCTGGGCCATACAGCCGCACAGGCAGATGATCTGCTCCGGGTTCGCCTTTTTCGTGTGGGTCAGAGCGCCCAGGGTGCCGTAAACCCGCTTTTCCGCATGGTCCCGGATGGCGCAGGTATTCATGACCACAATGTCCGCCCGGGCCGGATCGTCGATGAAATCGCACCCCATATCCCGCAGCATCCCCAGAATATGCTGGCTGTCGGCCACGTTCTGCTGGCAGCCGAAGGTGTCCACCATCGCCAGAGGCGTCCGGCCCCGGGCCCGGTGGATATTGTGTATTTTCTCGGTAAACTCCCGCTGGCGGGCCATCTGCCCGTCGTCGAGAAGAACTTGCTTTCTGTCCAATGGAAACCTCCCCGCCGCCCGTTTTCGTAAAATAGGCGGCACTTTCCGAATTTAATAACTTATCATACCACATTTTTCTCTCCGTTACAAGGAAGGCCGCCGGGAAAAATGGCGAAAAATTTGTGTCCCCGGCGCTTTATCTTGCCCGAAGAATATGGTATACTGAAGAAAAATCGTCGAAAACGAGGATATCGCGCCATGAAAGACAACGAAAACAGACGGCCCATGCCCCAGGCGGAGGCCGACGGCATCATCGAGGGCCGGAACGCCGTGATCGAGGCCCTGCGGGCCGGAACGGCCATCGACAAAATTTACCTGGCCAAGGGCGAGACGGACAAGACCCTGGGCCACATCGCCTCCCGGGCCCGGGACGCCGGGGTCGTTGTGGTGGAGGCCGACCGGCGGAAGCTGGACGCCATGAGCCGCACCCACGCCCACCAGGGAGTCATCGCCCTGGCCGCCGTCCGGGAATACGTCAGCATCCAGAGCATTCTGGACAGCGCCGCCGCCAAGGGGGAGCCGCCCCTGCTGGTGGTGTGCGACGAGATCTCCGACCCCCACAATCTGGGGGCCATCCTCCGCACCGCCGAGTGCGCCGGGGCCCACGGACTCATCATCCCCAAGCGCCGGTCCGCCGGCCTCACCGCCATCGTGGGCAAGACCTCCGCCGGAGCCGTCAGCTATCTGCCGGTGGCCCGGGTGGCCAACCTTACCTCCGCCCTGAAGGACCTGAAAAAGCAGGGCGTATGGATCTTCGGCACCGCCGCCGGGGCCTCCACGGACCTGTACAGCGCCGACCTGAAGGGTCCCGCGGCCATCGTCATCGGCTCCGAGGGCGACGGCATGAGCCGCCTGGTGGCGGAAAACTGCGATTTTTTGGTCAGCATCCCCATGAAGGGGCACATTTCCTCCCTGAACGCGTCGGCGGCCGCAGCCATTCTGCTGTACGAGGCCGTGCGCCAGCGCCGGGGATAACAGCAAGGAGCTTCTATGAGTAAGCAAGACATGCGGCCCACGCCGCCGGAGGAGCACTATACCGTAGACGAGATACTGGAGGAGTTTGGCTCCGGTGCGCCTACGGAGGAGCCCTCCCCCATACCGGAGCCTGACCCGGAGTCCATACCGGACCCGGCCCCGGAGCCTCAGCCGGAGCCGGAAAGCGAACCGAAAGCCGGACCGGAGCCCGTTTCCGAGCCGGAATACCGCCCGGACGACACGCCCCCTCCCCCCCGGGAGAATCCCCTGGATAAGCTGCGCCGCCGGATACAGGCCCGGCAGGAGGACCCCGACGAGCCCGGCCTGGAGCCGGAGGAGGACGACGAGGACGCCGTTCTGCCGGAACGGACGCCCCTGAAGCAGCGTCTGTCCGCCGCCGTTCAGTGGGTCTGGGACCGCATCCCCGCCCGGGATCTGGAGGAGCCCACGGATGCCCCGGAGGAACCGCCGGAGCCGGAGCCCACCATGGACGACGCCGCCCGGGAGGCCAAATGGCAGTGCGCCCGGACCCACCGGCAGCGCATGCTGCTGGCCCTGCCCGCCCTGCTGACGGTCATCGTGGCCGTTATTGACGGCCTGGATGTGCTGTCCCAGGGGTGGTACGACCATGTGTGGCTGCGCTGCGGCATCCCGGCAGGGCTGCTGATCCTGTGCCTGCTGCTGTGCCCCCACCTGTGGCAGGAGGCATGGGAGCATCTGCGCCATGGCCGGGTCACCGCCCCGGCGGCGGCGCTGCTGTGCGGCCTGGTGGCCCTGGCGGACAGCGCCTGGTGCCTGTTTCTGGGGAATTGTCCGAATTTGCCCTTTGCCGCCCCGGCGGCGGCGCTGCTGTATCTGTGCGTCTGCGGTCAATACCGTGCCGCCCGTGCCCGGTACGACAGCTTCCGCCTGGCCCAGCTGGGCGGCGTTCCCCCGTATGTGGCCTCCGTCACCGCCGCCGGCGCCTGCAAGCAGCAGGGCCGTCTGGAGGGCTTTTACCGTCTGTGGCAGTCTCCGGACCCTGCCGCCCGCTGGCAGCCCATCCTGACGCCGCTGTATCTGGCCCTGGCCACGGTGCTGGCCCTGGTGGCGGCGCTGGCCGGCCATCAGATGAACCGTTTTCTCTGGCTGTGGTCGGCGCTGCTGTCGGCCACGGTGCCTCTGTCCCTGCCTCTGTCCGGAACGCTGCCCCTGTCCCTGCTGTGCCGCCGCCTGCACAAAAGCGGCTGCGCCGTGGCAGGCTGGAAGGGTGCCCGGGCCATCTCCGCCGCCCGCCGGGTGGTGGTAATGGATGAGGACCTGTTCCCCGCCGGGGTCCTGTCCCTGCAAAAGAAGGGGAAGGAGGGCCCCGCCTCCGCCCCGGTGGGCACGGTGGAGCTCAACGGTCTGAAGGTATACGGCGAGGAGATCAACCAGGCTCTGGCCTATGCCGAGGCCCTGTGCCGTGCCGCCGGCAGTCAGCTGACCCCTCTGTTCCAGCAGCTGATGGACGGTCAGGTCAGCTTCCGCTATGACGCCCACGATCTCCACTATTACGAGGACGGCGGCGTAGACTGCACCATCCGCGGGGCCACCGTGGCCATGGGCAGTGCCTATTTCATGAAAAAGCGCCGGATCACCCTGCCCCATGACCTGAAAATGGACACCGGCGTCTTTATGTCGGTGGACGGCAGGCTGGCCGCCATCTTCGTGGTGAAGTACCTGCCCTCCCGGAACGTGGAGTGGGCCCTGCGGGCCCTGCGCCGCAACCGGGTCACGCCGGTGCTGGCCACCCGGGGCGTCAACATCACCCCCAACATGCTCAAGCGGAAATTCCGGCTCAACGCCCGGCCCATCTATCCCGGGGTCGCCACCCGCCTGGCCCTGGCGGACCTTACCGGCCAGCGTGGGGAGGCCCCCAATGCCATCATCTACCGGGACGGTCTGCTGCCTATGGCGGAAACCGTCATCGGCAGCCAGCGCATGTGTCAGGCGGTGCGCTGGTCCACGGCGCTCGGCTGGATCGGCGGACTGTGCGGCCTGGTGCTGTCGTACTATCTCACCACGGCCGGTGATTTTGCGGCCCTGTCGCCGCTGTACATGCTGGCATTTCTGGCGCTGCTGCTGCTTCCCACCCTGCTGCTGTCGGGCCTGGTGAAATATTATTGATCCCCTGATGAAAAAGCTCCCTGTCTCGCATAAGACAGGGAGCTTTCAGCTTGTCAAAAAACTTTTTTTGACAAGCTGAAAAGCATTTTCAGAACTTTCATAAAAGTTCTGAAAATGCGGTGATTGAAAACGAAAGACACCCCTGATGGGTTTCTTTCGTAACTATCTTCCTTTCCGAAGGCGGAGGCAATCCTGCCTTTTTGACAGTCTCAAAGCGTGCTGAACGTTTGCGTTCAGCACGCTTTCCTTCTATGGTCGGGACCGTAAATAGCGGGAGCTTTACGCTTCTCCGGCGAACAGCGGGACCAGAATGTCCTCTACCTCCGGCAGCATGACCAGGGCGTCCCGGATGCCCTGGGACCGGGCCAGAGCCAGCTTCCGGCGGAGGGTCTGTGCGTCGTCAAACAGGATGAAGTGGGTCCGGCCCTCCCGGGTCAGGGTGAAGTAACGGGCGCACAGGGCGTCGGAATAGAAGGTGGAGCGGCCTGCCGCCAGGGCGGCCAGCTGGGACCGGGTCAGGGCCGTGCCCTGACCGCTGGGGCAGGGCACGGGAAAGTCCATAGCCAGCCGCTGAAGGTCCAAAGCCAGATGCTCCGCCCCGTACCGGGCCGCCGCCTGATTCAGCCGTCCCTCCAGGGTGCCGCCGGACAGGGCCGTACACAGCAGCACGGAGGCTCCGTGGCAGGCGGCGTAGTGCTCCGGAACGTACAGGGCACGGCCGCAGGAGGCCAGCAGAGGCAGCAGCGCCTGGAGCAGGGCGGCCCGATCCGGCCGGGCGGGCGGATCAAAGTCCGCCGCCGCCCCGGCGTAACCCCGCCGCAGGCATACCCGGGCAAGCTGCCGGGCCAGGCGGTCCGGGTCGTCCAGCGGCGGGCAGTCCCAATCCGACACCACCATGAGTCCGCCCCGCAGGGTCGACGGAAGCGGGGCGGCCAAAAGCTCCGACCCGGAGCCCAGACGGTAGGCCACATGGGCCAGACGCGGTGTCACGGCCCGAGCCTGAGCCAGCCGGTCCGGCGTGGCGGCAAGATACAGCGGCATGGATATCCCCCCTTGCGTTCCGACGAAAAAAATGCTACACTATAGCCAAACCTATGAGAAAGGGAACTGGTGTATGCGCATTTCTCTGGTACCGGACGGGGTATACGAGAGCTACCGGCAGATCACGCCGGAGCTGCTGCAAAGCAAGGGCATTCGCCTGCTGCTCAGCGATCTGGACTTTACCCTGGCTCCCAAAAGCACGCCCCGGCCGGATGCGGCGGTGCGGCAATGGATCGACGGGCTTCGGTCTGCGGGCATCCGGGTGATGATCCTGTCCAACAACCGCCGCCCCCAGCGGGTGGAGACGTTTTGCCGCGACCTGGGCATCACCTATGTGGGCCACGCCAAAAAGCCGCAGCCGGCGGGCTTCCGCCGGGCCATGGCTCAGGCCGGGACAGATCCCGCCCACACGGCCATGCTGGGGGATAAGCTGCTGACCGATGTGCTGGGCGCCAACCTCAGCGGCGTTACGGCACTGATGGTGGAGCCCGCCGGCGGGGCCCGGACCCCGTGGCAGAAGGTGCTGCACGCCCTCCAGGCCCCCTGGAAGCACTTAGCCGGTGGCATCCACCGGATCTGAAAGGAGTTTTTGTACTATGAACCATTTTGCCAAAATCGCGGAAAAGCTGAACACCTATGGGCTGGACGGCATGCTGCTGACCTGCGAGGCCAACCGCTTTTACGCCTCCGGCTTCCACTCCACCGGCACCGACGGCGTGGCCCTGGTGACCCGGGAGGGGAATTTCTATTTCACCGACTCCCGCTACATCGAGGCCGCCCACAATAAGGTCCAGAACGCCGAGATCGCCCAGACCGACGCGGCCCACCCCTATGTGGACCTGATCAACGCCGCCATGGAAAAGACCCATGTGCAGAAGCTGGGCTTCGAGGATGCGTACATGACCGTGGCCGACTATCGCCACTATTCCGAGAAGCTGCATTGCGAGCTGGTACCTGCCACCGAGCTGCTGATCTCCCTGCGCCAGAGCAAGGACACCGAGGAGGTGGAGCGCATGATCGCCGCCCAGCGCATCGCCGAGGGCGCCCTGGACCAGATCCTCAAGGAGATCAAGCCCGGTGTCACCGAAAAGGAGATCGCGGCGCGTTTGCAGTATCTGATGCTGGCCGGCGGCGCGGAAAATATGTCCTTCGATCCCATTGTGGCCAGCGGCCCCAACGGCAGCATGCCTCACGCCGTGCCCACGGACCGCAAGATCCAGGAGGGCGACTTTGTTACCATGGACTTCGGCTGCATCTATCAGGGCTATTGCTCCGACATGACCCGCACCGTGGCCGTGGGCCATGTTACCGAGGAGATGGAGAAGGTCTATCATACGGTGCTTCAGGCCCAGCTGGCGGGTATTGCCGCCGCCAAGGCCGGCGCTACCGGCCACGATGTGGACGCCGCCGCCCGGAAGGTCATCGAGGATGCGGGCTACGGACCCTATTTCGGCCACAGCTTCGGCCACAGCGTGGGTGTGGAGATCCATGAGGCCCCCAACGCTACCCCTGCCAACAACAACCCCCTGCCTCTGGGAGCCGCTGTGTCTGCCGAGCCCGGCATCTATCTGCCCGGCCGCTTCGGCGTCCGCATCGAGGACGTGTTGGTGCTGCAGGAGGGCGGCTGCATGGATATCACCCTGGCCAAGAAGGACCTGACTATTCTGTAAAGAGCCGGTTTTTCGGAAAAACGGGGAAAAAATCCCGGGAAGCTCTTGCAATAGCGCCTGTTATCGTGTAAAATAATAGGGCTGTATAGGCAAATTTTTGAATACGAGGAAATACTCCCGTTGAGGATTATTTTCTCATGACATGGGAGGATACACATATGGCAACCATTACCGCGGGCGATTTCCGGAACGGTAAGACCTTTGAAATGGACGGCAAGATCATGCAGGTGGTCGAGTTCCAGCATGTGAAGCCCGGTAAGGGCGCGGCCTTCGTCCGCACCAAGATGAAGAACATCGTCACCGGCGCCGTCACCGAAACTTCCTTCAACCCCACCGCAAAGTTCGAGGAAGCCTTCGTGGAGCGCAAGGATATGGCCTATAGCTATAACGACGGCGACCTGTACTACTTCATGGACCAGGAGACCTTCGATATGGTGCCCCTGGGCAAGGATCTGCTGGGAGACGCCTTCCGCTTCATCACCGAGAACACCGTGTGCAAGGTGCTGAGCTATAAGGGAAGCGTGTTCGGCCTGGAGTGCCCCAACTTTATGGACCTGGAGGTCACCGAGACGGAGCCCGGTCTGGCCGGCAACACCGCCACCAACACCCTCAAGCCCGCCACTGTGGAGACCGGCGCCGAGGTGAAGGTGCCCCTGTTTATCAACATTGGCGACAAGATCACCATCGACACCCGCACCGGCGAGTATCTGGGCCGCGCCAAGTAAGGACTGCGGTTTTCCCACCACCACCCATATCAGGAAAGGAGCATGAACATGGAAATTTCTGAGAAGGTAGCTTATCTGAAGGGCCTGGCCGAGGGCCTGGCGCTGGACACCGACACCAAGGAGGGCAAGCTCATCGCTGCCATCATCGACGTGCTGGACGACATGTCTGAGAAGTTCGTGGACCTGGAGGACGAGCTGTGCGACGTGGAGGACGGTCTGGATGCCGTCAGCGACGATCTGTCCGACGTGGAGGAGGCCCTCTACGAGATGGATGACGAGGACGAGGAGGACTACGATGACGATGAGTCCTATTTCGAGACCACCTGCCCCATCTGCCAGGAAGAAATCGTTTTCGACGAGGATACCCTGGACAGCGGTGAGATCCGCTGCCCCAAATGCGGCGAAAAGCTGGAGTTTGACCTCAGCGACCTGGCCAACGCCAAGGACAGCGAGGACGACGAGTAAAATAGCCGAAAAAAATGTGCCGCCTGCGGGCGGCACATTTTTTTTACTGATTACGAGACTACTCCTTACATAGAGGGCCGCTGATGTCTATCTGGCCCAAGGAGGCGGCTACCTCGCCGTCCAGCAGCAGCTGGACCCGGTCCACGCTGGCGATGGAACACAGGGAGTTCACCATACCCCGGACCAGCAGCTCCTGAGCATCCTGGCCCTCCGGCAGCAGGGAAACGTCCGACCGGGGCAGGTTCAGATAGCAGGTGCCGCTCTCTACGCGGACGGTCAGCACCTGGAAGCCGTCCGGAAGCAGGGGAGACAGGCCGTCGGCCTGGGGACCGGCCAGCAGGGCGGATACAATGGCCTCGGCGGAGCTGTCGCCCTCATGGAGTGTCAGGGTGCGGGATTCCGGCGTCAGCTGTCCGGTGCTCTGGGCGGGGAAATAGAGGCGGATGGCCAGGGTGCGGGACACGTCGTCCTCGCTGGTCATCAGCAGATCCTGAGAGCGCAGCAGACTGTGACTGCGATAGGCCAGCTCCTGCCCCTCCACGGTGATGCGCACCACGGACACGCCGGGCAGCTGGGAAAGCGTCAGGGTGACGCAGTAGTCCGCCATGGTCAGGTCGATGCCGGACAGCTGCTCATAGCCCTGGGAAAAATCCACCAGGGCCATGCCGCCGGTAAGCTGGCAGCTGCGCAGCTGGACTCCCTGGGGAATGGGACTGCGATAGCCGGGCTCCGTGCAGCCGCCCAGCAGCTGCTCCAGGGCGGCCTGGGCCTGCCGGTCCACGGTGAGGGACTTTTGCCCGGACCAGTCCACGGTGACGGCGGAGATGGCATCGCTGCCTGGGGTGTCGGACAGACCGTAGATCCGAAAGACGGGCATTTGCTCCTTGCCTGCGGCGCAGCCGGTAAGCAGCAGCATCAGGCACAGGAGCAGAAGAAGCAGGCGCTTTTTCATGTATCGTCCTCCTCTCGTCGGGCCAGGGGCAGCTCCACGATGAACACCGTGCCGCTGCCGGACTGCCGGTGCTCTGCCCGGATGGCACCGCCCCGGCGGCGGACCGTGTCGCTGACGATGCTCAGGCCCAGACCCGTACCGCCTACGGCCCGGGACCGGTTTTTATCCACCCGGTAGAACCGCTCGAATACATGCTCCATGTCCTCGTCGGGGATGCCGATGCCGTTGTCCTCCACGCGGATCTCCACGGTGGAGTCCGTGACATGCAGGGCGGTGTGAACAAAGCCCATGGAGCCGGAATATTTGATGCCGTTTTCTATGAGGTTATAGAGGATCTGGTGGATGTCGTCCTCCGTGGCCCGGACCACGGCGTCCTCGTTGGCCTCGTAGGTCAGCGTGACCTCCTTTTCCCGGGCCACTATCCCCAGCATACGGACCACCCGCTCCAGCACCCGGGACACAGACACGGGATAGGCGGCGTCCTGAACGCCGCTGTCCAGCCTGGTCAGGCGCAGCAGATCCTCGGTGATGCGGCTGAGCCGCTGGGCCTCCCGGCCGATGTCCTCCACGAATTCCCGGATGGTATCGGCATTCATATCCTCCGTCTGGAGAATGGAGTCCGTCAGCAGCCGGATACCGGCCAGAGGCGTTTTCAGCTCGTGGCTGGCGTCGGATACAAAGCGGCGCCGGGCCGCTTCCGTGGTTTGCAGGCGGCCCGTGAGACTGTTGAACTCCGTGGCCAGCTGGGCGATCTCGTCGTTTCCCCGAACCACGGCCCGGTGGCTGTAAGCTCCCTCCCGGACCTGGCGGATGGCCTGGAGCAGGTCCCGGATCTTCCGGGTGAAGGCACGGGACAGCAGGGTGCTGAGGGCTACCACCAGGATGCCGATGAACAGGGAGATACGCGTCAGGTTCGTTTGAAAGCTCTGGAGCAGCTCCGCCTGCTGGGTGTCGTATTCATAGGCGTATACCGCGCCGATGATGCGGTTGCGGTATACCACCGGGGATGCGCCCCGGCTCAGAAAGGCATGACTGTCGTACCGGCAGTAAAAGGCATCGTTGCCGTCCAGGGCCTGGACGATCTCCGTATACGCGGCATACATGCCCCGGGCATTGCCGCCCTCCCGGCTGTCAAACAGGACGCGCCCGGCAGTGTCCGTTACCAGCAGGCGGGACACGCCGGTCTCCTCCATCGAGGCCAGAGCCTGCCCCACATTTTCCTCCGTCAGCTCCGGCAGACCGGACAGGGCCGACTCCACCATCTTGACGCTGCTCTTCATGGCGGTCTCCTTGGTCTGGAACACCAGACTCTGGGAGATCAGCAGCGGATAGGTGTTCAGAAGGGCCAGCACCGCCAGGATGATGAGGATATAGCTCATGCCGAACTTAAACTGTAGGCTGGTTTTCCCCCGCAAAATAATAACCAACTCCCCACTTTGTCATGATGTACTCCGGCTCCGCCGGTTTTTTCTCCAGCTTTTCCCGCAGACGGCGGATGTGTACGTCCACCGTGCGGTAGTCCCCGGCGTAGGAATAACCCCACACCAGGTTCATCAGGCTTTCCCGGCTGTATACCCGCCGGGGATTTTTCATCAGCAGCTCGATGAGATCGTATTCCTTGGCCGTCAGGTCGATGGTGCGGCCGTCCCGGAGGGCCACCCGCTGCTCCGTATCCAGGCTCAGGTCTCCCACCGTCAGCAGGGCAGGGCTGCGGCCCGCGCGGGAGGGACCGCCGGCCCGGCGCAGCAGGGCCTTGATCCGGGCCTTCAGCTCCAGGATGTTGAAGGGCTTGGTGACATAGTCATCGGCGCCGCAGGCGAAGCCCATGAGCTTGTCTGCATCCTCGCTGCGGGCGGTGAGCATGATGATGGGCACATCGGAAAACTCCCGGATCTTCATACACGCCTCGCTGCCGGAGAGCTGGGGCATCATCAGGTCCAGGATAATCAGATCCAGCGGCTCTCGCCGGGCCAGCTCCACCGCTGCCGCGCCGTCATAGGCGGTGAGCACCTGGTAGCCCTCGTTTTCCAGGTTGAATTTGATGCCCTTGACCAGCAGCTGCTCGTCGTCTACTACTAAAATTTTCATGGTTCCTCCTCTGTGGTGATCTGGGGGCGGATGGTCTCTAAAATGCCGGGGCCTATGCCATTGACCTCCAGCAGATCATCCACGGAGGCAAAGGGGCCGTTGGCATTGCGGTAGTCCACGATGCGCTGAGCCAGCACCTGGCCGATGCCGTCCAGAGTCTCCAGCTGGCCGACGGTGGCGGTGTTGATGTTCAGGGGGCAGGACTCCGGCTGGCGGGGGCTGTCGTCGCTGCGCTGAGCGGTGACGGTGTAGCCCTCCGACTGGGGGCGGCCGGTGAAAAACAGGGCCGCCGACAGGGCCGCGAACAGCAGCGTCAGGACCAGCAAAAATATTTCCGTTTTTGTAACTTTTCCCATAGGCTCTGTTGTTGACTCCCTGTTGGATTTTGCTTATAATAAAAGGTAATAAGCAGGGAACGGGCACGCTGACCTGATTCCCACCACCATTATAGCATAGATGGAGAAAAAGAAAATGAAAATTCGCCGGTTTTTATCTGTTTTTTTGCTGACGCTTCTGCTGACGGGCCTGTTCTGCGTGCCCCAGGCTTCTGCCGTGGAGATGCCTCAGGTAAACGCCAAGGCGGCGCTGCTGATGGACTACGAGTCCGGGCGGATGCTGTACGGCCTCAACGAGAAGGACACCGAGTATCCCGCCAGCATTACCAAGGTCATGACGGCTCTGCTGACTCTGGAGGCCGTGGACCAGGGGGTCCTGACCCTGGATCAGCCGGTCACTGCGCCGTCCCTGGTCAACGATATGGATCCCACCGGCAGCTCTGCCGACATCAAGGAGGGCGAGGTGCTGACGGTGGAGCAGCTGCTGTACTGCATGATGCTGGTGTCCGCCAACGAGGCGGCCTGCATCCTGGCGGAGACGGTGTCCGGGTCTCAGGACGCCTTTGTGGCCCTGATGAATCAGCGGGCCCAGGAACTGGGCTGCACCGGCACCCACTTCGTCAACCCCAACGGGCTCCACGATCCCAACCACTATTCCACCGCCTGGGATATCTATCTGATCACCCGGGAGGCCATGAAGAACGAGACGTTCATGAAGATCTGCGGTACGGCCGCCTATGTGGTCCCCGCCACCAACAAGTCCGAGGAGCGGGAGCTGTATACCACCAACTCGCTGATCTCCAACTGGCGTATCATGGGCTATCAGTATGACGGGGCTGACGGCATCAAGACCGGCTCCACCGAGGAGTCCGGCTATTGCCTGCTGTCCACCGCCAAGCGCAGCGGCCGCCGCCTGGTGGCGGTGGTGCTGGGCTGCAAGGGCAGCGGCGCCACGGTGGAAAGCTTCTCCGAAACCGCAAAGCTGTACAACTGGGCTTATAACAACTTCTCCATGCGCCAGGTGGCGGCTACGGACGAGCTGTACCGCCAGCCGGTGGCCCTGTCCAAGCAGACGGACACCGTGATGCTGTACCCCGCCCAGAGTGCCGAGGCATTCCTGCCCAAGGATGCCAAGGATGAGGATATCCGCAAGACCGTGGACCTGAAGGAGGATGTGGTCAACGCGCCCATCACTGCCGGACAGGAGCTGGGCACCCTGACCATCACCTACAACGATCAGGTGTGCGCCCAGGTGCCGCTGCTGGCTCAGGCGGACGTGTCTGCGTCACGGTTCCTGGTGGCCAAGGCTGCCGTGGAGGCATTTTTTGCCAAGACGTGGGTGAAGCTGGCGCTGGTGGCCATCGTGGTGCTGGTGATCGTGTTTGTCCTGTGGCTGAAGCTGGGCCGCCGCAGCCGCCGGTATGGCAGCCGGGGCGGCAAGCGCCGCCAGCAACGGGCCTATCGGGGACGCCGCCGCTGGTGAGTGATGGAGCCGCTGCATATTCTATATGAGGACCCGCACCTGGTGATCTGCTGCAAGCCGGTGGGCGTGCTGTCGGAGGACGGTCAAGCGGGACGGTGCATGCCGGAGCTGCTGCGGGAGCATTACCGGTCCCTGGGGCAGAAAAACCCCTATATTGCCACGGTGCATCGGCTGGATAAAATCACAGGCGGCGTTATGGTGTTCTCCCGCCGGAGGGAGGTCACCGGAAAGCTCACCGCCGCCGTGCAGGCCCATGAGATCGTCAAGGAGTACCTGGCCGTGCTGCGGGGTCATCCGGCGGAGCCAGCCGCCACGCTGACGGATCTGCTGTTCCGGGATGCGGGACACAACAAGAGCTATGTGGTGAAGCGTCCCCGGAAGGGCGTCCGGGAGGCCAGTCTGTTCTACCGGGAGCTGTCCCGGACGGAGGAGCTGTCTCTGGTGCGGGTGCAGCTGCATACGGGCCGCACCCACCAGATCCGGGTGCAGTTCTCCTCCCGGGGGCTGCCGCTGCTGGGGGACATCCGCTATGGCAGCAAGGACCCCCGCTGTACCGCGGCCCTGTGGTCCTGCCGCCTGGCCTTCCGCCATCCTGTCACAGGAGAACGGATGGACGTGTTTTGCCCACCGCCCCGGGTCTATCCCTGGGACCTGTTCCCAGCGGTGGAAGTTTGAAGGGCGCTATAAGGTGCTATAATAAAGAACCCCTTTGTCCTTGCGGACAAAGGGGTTCTTTTGGAGCTTGTGGCCGGACTCGAACCGGCGACCTGCTCATTACGAGTGAGCTGCTCTACCAACTGAGCCACACAAGCATATGGCCTCCCGGGGAAGTCACAAGCTGTATTGTACCATGTTTTCTGCCGCCCGTCAACCATAAATTTCCCGCTCCGGCGGGAAATACGGGGCGTATTCATGACGGCGGGGATGCAGAAAGTTTCGCGGAACGATACGGAAATTTCCGGCGGCAGGGAGTTTGAGGGACTTGACCCATCGCCGGGAAGTACAGGAGTTTTGTCGAAATCCGCGCTTTCCATTACTTTTGTGTAAAACGAGGGAATGAACAAAAAGCAACATAAAGCCTGTACCGGGAAGGCTCTACAAAGAGTTATCCACAGTTTCCACAGGGTTTTCCACAACGGCTAAATACCATGTGCCGCAACCGTTTTCCGGGATTTTACCAGGATTTTTCCAGGACGGAAAACGAAGTTTTTCACTCCGCGAAAGCTGGGGAACCGGTTTACATAACCGCATAATTTCCGTTCTCCTGTTACAAGCTGTCATTCTTGCTGGCATAATAGGCGCTGATGCAGGCGGTCAGCCAAAATATTTATCCCGGAAGGGGACCTGGTCTACCTGGAAGCTGCGGCCCCGGAGATAGCCGAGGATCCCGGCGTCGGTGGGGAAGTCGAAGGTCAGGCGATAAGAGTACAGCGCCTGGCGGGTCTCGCCGTAGCGGCGGTTGGCCCTGCCGTCGCCGTATTTTCCGTCACCCAGCAGGGGACAGCCCAGGTCGGCCATGGTGGCGCGGATCTGATGGGTGCGGCCCGTCAGCAGCTCCACCTCCAGCAGGGACAGCTCTCCCCGGGTCTCCAGGGTCCGGTAGCGGGTGACGGCGGTCTTGCCGCCGGGGACGGGGCGGTGGTACACGGACACTTGCTTTTTCTGCTCATCCTTCAGCAGGAAGCAGGATACCTCCCCCTCTGGGGGACGAGGACGGCCCAGGGTGATGCACAGGTAGCGCTTGTCGATCTCCCGGTCCCGGATCTTCTCATTGATGATGCGCAGGGTCTCGGCATTTTTGGCGGCGATGACGATGCCTCCGGTGTTGCGGTCGATGCGGTTGCACAGGGCCGGGGTAAAGGCGTTCTCCCACCGGGGGTTCCACTCCCGCTTCTGGTAAAGGTATGCCTGGATGTGATTGATGAGGGTGTTGACCTTCTCCGTCTCGTCGGCGTGGACCACCAGCCCCGGCCGTTTGTTCAGCAGCATTAGGTTTTCATCCTCATATACGATATCCAGTGAGGGCTTGAACAGGGTCAGGAAAAGATTATCCTCCCGGGGCTTGTCAAAGAACTCGTCATTGATGTATAATTGCAGCACGTCGCCCTCCTGCAGGCGCTGATCCCGCTGGGCCCGGGCGCCGTTGCACTTGATGCGCTTGAGGCGAATGTATTTTTGAAGCAGCGCCGGGGGCAGCAGGGGCAGACTTTTGGACACAAAGCGGTCCAGCCGCTGACCGGCGTCGTTTTTTCCGATGGTGATCTCCCGCATGAAGGGGCCTCCCTTACCGTAGAATTTCCAGTCTGCTCTTATTCTACCGTCTTTTTCAAAAAAGTCAAAATATTTATGAGAAAATGTTTGACAAGGGGAGGAAAATTCAGTATAATACTACTCGTGTCATTGCGAGGTGTACTATGATTCTGAATGTGAACCGGCTTTTGCATACTCCCGGCGCCAGCCAGGATTTCCATTTTGAGATGGACCTGTCCGACCTGGAATTCGGCGGAGAGAAGCCCGTGGTTCGCCCGGTTGTTGTGGACGGCAGGGTGTATAACCAGGCAGGCGTGCTGCTGTGTGAGCTTCAGGCAAGTACGACGCTTCGCTGCGTATGCGACCGGTGCATGGAGGAGTTTGACGCTCCCAAGTCCGCGTCCTTCTCGTGCGTTCTGGCCCAGGAGAAGCAGGACATGGAGAACGACGACATTGTCCTGCTGGACCACGATGAGGTGGACCTGGCGGACCTGGCCGGCACCGCGTTCATCCTCGATATGGACACGAAAACCCTCTGCTCCGAGGACTGCAAGGGCCTTTGCCCGGGCTGCGGCGTCAACCTCAACCGCGAGGCGTGCCGCTGCAAAAAGCAGGTCGATCCGCGGCTTGCAAAGCTGGCCCAGCTGCTCGCGCAGGACGACGAGTGAGCATATTACAAATACACTACTGCTCAGGCAGTTAAGACCAAGGAGGTGTCAACATGGCAGTACCTAAGGGAAAAGTATCCAAGCAAAGACGCAATAAGAGACGCAGCTCCGTTTGGAAGCTGGCGGCTCCCGGTCTCGTGGCATGCCCCAAGTGCGGCGCGCTGCATCTGCCTCACAGAATGTGCCCGGAGTGCGGTACCTATAACGGCCGCGAGGTCAAGCACGTTGAGTCTGTGGCAGCAGGCAAGTAAAAATACCGTGTGTCCTTGTTAGGAGGGAAGATTTTGGTCTTCCCTCCTTACTTTTTTGCCGGAAATATCCGGCAGGTTTGACGATATACGGCCTGTCCGTGCCGTTTGAGAGGAATACCATATGATACGCCTGCGGCCCATAAGCGACGCATTCCGGAGCTGGAGCGGGGCATCGGTCTGCATATTCTGTCCCACACTGCCGGATCAGCCTCAGAATTGAATGATTTTCGCCGGAATGCACATGCTATCTCCGATAAGGAGGTGCGTTCCATGACGGAGGAACCCAATCATCTGCCGGAGCAGTCCGGCGACCAGAGCGCCCAGCGTCTTTATGACCTGGGCGCTGCCCTGGTAGAAAGTCAGCGGGGCAGCGTGTACTGCCTGACCATCATCGGCCAGGTGGAGGGCCACAGCGTGGCTCCCAACAACACGAAAACTACGAAATATGAGCATGTCCTGCCGCTGCTGGCTCATTTGGAGCAGTCGGAGGAGGTGGACGGCGTGCTGCTGCTGCTGAACACCGTGGGCGGCGACATCGAGGCGGGACTGGCCATCGCGGAGATGGTGGCGGGGATGACGAAGCCCACTGTGACCCTGGTGCTGGGAGGCGGGCACTCCATCGGCATTCCCCTGGCGGTGTCCGGGCGGGAGACGTTCATCGTGCCGTCGGCGTCTATGACGGTGCACCCTGTGCGCATGACGGGCCTGATGATCGCCGCGCCCCAGTCGTACCGGTATTTCGAGCGGGTGCAGGAGAGCATCGTGTCCTTTGTGGCACGGCACAGCCGCATTACCGAGGATGCCTTCCGCCAGCTGATGCTGGCCGACGGGGATATGTCCAACGACGTGGGCACCATTCTGTACGGCAGCCAGGCGGTGCAGCTGGGGCTGATCGACCGGCTGGGGACCCTGTCCGACGCGCTGGAAGCCCTTTACGCCATGATCGGGAAAAACGGTTGATTTTATCCGGCCCTTGTGCTATACTGTGTACAAATTTACAGAATAGCGGGGGAATACGGGATGAATACCAATTTCAAAACGGCGTTGTTCGGCGGCTTTGACCGGGAGGACGTGATCAGCTATATCCAGCAGACCTCGCGGGAGAGTCAGCAGCGCATTTCCGCTCTTGAGGAGGAAAATCGCAGCCTGCAGGAGCGGAACCGCGCCATGGAGGCGGAGCTGAGCACCCTGCGCCAGTCCGTGCTGGAGAACAGCGCGGCGGCGGATACCTGCCTGCAACTGCAAGATCAGTTCCGCCAGCTCCAGGAGCAGGCACAGAAGCTCCGGCAGGAGACGGAGGACCTTCGGGCCCAGGCGGCGGAGTATCAGTCTCTGAAGGACCACATCGCCGATATCGAGATCAGCGCCCACCGGCGGACGGAGGAGTTCCGGGCCAAGGCCATCGAGGAACTGCGGGCCATGGCCCGTCGGCAGGAGGATTGGTGCGCCCAGTCCCGGGATAAATACGCCGAGCTGAACCGCCAGTTCTGCCAGAAGCTGGCCCTGGCCCAGCAGACCCTGGCCCAGCCGGACCTGTCCGGCTTCCACGAGATGGAGGAGGGCCTCCACCGGCTGGAGGAGAGCTTCGGCGAAAAGCCTGCCGCCGAAAAAAACGAACAGTAATCAAAATCGCCGCGACAGCTGTCGCGGCGATTTTTGCAGTGCGGATTTACTTCACCAGCTGGCAGAACAGGTCGATCTCGTCGGCCAGGGACTGGAGCCCCTGCCGCCAGAAGGCCTTGTCGGTCAGGTCGATGCCGGCGATCCTGGCAGTATCCTCCACGCAGGTGACGGAGGTGGCGTGGAGCATCTTCTTATACAGGGGCACAAAGTCCTTGCCCTCCTGCTGATACTTGGCGTACAGGCCCCGGGCGAACAGGCCGCCGAAGGCATAGGGGAAGTTGTAGAAGCTCAGGCTGCCGCTGTAATAGTGGCCCTTGCACAGCCACATGTAGGGGTGCAGGCAGCTCTGGTCCAGCCCGTCGCCATAGGCCTTCTTCTGGGCCTCCAGCATCAGCTGGCACAGGCGGTCGGCGTCCAGGAACTCCTGGGGCCGGGCGGCAAACACGGCGGACTCGAACAGATACCGGGAATAGATGTCGCAGATGATCTGGCAGGCGTCGGACAGCTGGCTTTCGATCAGGGCCAGCTTCTCATCCTTGCTCTCGGCGGCGTCAATGGCGGCGCTGACGGTGAGCACCTCGTTGAAGGTGGAGGCCGTCTCCGCCACGGGCATGGTGTACTCCTGGCACACCAGCGGGTGGGAGAACACCTGCTGATCGTGGAAGGCGTGGCCCAGCTCATGGGCCAGGGTCACGATGTCGCCGAAGGCGCCGTCAAAGTTGGTGAGCACCCGGCTCTGCCTGGCGCTGGGCACGCCGCAGTCAAAGGCGCCGCCCACCTTGCCGTTACGGGGATAGAAGTCGATCCATGCCTCGTCAAAGGCCCGCTCCACCATGTCGTGCAGCTGGCTGTCGAAGCCGCCGAAGATATTCAGCAGATAATCCTTGGCGTCCTGGGTGGTATACTTTTTGTCGCTCTTGCCCATGGGGGCGAACAGCTCATACCAGGGCAGGCCGTTCTCGTGGCCCAGCGCCTTGCCCTTGGCCCGCAGATACTGCCAGAACTTGGGCATGTATTCGTCCATGGCCCCCAGCAGGGCATCCAGGGTTTCCCGCTTCATGCGGCTCTGGTACAGGGCCTTGTCCAGGGGGGAGGCATAGCCCCGGACCTGGCACTCGTTGATGACCTGCATCTTGATGCTGTTCAGGGCGAAGGCCACGGAATCCTTGATCTTGTCATAGCACGCCAGCTCCGCCTCATAGGCGCTCTTGCGCACGGCGGGATCGGGATCGTAGGCCAGATTGCGGATGGCGGACAGGTTGGTGACCCCGCCGTTATACTCCACCTTCACGCTGCTGGTCAGGTTGTCCCGCAGAGTCTCCCACGCCGAAGCACCGGAAATGTTCATCCGGGCGAACAGCTCCTCCTCCCGGTCGGTGAGCAGGTACTTGCTGTCCCGGCGGATGGACTCCAGCAGGAAGCGATAGGGCTCCAGGGCCGGGTCGGCGTCCATGATGGCGTCCAGGTCCTCCAGTCCTGCCACCGTCCGGCGCAGGGAGGCGTTGGCGGCGGCGCAGCCGCTGAGCTTGGCGCTGAGCTGGTCGCCCAGACTGTTGGCCTTGGTATCGGCGGTGTTGGCGCTGCACCGAAGGCTGCAGAAGATGAAGAGCTTGTTGGTCAGCTCCTCCACCTGCTCCTGCACCTGCAAAAAGCGATGCACCAGCTGGCTGTGGTCCATGCCTGCCGCCTCACCGGCCAGGGCGTTTACTGCCGCGATGGCCTGGTCCAGGGCTGCCATGTCCCCGGTAAAGGCGGGGTCGTCAAAATCCTTGTACAGAATACTCAGATCCCAGGTATCGTTCATAGATTCTTCCTCCTATTTCTATTTTGTGGTTTTCTATCGTCCATCATATCACGTTTTCCTGGTGGACACAATAGGAAAATGCGGCTTCAATTAAAATGCCTTAACTCCCGGAGGGCGGCAGCTTCAGAAGCCCGATGCGCTGTCGGTAGTCCGGCAGGGTGCCCTCTACCAGGCGATAAAAGTCCGGCCCGTGGTTTTTGTGGCGGATGTGAGCCAGCTCATGGACCACCACCGCATCAATGGCCTCCATGGGATAGCGCATCAGGAACAGGGAAAAGCACAGGCTGTTTTTTCCGGAGCAGCTGCCCCAGCGGGTCCGTGCGGCGGTGATCCGTATCCCCGTGGGTAAAACATCCATCCGTGCCGCCCAATAGACCACCCGCCCCGGAAGGATCTCCTGCCCGCGCCGGCGCAGCTCCTCCATTTCCTGTTCCGTCAGCTCCGGAGGCGATGCGGCCGGAGCTTCCCTCTGGCGCGCCAGGCTTTTTTCGATCCAGCCCCGGTGCTTTTCCACCAGCTGGCGGACTTCTTCATCGGTGGCGGCGTATGGGGCCCGGACCACCACCCGGCCGTCCCGCTTGATCTGAATGGCCATGGTCCGGCGATGGGACCGTACAATGGTATAGTTCATGGTTCAGTCTCCGATCCGCACGAACCGGGGGCCGCAGTATCCGTCCCTGTCCACGGTCTCCAGCCACATGGCCGCGGGCCGCACCCACAGACCGCCCTCACCGTACAGAGCCCGGTATACGACCAGCTGCTCCAGAGTCTCTGAGTGCCGGGCCATACCCAGCACCTGATATTCCTTTCCCTTAAAATGCCGCCACCGGCCGGGCTGAATGGCTTCGTTTTCCATATGCAGTGCCTCCCTGTTTTTTTCAGTATACAGGAAATTTTCCCAAAAGGGAAGTCCTGGTGGAAAAATGCGGCGGCGTATGGTACAATAAAGAAAATAGAATGGGAGGGTACCACCATGCAGCATGAGATCACCACCGCAGGGCCCCTGCTGGACGGCAGCGGCAATCTCCGGGAGCCGGGCTATGCCAAGCGGCTTCTGCCCATCTATCGCCGGGCGGATATCAAGGCCCCGGCGTCCCGCATCAAGGAGTGGGACTATTATCTCATCGCCAATGACCACTTTGCCGTGGCTCTGACCATTGACGACAACGGGTATATGGGCCTGGACTCCATCTCGTTCCTGCATTTTGACCAGCGCTGGGAGCGGACCAAAAGCCCCATGCGGGCCTTTCCCATGGGCCGGACCGGTCTGCCGGAGAGCTCTGCCTCCGGCACCACAGCCACCTCCGGCAGGGGCTATGCCCTGGTGTTCCGCCATGTGCCCCAGGGCCGGGAGCTGACATTTCATATGGAGAATTTTCTGAACGGCCAGACCATTGACGGCTCCGTCACCCTGACGGAGGAGCCGGAGGAGTCCATGGTCATCTGCACGCCGTTTCCGAAGCCCGGCTGCTTCTATTACAACCAGAAGATCAACTGTATGAGGGCCCGGGGCCAGGTGCAGCTGGGAGACAAGACCTATTGCTTCGACCCGGCGGATTCCTTCGGCGTGCTGGACTGGGGCCGGGGCGTGTGGACGTATCACAACACCTGGTATTGGGGCAGCGCCTCCGGTCTGGCGGACGGCGTGCCCTTCGGCTGGAACATCGGCTACGGCTTTGGCGATACCTCTGCCGCCAGCGAGAATATGCTGTTCTACGGCGGCAAGGCCCACAAGCTCAGCCAGGTGTGCTTCCACATCCCCCAGAGGGACGGGAAGGACGATTTCCTGTCTCCCTGGCGCTTCACCTCCGACGACGGCCGGTTTGAGATGAAATTTGACCCCATTCTGGACCGGGCCGCCTGCACGGACGTGAAGCTCATCAAGTCCGACCAGCACCAGGTGTTCGGGCGCTTCACCGGCGCGGCCACCCTGGACGACGGCCGGGTCATCCAGGTCCGGGATATGCTGGGCTTTGCCGAAAAGGTTGAGAACAAGTGGTAAAAGAGACAAAAAGCATCCGTATCCCCCGGGATACGGATGCTTCAGCCTGTCAAAATCCTTTTTGACAGGCTGAAAGGCATTTTCAAAACTTCTATAAAAGTTCTGAAAATGCGATGATTGAAAACGAAAGACACCCCTGATGGGTTTCTTTCGTAACTATCTTCCTTTCCGAAGACAGAGACAATCCTATTTTTCTGACAGTCTCGCTTCAGCCTGTCAAAGGCTATTTTTCCTGTAAATAGCCGAACTTTTCCTGAAACAGGCCGTCGGCAAAGGCCCGCAGCTGGCGGCAGTAGTCATCGTAGGCTTCCAGCAGCCGCTCTCCCTCCGGAGTCAGCTCCGCGCCGCCGCCGCCTCGCCCGCCGGTGATGGAGTGCAGCAGCGGAAAGCCCAGGGCGGCCTGGGCGTGCTTGGTGATGGTCCACGCCTTGGAATAGGCCATGTTCATGGACATGGCTGCCGCCCGCAGCGAATGCAGCTCCTGCACCCGGTGCAGCAGCTGTGCTACCCCTGGCCCGAAGCATTTCTCGTCGGAAAACAGCCGGACCGCCAGATTGTACGTTAATTTCTGTTCCATGCCGTTATTGTATCAGCTTCCGGCTCCTGCGTCAACCTTGACGGTGGGGCCGGAACATGCTATTCTTGTAAAAAAACAGGGAATTGAGGGATTTTCATGAAGATTCTCATTCGCGGCGCCGGGGATATCGCCTCCGGCATTGCCCTGCGGCTGCACCGGGCCGGGATGCAGGTGGTCATGACTGACCTGCCCGCTCCCACTGCCATCCGCCGCACGGTCTGCTTTTCCCAGGCTATCCTGCTGGGGGAGGTGACGGTGGAGGATGTGACCGGCCGTCGGGCGGACAGCGTTGAGGAGGCGGAGGACCTGCTGCGCCGGGGCCTGATCCCGGTGTTGGCGGACCCGGACTGTGCCTGCCGCGCCCAGCTGCGGCCCGACGCCCTGGTGGATGCCATCCTGGCCAAGCGCAACCTGGGCACGAAAATAGACGATGCGCCGGTTGTTGTCGGCATCGGACCCGGCTTCACGGCGGGGGAGGACTGCCACGCCGTGGTGGAGACCATGCGGGGTCATACCCTGGGCCGGGTGATCTACCGGGGAAGCGCCCTGCCCAACACCAACATTCCCGGGCTCATCGGCGGATACGCCGGGGAGCGGGTGCTGCGGGCCCCGGCGGACGGGATATTCTGCCAGAAGCTGGAAATTGGCGCGGTGGTCCGGGCTGGGGACATAGCCGGAGAGGTGGATGGAGAACTCATGAAATGCACCATTGACGGCGTATTGCGGGGCATTCTGACCGATGGAACGCCGGTTTTCCGGGGCATGAAGGCCGGAGACGTGGACCCCCGGTGCAAGCCGGAGTATTGCACCACCGCGTCGGATAAAGCCCTGGCTGTAGGCGGCGGCGTGCTGGAGGCCGTCCTGAATCTCAGCGGAACGCCGAGAAGCTCATGTCTTTAAGAAAATTTCAGATGCTTTAGGTCCGGCCACAGGGACTCTGCCGCCTGGGAAATGGCGGACCGGTCGGACGCGGATAGGGATACAAAGGGCTGTACCGTGACGGTATGGCCCTTTTTCTGCCATTTTGCGGCAATAATCCCGTCCAAAAGTACTGTAGGGGACACGATGCCCGCCAGGCTGAACACCTGGCGCAGGTGCTCCGGGGCCAGGTAGAGACTCTCCTTCTTCTCATGACTCAGCAGCAGCTGGTCGAAGCCCGCCAGGAACAGGCAGCGGGGGATATCCGGCGGCTCCGGGGAGCCTTCCGAATAGAAGTATGTCCGCCCATCGCAGACAATGCTCCGGACCGGCAGCTGATCCAGCCACCCCTTTACCTGGGTCGAAGAAGCGCGGAAAAAGTACATCAGGTCGTGAACGGTGGTGGGACAGGTGTGGACAAGGGCTCTTTTGACCCGGGACAAAGCCGATTTTTCCCGGGACAGGGGCGGGATAAGCCGGGACAGACAGAGGGTTTTCTCCTCCCGGACGGCGTAGTGGAGAAAGCCTCGCTGACACAGCTGGCGGATGCCGCCGCCCCAGGGATGGAACAGGCTGCCCTCCTCGGCCGGGGTCATGCCCTGGGTTCGGCACAGGTCCTTCAGCTGCTCCCGGGTCTGGGGACCGCCCGACAGGGCGTTCAGGATCACCTGAGTGAACAGCTCCTGACGCTGGGGCGACAGAGACCAATCCGGGCGGCTGTTCCAGAAATCGGGGATGGTCCAGTCATGGCTGCGGTACAGGTCCGGGTCCAGATACAGGGCCTGGTCCTCCTCCGGGAAAATGTGCAAAGTACCCCGGAGGGTCCGGTTTTTCACCAGTCGGGCCTGGGCCAGAGCCGGGGAGAAATCCGTGGAACGGATGGCCAGACCGTGGAGGGCCTGGGGCAGGAACTGGGCCTGGACCCCGCAGAGCCCGGCGGCCACGTCGATCATTTCTCCCGAGCGGGTCAGATATTGGGCCGCCAGCTGTCGGGCCTTGATTTCGTCAACGGTCATTGGGGAGTACCTCCGGAGCAGAACTGTCTGCATGATACCAGAGAGGGAAATTTCTGTCAATGCGGGAGGGGGGCTGCGCCTTGCAAAGGGGAGGGAGATATGGTATAGTTTAGGATAGTTATCTGCAAAGTGAGGAACTTTTTATGACCTTGATGGACTATTGCATGCAATATATCGACGAGATCATGGACGGGAAGCGGCCTGCCCCGGAGGGTATCACCCTGACGGAGACGGACCCTGTGGCCCGGGGCATGGAGCTGCTGCAGAAGGTGGGGGACTTTCCCACCCTGGCCCGGCTGTGCGCCGCCCAGGACGGCACCCAGATCCCCCGGGAGGTATACGACAGCTTTGACCCCGGCGCGGCCATAAGCATGTTCCTGGGCCGGGACGGGGAGCAGGAACCCCCGCAGGAGCCGCAGCCGGACCCGGACGCCGGAAAGCACGCCTTTCAGGTGCTGCTGGACTGCGTGGCCCTGGACGACGGCCTGGTGCAGTATCTGACCCAGGTGCTCCGGGACCGGGACTGGGCCGGGTTTTACAAGCTGTCCCAGATCACCACGAAAATGGACCTGGACCCGGAGGAATTTCTGTTCTGGCTGGGGAACAAGGAGCTGTGGGCCGACGATGAGGAGCGGGCCTGCGCCGCCGTGATGGACGCCTGCCTGGAGCGCCTGCGGCAGGAGGGGCGGCTGGAGCTGATGGCGGCCCTGCTGTCCGGGGACCGGCACACCTTCGAGAGCTTCCGCTGCGAGGCGCCGGAGCTGGTCCACCTGCCCCAGGCCACCTATGACTGGTACTGCCGCAACTATCTGGACCGGGATTACCCCTTCCGGATGCTGCTCAAGTGCAACGGGGTGACGTTTCCCCGGCGAAAGGAGGGCTGACGCCATGGATTACCGCATTCTGGTCATCAATCCCGGCTCCACCTCCACCAAGATCGCCGTGTTTCACGGGCAGACGCCCTTGATGCAGAAAACGATCCGCCACAGCGGAGAGGAGCTGGCCCCCTTCGGGGCCATTATGGACCAGGCCCCTTTCCGCCGCCGGTGCGTGGAGGAGGCGCTGGCGGGCTTCGATCTGACCACCCTGGACGCAGTGTGCGCCCGGGGCGGTATGCTGCCGCCGTGCCCCAGCGGGGCCTTTGCGGTGGACGGGGACATGATCGAGTATCTGGCCGCCATCACCCAGGGGGCACACGCCTCCAACCTGGGATGCGTGGTGGCCCGGGACATAGCGGAGCCGCTGGGTATACCGGCCTTCGTGTACGATCCCGTGGCGGTGGACGAAATGCCGCCTATGGCCCGGATCACCGGGATTCCGGAGCTGCCCCGGCGGATGATGGGGCACGCCCTGAATACCCGGGCCATGGCCATTCGCTGCGCGGAAACGGTGCTGCACAGGCCCTTGGACCGGTGCCGCCTGATCGTGCTGCACCTGGGCGGCGGCGCGTCGGTGCGGCTGTTCATCGGCGGCAAAATGGTGGACAACGTCCGGGATGACGAGCTGCTGTTTGCGCCGGAGCGCTGCGGTGGGATCGCCGCCGAGCAGCTGGTGGGGCTGTGCTTCTCCGGGAAATATGACCGGGCAGGCGTCATGAAGCTGGTACGGGGACGGGGCGGACTGCTGGCCCACCTGGGCACCAGCGACGCCATGGAGGTGGAGCGGCGCATGGCCCGGGGCGATGAGAGGGCCAGGCTGGTGTACGATGCCATGCTGTATACCGCCGCCAAGTCCATCGGCGCTATGGCGGCGGCTGCCGGCGGCGACATTGACCGCATCATCCTCACCGGCGGCATAGCGCACTCCGCCTATGTGGCGGATTATCTGACGAAAAAGGTTCGCTTTATCGCGCCGGTGGAGGTCATGGCCGGGGAGTTCGAGATGGAGGCCCTGGCGGCCGGAGCCGCCCGGGTGCTGTCGGGACGGGAGACAGCCCACCGGTTCCGGGACCTTGCAAAGGGGGAGTGACCGGTGCTGAAGTCGTTTTTTGACCCCAACGGGGCCTTCGCCCGGGGTATGGAGCGGGTATGGAGCCTGATCGTGCTGAACGTGCTGTGGCTGGTGTGCTCCCTGCCGGTGGTGACCCTGGGCGCGTCCTGCGCGGCCCTGTATCAGGTGCTGGGAAAGGTCATCGACGGTGAGGACGGCCATGTGGCCCGGCGGTTCTTCCGTGCATGGGGCGAAAACTGGAAAAAAGCCACGCCGGTGTGGCTGATTCTGCTGGCCGTGGCGGTTCTGTGCGGGTTCGACCTGTATGTGGCCCGGCTGAACGACGCCTTTTTGTGGAAGGTAATGGCGGTGTTCGCCCTGCAATTGGCGGCCATGGTGATGACCTTCGTTTTTCCGCTGATGGCCCGGTATGAAAACACCTGGCGCAATCACATGAAAAATGCCCTGCTGCTGGCGGTGGGGAACCTGCCCCGAATGCTGCTGATCTGGGCCATTTGGGCGGTGCCTGTGGGGGTGTGCGTGTTTCTCCCGGAGGTGGGGTTTTATCTGAGCATCGTGTGGGTGCTGGTGGGATACAGCAGCCTCAGCTACGTGACGGCCCTGCTGCTGCGGCCCATCTTCCGGAAGCTGGACGAAAACGCGTAAAAAAACAGGACAGGCACACGCCTGTCCTGTTTTTTTAGCCATTGCAGTGGTATCGGGAGGTCAGTCCACGATATCAACGGATGCCTTGACGCCTGTGCGCTGGGCATAGGAGCGCACCACGGTGCGGATCTCCTTGGCGATGCGGCCCTGACGGCCGATGACCTTACCCATATCCTCGGGGGCCACGCGCAGCTCCAGCGTCAGCTCGTCGCCGTTTTCCACCTCGTTCACAGTGACCTGGTCGGGATGGTCCACAAGGCTCCTGGCGATGTAGAGCAGCAGTTCCTTCATGGTGCCCCTGCCTTACAGAACGTCGACCTTCTTCAGCAGGGCGCGAACGGTATCGGTGGGCTGGGCACCGGTCTTGATCCACTCGCGGGCGCGATCAGCGTCGATCTTGATCTCGGCGGGGGAGACGCAGGGATTGTAGGTGCCGATCTCCTCGATGAAGCGGCCGTCGCGGGGATAACGGGAATCCGCCACGACCACGCGATAGTAAGGAGCCTTCTTGGCGCCCATTCTTCTCAGACGAATCTTAACCATGATGTTTTTCCTCCAGAATGATAATAGAATTCAAATTATATAAATGCCTGGGCACTTATTTCAAACGTTTTTTGCGGCCGAAGCCCTGGAGCTTGCCCTTTTTGGCTTTGCCCAGAGTGGGCATGCCGCCGGGACCTCCGAAGCCGCCGAAGCGGCCCTTGGAAATGGATTTGGTGAGCTGCTGGAGCATCTCGAAGGACTTCAGCAGACGGTTTACATCCGACACCTGCATGCCGCAGCCGGCGGCAATGCGCTTTTTGCGGCTGGCGTTGAGGATGGAGGGGTTCTCCCGCTCCAGAGGGGTCATGGACTGGATGATGGCCCGGGTGCGGCCCAGCTGCTTTTCGTCCAGGTTGGCGGCATCCAGCTGCTTGCCCATGTCACCGGGCAGCATCCCGGCAATCTGGCCCAGGTTGCCCATCTTTTGCAGCTGGTCCATCTGCTCCATGTAGTCCGTCAGAGTCAGGCGGTTCTTCTTGAGCTTTTCCTCCAGCTTGCGGGCCTGCTCCTCGTCGTACTGCTGCTCGGCCTTTTCGATGAAGGTGAGCATGTCGCCCATGCCCAGAATACGGGAGGCCATGCGGTCCGGGTGGAACAGCTCGATCATGTCCAGCTTTTCGCCGGTACCCACGAACTTGATGGGCTTACCGGTGGCGGCCCGGATGGACAGAGCCGCACCGCCGCGGGCGTCGCCGTCCAGCTTGGTGAGCATGACGCCGTCGATGCCCAGAGCCTGGTCGAAGGCAGTGGCTGCGTTGACGGCATCCTGACCGGTCATGGCGTCCACCACCAGCAGGATCTCATTGGGGTGCACCTTCGCCTTGATGTTCTTCAGCTCGTTCATCAGGGCTTCGTCCACATGGAGGCGGCCGGCGGTGTCCAGAAACACCATATCGTGGCCGTGGTCCCGGGCGTATTTGATGGCCTCCTGGGCAATGTGCACGGGCTTGGCCTGTCCCATCTCGAAAACGGGGATGTCCAGCTGCTTGCCCACCACCTGCAGCTGGGTGATGGCGGCGGGACGGTATACGTCGCAGGCCACCAGCAGGGGGCGCTTGCCGAACTGGCGGCGCATCAGGCCCGCCAGCTTGGCGCCGTTGGTGGTTTTACCGGCGCCCTGAAGGCCCACCATCATCACCACGGTGGGGCCCTTGGAGGCAAAGGTGAGCTTGGCGTTGGTGCCGCCCATCAGCTGCACCAGCTCCTCGTTGACGATCTTGACGATCTGCTGGGCAGGGGTGAGACTGTCCAGAACGTCCGCGCCGATGCAGCGCTCGGTGACCTGGGCCACGAAGTCCTTGACCACCTTATAGCTGACGTCGGCCTCCAGCAGAGCCAGGCGGACCTCCCGCATGCCCTCCCGGACGTCGGCCTCCGACAGGCGGCCCTTGCCCCGCAGGCGTTTGAATGTGGCGCTTAATTTTTCAGAAAGTCCCTCAAATGCCATAGGTATTACTCCTTCAGCGCCTGGGCGCTGCGCGTGATCTCGTCTGCCAGCCGCGCCAGCTCCGGATTGTCATACTGCCGGTAGTTGACGGTCTGGATCTTCTCGGCGGCGTCCAGGATGGCCTGCACCTGCTGCTGCATTTGCAGAAAGCGCTTCATAAGACCGGTCTTGTCCTCCAGGTCCGTCATGATGGCCTCGGCCCGGACGATCACGTCCCGGACACCCTGGCGGGAGATGCCGTAATTCTCCGCGATCTCGGCCAAGGACAGGTCCTCATTGTAGTACAGGTCGAAAAATTCCTTCTGCCGCGGGGTCAGGACCTCGCCGTAAAAATCGAACAGCATCGTCATGCGATAGGTCTGATTTTTCACGTCGGTCCCTCCTCTGTAAAGTTTCGGTGCTTTACAACTGAGACTATCATACAGGATTTTGCCCAAAATGTCAAGGCGAAATTTGGCGCGTGAGCCAAAAAAATTGGGCATACACCCATGATGAGCGGGTATACTGGTCGTGAAGGGAGGTGCGAAATATGCGCTCTGTGCTCATAAAGGACACCACCAGGGCCCAACGGGAGGAGATCGTGCGGCGGGCCCTGTGCGACGGCGGCTGCCAGGGCTGCGGCGGGTGCGGGAACCTGGGCGGAGGCCGGGCAGAGGAGATGTACCGCCCCTATATCGAGGGAAAGCGGGAACTGCGGGAAATCAACGAGTCCTATCGGGCGAATTTCGTTCGCGGATAGAAACAACATGTTGGTTAAGAAACCGTTAAGCTACACAATATATGTCACTTGCGCCAAATTAACATGCTTTTGTCGAAAATAAGTTATGAGCATTCGACAATTACCCCTTGAAAAACCTGTCCATTCCTGGTAAATTATATGCAGGCCAAGCGACAAATGTTGCTTTGTCGTGAAACAGGCAGCCTTGGCTGCGCAATCTGAGTGGAAAAGGAACGGGACAAGATGGAAAACAAGGTAACAGTTGTATTGGCGGATGCCAATGAGGAATTTCGGACCATGCTGCGCCAGCATATGGAAGCTGCCGGCGAGTTCCTGGTGGTGGGCAGCACGGACAGCGGTGAAGTCGCTTTGGACATGGTAAAGCGGCTGCGGCCGCAGCTGCTGGTGACAGACGTGGTGCTGCCGGGCCTGGACGGCTTCGGTCTGCTGCGGCAGATGAACCAGTTAAGCGGCGAACAGCCGCGATGCATCGTGGTGTCATCCTTCTGCAACCGGCGGACCGTGGCCCAGGCTATGGAGATGGGCGTGTATTTCTTCCTGCCGAAGCCGGTGAATGAGGAGTCACTGCTGGAGCTGATGCGGCAGGCCTCCACACCGGAGCAGGAGGAAGCGCCCTTCGCCCCGGCGCTGGAGGGGATGGTGACGGCCATCATTCACGAGATCGGCGTCCCGGCCCACATCAAGGGATACCAGTACCTACGGGAGGCCATCATGATCGCGGTGAATGACATGGATGTGATCAACGCTGTGACAAAGGTACTGTATCCGGAGGTAGCCAAACGGTTCTGTACTACCCCGTCCCGGGTGGAACGGGCCATCCGTCACGCCATCGAGGTGGCATGGGACCGGGGCGACATCGAGACGCTGCAGAAGTATTTCGGCTATACGGTAAACTCCGCCAAGGGAAAGCCTACCAATTCGGAGTTCATCGCCATGATCGCCGACCGGCTCCAATTGCAGCGCAAGCAGAAACGGGCGTGAAGGAATGTCCGGCGGAGAAAACAAAAGGCGCTCTGCACAGGAGATATCGCTCGGAAAACCGGCGCCGCAGCTTCCCCCATGCGGCGGTGGTACGGTGTGGCCTTCCAGGCCCCGGCGCATCCCAGACCAGCCGTGAGCGCTGCATATCCGTCAAGGAGATCCTCGCCCCGATCCCGGACAGCCTGATATAAAGGAATATCTTCCGGAAAACGGCAAAAAGACATTGACAAGACCCGTTTTCTCTGTTATACTCTATAAGCCGCTTTGAATGGGTCATAAGTTCCGGCCGCGCCGGACGCCCCCGACAGCGAGTCCGTAATAAAGGAAAGGCAGGTGCAACAAGTAATGCAGGCTATTATCGTGACCGGTGGTAAGCAGTACAACGTCTCTGAGGGCGACACCCTGTTTATCGAGAAGCTGGACGTCAACGCGGGTGATTCCGTGGTGTTCGACCAGGTCCTGGCCATCGTCGACGGCGAAAACACCAAGTTCGGCGCTCCCGTGGTGGAGGGCGCGAAGGTGGACGCCACCGTCGTGAAGAACGGCAAGGGCAAGAAGATCCGTATCTTCAAGTACACTCCCAAGAAGGGTTACCGCAAACGGCAGGGTCATCGTCAGCCCTACACCAAGGTGGAAATCGGCAAGATCTCCTTCTGAGTGACCGCATGACGACCGTTACATTCCTGACAGAGGAAGCGCGCATCGTCGGTTTCGATGCGCAGGGACACAGCGGCTACGCCGCAGAGGGGGAGGACCTTGTCTGCGCCGCCGTCACCAGCGCCGTGCGCCTGGTGGAAGCCACCGTCAACGACGTGATGGGTCTGTGTGCCGCGGTGAAGGTCCGTGAGCAGGACACTGCCATCTCCTTCCGCCTGCCCGGGGGCCTGGCTCCCACGGCGGAGAGCACCTGTCAGAATCTCTTGACGGGGCTGATGGTTTATCTGGCCCAGCTTCACGACGAGTATCCGGAAAACATTGAAGTAATGGAGGCGTGAACGTCTCCTGTTCCCCCGCAATCATCTCATAGAAAGGATGGTACTGCATCATGCTGAACATTGGTCTGCAGTTCTTCGCCCATAAAAAAGGTATGGGCTCCACCAAGAACGGCCGTGATTCCGAGTCCAAGCGCCTTGGTCCCAAGCGCGCTGATGGCCAGTTCGTTCTGGCCGGCAACATCCTGGTCCGCCAGCGCGGCACCCACATCCACGCCGGCACCAACGTTGGCATCGGCAGCGATGATACGCTGTTTGCCAAGGCCGACGGCGTTGTCCGCTTCGAGCGTCTGGGCAAGGATCGTAAGCAGGTTTCTGTTTACCCCGCCGAGTAAAAAACAAAGAAAGCACCGCCTGCGGGCGGTGCTTTTCATCTGTGCCGGGGCCGGTGGAATTTTCCACCGGCCCCGGTTTATTCTATCCTGTTAAGCCTCCGCCTGCTGCTCCTCCTGGGTCAGTCTGCCGTCCTGCATGCGCAGCTGAACGTCGGCCGCGGCGGCCACGGCGGGATCGTGGGTCACCACGATGACGCAGCGCTTCTCCTGATGGGCCAGGCGCTGGAGGGTCTCCACGATCATGCGGCTGTTGCCGCTGTCCAGATTCCCGGTGGGCTCGTCGGCCAGGATCACATAGCTGCCCGCAGCCAGGGCCCGGGCAATGGCCACCCGCTGCTGCTCGCCGCCGGACAGCTGGTTGGGCAGCTTGCGGAAATACGACTCCCGGATGCCCATATCCGCCAGACGCTGCCGGGCCAGCGCCAGCGCCTGGTCCTTGTCCTCCTTCCGCAGGCGCAGAGGGTAACATACGTTTTCCTCCGCCGTCAGCAGCGGGAACAGGTTGAAATCCTGATAGATCACCGACACGGTATCCCGCCGCAGGGCGCTGCGATCCATGAAGCGGGTGGGCTGCTCGTCAAAGGCAATCTCCCCCTCTGTGGGCAGCTTCAGTCCAGCCAAAAGGCTCAGCAGCGTGGATTTGCCGCTGCCGGAGGCACCCATAATGCTGTACATTGTGCCGCTTTGGAAGGTATAGCTGACGGTGTCCACCGCCGTGACCCGCTGATACTTTCCGGCGTAGGTATAGGATACGTCGCGCAGTTCGATGGTCATATTCATTCCCTCCCCAAATTCGTCTCCAAAAATGTCCTTCGCATGGTCAGCAGATACGCCAGAGCCGTTCCGGCCAGGTTCATCCCCCAGAACACCGCCACCGGCCCCCAGGCCGGGGCCGTCCGGAAGGCGACGCAGAAGCCGCCGGCGCCTATGGCTGCGCCCAGCAGGCTCAGCAGCCCGTGCTCCACCAGGGCCCACAGCAGGATGCCGCCCCGGGCCTGGCCCAGAATGTATTGCAGCTTCAGCTCCCGGCTGCGGTGACGCAGCAGCAGGATGCTGAACACCGCTCCTACGCCGAAGGCGGACAGCCCCAGCAGCCAGGATACCAGCCCCAGCAGCTTCTGGTTCTGGTGCAGCTGGTCCACGGTCTTGACCAGCGTGTCGTCATAGATGGCCAGGGCGAAGGGATAGGTGCGGTACATCAGGGACCCCTCCCAGGGCACCGGCGTGCCGTCACGGGTGGGCTCCACAAAATACCGGCTGCCGTACTCGTCCCAGAATTGGTCGATGCGCCGGTTGTCCGCCATGGCGGCGGACAGGCTGTCCATCGTGATGGCGCCGTACACGTCCAGGCACAGCTGGCGCGCCACCCACCAGGGGCAGTACAGCCGCCCGGCCCCGCCGGCATACGTTCCCACCACCAGAAAGCGGTGCTGCTCCGTTTCACCGGACGAAGGGGAAAACTCCAGGGTCACATAGCCGTCCTCATCCTCCCAGGCGGCCAGCTCCTCCGGCAGCAGCAGGGAATAGCCCCTGCCCTGGAACACCGAGGCGTCGAAGCCCTCCCGCCAGAGGATGGTGCAGCCGGAGTCCGGCTGCAGGGCGCTGTCCGCCGCCAGGCCGGTAATGCCGCTGAGGGCATGGGGCACCGTGCCGCCGGGCTGGGTGCAGTACACCGTGGAGCGCACCTGTACATCCCGGACATAGGGGGTGAACAGGCCGTCCTCCTGGAAGTTCCCGGTGGTCATGCCGGTGGTGAACAGCCGCAGCACCCACTCCGGCAGGTTCAGCCGGTCCGATTGGGTGCCGGTGAGGTTGGTGACGCTGCACCGGACCTCCAGATTGTCATAAACCTCCTCAATGCGCACGGCCATCTGGTCCCGGGACCGCTGAAGCATGCACAGGGCCAGGGAAAACGCCAGCGCCGTCAGCACCACCACCAGGCACAGACCGGTCCGCTTGCGCATTTGCTTGAAAAAGTAGGGGGTCATCGGATCGCTCCCTTCTGCGTTTTACGCTGCCTTGCGGATGCCCCGGCGGGCGGCGAGGGCGCTGCACAGAGCCACGGCTGCCAGCTCCAGGACCAGCACCACGGCGCACAGGGCCGCCGTCTGCCACGGAGACACGGACATGGTGAGCTCCAAGCCGGTCAGCTCCTTTAATTTACCAATGGCCCAGGACATGCTCGGGATGCTGACGGCCAGCGCGATCACCGTTCCGATAACCGCCACGGCGGCGGAGGACAGCCAGATGCTCCCGGTAATATCCCGCTTCACCGTGCCCAGGGTCCACATTCGCAGGGCAGTTTTGCCCTCCTGCAGGGGGAACAGCACGCAGTACGCCGCCAGGACCACCACCCACAGGGCCAGCCCCACCCAGAGCACCGTCCGGGATACCCGGCTGAAGCCGTCCAGGCTCTCCATAATGCCGCTGTACCCCTGGTCGTAATAAGTAACCGTGCCGGCCAGATTATTTTCCGCCAGCCGGGCCTCCATCTGGCCGGCGGTGCCGTTTTTCAGGATCATCGTCCCCCAAAGGCCGCTGGGACTGGCCTCAATGGCACAGTCGCCCGTCTCCATGGCGCAGGTAACGCTTTTCTTGGGCGTCAGCACGGAGTTGGGGGTGAAGCTGGCCACGGTCTCGCTCCACTCGCTGCTCTGGCGATACAGACCAATGATGGTATACTCCGTCTCCTGCTGAAAGCCCCTTTGCGGCAGGTAATAGGATGCCGTCGGGTCGCTGTCCCCGACCATGGTCGGCATCAGGTTTTTTTCCTTTTCGTACAGGGACAGGGGCAGGGTATCCCCCACGTCCAGGCCGCTTTCCCGGGCCAGGGTCTCGGAGATCAGGCACACCGCCGCGCCGTCGCGGTACTCGTCCTGGCTGATGCTGCGGCCCTGGGTGATCTGGGTCCTTCCGGAGGCAAATTCCAGCATGCCCTCCACGGAATCCACCGCCAGCACCGGCACACTGTGGTTGTTGGTCTGGATGGACTCCATGGCCATGCGCCAGCTGGAGGTGCTGTCTATGACCTCCTGGGCGGTGACGCCGTCGGGCAGCTCCTGGATGCTGGGCAGGTTATACTGGGTATAGTCCACCGTCTCCGGGCGCCAGTTCCCCGGCTGCTGGGGGTCCTCCACCATGATCTCCCCGGTGTCCTTGAGCGCATCGACGGCAAAGCTGAATTGGCCGAAGGCGTCCGGATCGATGTTCGTGACCTCTATGCCGGTGACAGGGTCGCTGTAGATCAGCTCGTCCGGGGCCAATTCCACAAGACCATCGGCATCGTCGGTGAACTCGCCGTCATGCGCCAGGCGGCAGTACTGGGTTCCGTCCGGATTGGCGCGCTGGTCATACCGGATCAGATTCCCCAGAATATCCAGGGACCAAGGGTCCAATTGGACGTTGGTATCCATGAAAACCCAGTCGGCTACGTTCCGCCGCAGGTACCACTCATCGTCGGTGTAACTGTGGGACAGCAGCAGATAGCGCTTTCCCGCCTCCGGATGCAGCAGCTTTGCCGGGTCGTCATACTCCTGGCACAGCGTCACAGAGGCCCGCTGGCCGGAGGGGTCCCGAAAGGCATCGTTCAGGCCATAGATCCCCAGCACCTGACCGTCCAGCTGCCAGACGGCACTGCCGGATTCGCCGAACCAATCGTTGATTACTTCCGTGACCGCGTCCGCCCGGATCTCGACAATGGAGTATTCATAGGGCGCATCGCTGCCGCGATGGCCGGTGTAAAGGGAGATGGCGGGCTTCAGGCAGGGGCTGTATCCGCTGACCATGCCCACGGTCGGGCGGGAGCGGATAATGTCCCAGCTCTGCTGCTCCGGCTCCTGAAAGAATATAGCGGCTCCGGTTGCGCTGCTCTGCCGCAGGGATTCCGCGTTCATACTGCCGGCCGTTTCCTCGGAGGAGCCCAGGCCGGTGATAACGGCCACGGTGGTATAGGTCCGCTCCACTGTGGCCCGGGTCTGGGCAGCGGCCCAGTATTGGCCGCCGGACAGACACAGGATGGCCCCGGCCAGGGCCAGCAGCAGAACGCCGAAGGCCGCCTTCACCGGCCGCCGGGTCAGTTGATGCAGAGGGTTCATAGGCGGGACTCCTTTCTGTCGAGACGAGGTGCAATAAAACGTGCGTTTTACGCTGCCTTGCGGATGCCCCGGCGGGCGGCGAGGGCGCTGCACAGGGCCACGGCTGCCAGCTCCAGGACCAGCACCACGGCGCACAGGGCCGCCGTCTGCCACGGAGACACGGACATGGTGAGCTCCAAGCCGGTCAGCTCCTTTAATTTACCAATGGCCCAGGACATGCTCGGGATGCTGACGGCCAGCGCGATCACCGTTCCGATAACCGCCACGGCGGCGGAGGACAGCCAGATGCTCCCGGTAATATCCCGCTTCACCGTGCCCAGGGTCCACATTCGCAGGGCAGTTTTGCCCTCCTGCAGGGGGAACAGCACGCAGTACGCCGCCAGGACCACCACCCACAGGGCCAGCCCCACCCAGAGCACCGTCCGGGATACCCGGCTGAAGCCGTCCAGGCTCTCCACGATTTCGCTGTAGCCCTGGTCATAGTAAGTAACAACGCCGCCCAGGCCATTTTCCTTCAGCCGGGCCTCCATCTGATCGGCGGTGCCGTTTTTCAGGATCATCGTCTCCCAGACGCCGTAACCGCCGGAAACCGTCTGACAGGTGACGCTTTTCTCCGGCACGAACACGCTGTTGGGGGTAAAGCTGGTGGGCGTGGTGACCCACTCGTTGGCCTGGCGATACAGGCCGATGACGGTATACTCCGTCTCCTGCTGGAAGCCCCGATCCGGCAGATACAGGAAGGATCTGGGATTGCATTCCGTCAGATAGGAATACGGCAGGTCCCGGTCAAACTCATACAGCGACAGCGGCAGCGTATCCCCCACGTTCAGCCCGCTTTCCCGGGACAGAGACTCGGAGATCAGGCACACCGCCGCGCCGTCGCGGTACTCCTCCTGGCTGATGCCGCGGCCCTGGGTGATCTGGGCCCTTCCGGAGGCAAAGTCCGCCACAGCCTCCAGATGGTTCACCGCCAGCACCGGCACGCTGTGGTCGCTGACCCGGATGGCTTCCACCGCCTTCTGCCAGGTGGGGGAGGAGGCGATCAGCTCCTCCGCCGTGACGCCGTCCGGCAGCAGGGTAAAGGACGCCAGGTCATAGTCCGTGTCAAAGTGGATGACCCGCCGGACTTCATACTCCTGGGTCTTTTCGTTCCAATCATACTCCATCCAGGGCTGCGACATGTCGGTGACATTGCAGGAGATGGTATGGAACCAGTCAGCAACCAGCGCCTCCTCTTGTCCGGTAACGGGGTCCCGGTACAAGGGTGTGTCGTCAGACAAGGGATTCCCGTTTCCGTCTATCCCTTCTATGATCTTCTGGCGATCGGCATAACGAATCAAGTTGCCTTCGATGTCAAGGCTGCGGGGGTCTATTTCCTCGCCGCGCCTGCTGTCGCTCATCAGATCCTGGGCAATGAGCATGCGCTGCTCAAAGTCAAGATCTCGATAGCTGCGGGTAAACAGCAGATACCGCTGCCCGGGCTGTATGGCCTTGCCCGCTGCGTCGGACGCGCCCTTGACCTGCAGGAAAAACAGAATATTGCGGCCGGTGGGATCATCCCAATCGGGATGCATGGCCTGCACGCTCAGGACCTTGCCGTCGACGGCCCAGTCGTAATAGGCGTTTTCCTTGATGGACTCATAGGCATACGAGGTGGTCTCCGGTCCCACCCGGGTGATCTCCACCTCCAGCACAGCGAAGTCATAGGGCGCGTTGGGAAAATCGTCTATGCGGGTGTCGGATTTATCCGCGGTGGAGGCGTAAAATTTATTCAGCGGGCTCAGCTGCGGACTGTATCCACTGACAAGGCCCATTGTGGCCTGGCCGCGGACGATGCTCCAGTTTTGCTGGGCGGGCTTCTGCAAAAACGCATTGGCTTCATATGTGTTGCCAATGTCCACCATCACAATGTTGCCGCTGGCCACAAGCTGCTGCATGCCGCCGGTGACCACCGCCACCGTGGTGTAGTTTTCCTCCACTGCGGCCCGGGTCTGGGCAGCGGCCCAGTATTGGCCGCCGGATAGGCACAGAATGGCCCCGGCCAGGGCCAGCAGCAGAACGCCGAAGGCCGCCTTCACTGGCCGCCGGGTCAGTTGGTGCAGAGGGTTCATGGGCGGGACTCCTTTCTGCAAAACAGGCTACTTATGTTAAACTACACAGATAGTCTATCATAAGTAGCCTTATATGTCAAGCTTTATTTTAATAAAGAGGGTGGGCGGGGCGGCCGAAGCCGCCCGCGCCCGGGAATTATGGCAAATTGATATCGTCAGCAATCATTGCACTGCTGCCTGATACAATAGTGGTTGGCAGGATTAGACAAGAAATGGTAAAATGACCCACGGTCCAATGTCGCGGACAGAAATGGTCCTGGATTCCGGTCCTTCATTCGTATAGCTGCATTTATGGCATCGAGTGGTTACCCGACGGTGCTGAATATGATTTGCGCCGTTGTCCGTATACCAAACGGAGACCGTATCGTAATAATCATGCTCGCAAGGAACCGCAAACGCGGGAACCGCCAGGGAAAGGGACATGGCCAGTGCCATCATCAGGCAGAGAAGGGTCTTTACCATTTTCTTCATGACAGGGGTCGCTCCTTTCGTTTTCTCTCTTGTTTTGGTGGGAATTGCCGCTGGGGATAGCTTGCTCACCGTTTGGGCCTCGCCCCCCTTCAATCGTTTACCCGTTATCCGGGGCAGGTTCCCTTGGTGAACACGGAACGCTGCCATTGCCCGGCCACAGACCAGGTCAGGCTCATGGTATATTCGCAGCCCTTTTTCACCGGGACGGATTCAGAAATGGTGACGCTCCCGGTGCCTTGGGCGCTCCAGGATGCAACAACGTTGGAGCCCTGATACAGCATGACATTTGCTACGACCTTGTCGGTATCATTGTCTGCCACACATCGGGCATAGCAATAGGCTGTAGTACCGGAAAATGACAGATTATAACGCCGTTGGTTTGCTCTTTTCTCGGCGGCACCTGCTATTGAGATCACGGACAGAAGCATCAGCAAAAACAAGACACATTGGGTTTTCCTTTTCATAGGTTCTCTCCCATTTTCTTTCAGAATCTTAAAAACTCAACACCTTCTGCTATATTAACGAACGAGGGGCGCGAATCCTTACAAGGAATTTCAGCAAATTTCTCACTTTGTAGGATCATACAAAGAAACGCTTTCTGCCATAGCGATTATGACGGATTCCTCAGCGACGGCTGTAATTGTGAATTGCAAGTTCTGCGCGGCGTCTATCCATAAAATACAGTCAAAACTTTTCTCCTCTGTTGAGAGGATCAATTTTCCCGGCATGCCGGATACCCGGATATCCGACATGGTGTCGGTATCGTTCAGTATAATCCTGTGAAGTGCGCCGTCATGCATGTATGCATAGTCGAGAAGGATCATATCTCCATCGGAATTTTTATACGTCACATTTCCGGCGGCAAATGAATCTGTCCGCTCCGTTTCCACATATCCCTCTGGCAGGGCGGTGATCTGATATTGCGGAATGGGCTGGGCGGGGGAATCGCCGCGGAACTGGAAGTCCAGGACGTTTCCGGTCTGCTCCGCCACCCAGCGGGTGATATCCGCCTGGACCTGGGGGCTGACCGTCACCAGCACCGTCGCCGACAGCACCAGCACCAGCAGCACCGCCGCCGCATGCCGTGCCGCCGTGCGCAGGGCGGGTCTCCTTCGGCTCCTGGCCCAGGCCAGGGGTCCCGCAGCATGGCCCGCATGCTCCGGCCATGGCGGGGCGACAGCTCCGGCGGCTCCTGGGGCAGGGCCTCCGCCTCCTGGGCGGCGGCGTCCAGCAGCGCCCGGCGCATCATCTGATCCAACTCCTGATCGGTCATGGTTCGATCCCCTCCTCCTCAAAAATTTTACGCAGCAGCGCCCGCCCCCGGGAGATCCGGGTGTTCACGGCGCTTTCCGTCAGGCCCAGCCGCCGGGCGATCTCCGCCCCGCTGTACCCCAGGAGCAGCTTCATCTCCAGGGCGGCCCGGTATGTCTCCGGCAGGCGGGCAAACAGCGCCACCAGCGATGCGTAGTCCGGCGCGTCCCGGGCCTGGCGTTCAAAGCCCGCCCAATCCTCATCCAGGGGCAGATGGTCCCGCCGCCTGCGCAGCATGGTGATGGCTTCGTTCCTCACTATAGTAACGAGCCAGGCCCCCAGATTCTTACAAGGAATTTCATAAATTTTTGAAAAATTTTCAATCACCCGGATAAAAGCCTCCTGCACGGCCTCCTCCGCATCGCGGGGGTCCTGCAGAATGGCCAGAGCCGTCCGCTCCATCACCCCGTGATAGCGGCGGTACAGCGCCCGGAAATCCTCCTTGTCCGCGGCACTTTCCAGGGCGGACAGATAGAATGAAAGCATGATGTCAGGCACCTCCTGTGCGCCCTGCCGGGTCCGGCAGGGTGTCTCTATCCTACCACACGACCCGGGCCAATTCAAGAACCCCTGCTTTCAACAGGCGAAAGCAGGGGTTTCTTGACACTTTATTTGCAGGATTACTTGACGATCTTGCGGGCCTCGATATAATACCGCTTGTCCTGGGCGTGGCCCATGGAGAAGGTCTTGCGGGGCAGCACGCCGTCGGCCATGACGGTCTTGAACAGCTGCTCCTTGCCCATGGCGGGCAGCAGGAAGCCCATGTTGCCGGGCTTGGAGCCCAGCTCCCGGGTCACGTCGTCGCCGTGGATATAGTCCACCTCGCCGCCGTTGTCCTGGAGATACTGGTCGATAACGCCCTGAAGGGTGCCCACGGCCAGCTGGACCTTGGGATCGGGAACGGTGATGAAGTGGCTCTCGCCGTTCCACACGAACTCGATGGTGTGGCCGCTGCCCTGACCCTCATAGGCATTGGGATAGGCAGCCCGGAAGGCGTTCATGAACTTCTCGTGGTCCACGCCGAACAGCACCCGGTGGATGGGCTCAAACTGCAGGGCATCGTCGTGGTTGTTCACCACCTCCACCAGGGCGAAGCGGGAGGGCAGGGCCAGGTATTCCTGGGGGGTCTTGCCCTTCTTCTGCTCCTCGTAGCAGGCCTTGGCGGTGGCCAGGGAGTGGTTGCCGTCGCCCACGGCGAACAGCAGGGGAGCCACGCCGGACACGCCGTACTTCTTCTGCATGGCCTCGTCGGAGGTCAGACCCTCCAGAGCGTCGGCCACGGCGTCTACCTGGCGATCCGTCAGCTTATAGCCGCGGATATGACCGCCGTTCTGCATCAGGTCGAAGTCATACAGCGTCTCCATTTCGCCGGAGGCGGCGGTCAGGGGCTCGATAACGGTCTTGTCGGGGTCGTCGATCAGCAGCATCACATGGGGCAGCTCGATGGGAGCGTTGCGGCGCACCCGGGCCCGGGGCGGGATGCGGTCCAGCACGGTGCCCTCGGTGGCGCGGATCAGGGCGCCGGAGCCGGGAGTGAAGTCATAGGCGTCCAGGTCCACCATGCCGATGAGGCCGTGGCGGATGCGGCCGTCAGACTGCTGGCGCTCGATGTATACCAGGGACTCGGGCAGCACTTGGAACACGCCCTCCGTCAGGTATTTGTCCATGGAGGCGTTGATGTCGGCGATGTACTCGTCCACATTGGGGGCCTTCAGGTTGGCCTCCGGCAGGATCAGCCGCAGGGTGGACGGCGCGTCGCCCACGGTCTGCTCCACGGCCTGCCAGTATTCCGGCTCGGACGTGAACTGGTCGCAGGCCACCACGGCCCACTTGGTCATGTCCTGATCCTTGGGCAGCAGGATGTCTGCCGGGTAAAAGCCCAGCTTCTCGAATTTCTTGTTCATGAAAAACTCCTCCTCTTTTGTTCCGAAAGGTTCGGTATGTTCGCTCATATGCCCTATTATACATATCCGACCCGGGGATTGCAATCCGAAACGGCAGAAATTAGAAATATTTTCAGCCTGGCAAAAACTTTTTGCATATTCCGGTCCGCCCGGGGCAGGCTAAACCATATATCCTGTCAGGAAACGGAGGGAGACCCTTTGAAGATCATTGACCGCATCGCGCTGATTTTGGTCATCATCGGCGCACTGAACTGGGGCAGCGTGGGCTTTTTCGCCTTCGACTGCGTAGCATTTATCTGCGGCGGCCAGCTGGCGGCCCTGAGCCGCATCATCTATGCCCTGGTGGGCATAGCGGGCCTGTGGTGCATTACCCTGCTGTTCCGGGAGCGGGACAGCGAGGAATAAAAAAACAGCAAGCTGCGCTGCGCCCCCGGCTTCCGGCCGGGGGCTTTTGCTGTCATACGCCGGGACGAGCCCGCATACATTGGACCATCACACGAGAAGGAGCGTGGAACATGGACGAGAGCTATGCCATCCGGCGTTATGAGCAGGCGGCGGCGCTGCTGCCGCTGCGGTGGCAGCAGCAGGCCCGGCAGCTGGCCCCGGGGCAGATGGCCCTGGCAGAGGAGCTGCGCCTGCGGGCGGGAAGACCCATGACGGTGCTGCTGCCGGAGGGAGAGGTGGTCCCGGGCCCCAGCGATCTGCCGCCTACGGTGACCCAGTCGGACCTGGAGCAGCTGTGCGACGCGGTGACGGACTATTCCCGCTACGCTGCCGGGGAGACCCTGAGCCGGGGATATCTCACCGCCCGGGGCGGATTCCGGGTGGGCGTGTGCGGCACCGCCGTGCTGCGGGACGGGATAAACACCAACCTGCGGGACCTGTCGTCGGTGACCATACGCATTGGCCGGGAGCAGCCGGGGCTGGGGGATGCCGTCCTGCCGCAGCTGTTTCGGGACGGGCAGTTTTGCAGCACGGTGGTGCTGTCTCCGCCGGGACTGGGGAAAACCACCCTGCTGCGGGATCTGATCCGGGGCCTGTCCGACGGAACGGAGGAACTGCCGTGTCACCGGGTGTCCGTGGTGGACGAGCGGGGGGAGATCGCCGTGATGTACCAGGGAATCCCCCAGATGGCGGTGGGGCGGCACACCGACGTGCTGGACGCCTGCCCCAAGGCGGTGGGCATCCCCATTCTGCTGCGGGCGGCCAATCCCCAGATCATCGCCGTGGATGAGATCACCGTTCGGGAGGATCTGCTGGCCATGGCCGCCGCTGCCAACTGCGGGGTGCGCTTTCTGGCCACCATCCACGCCGCCGGCCGCCAGGAGCTGGGGCGCAGGCCTCTGTTCTCCCAGCTGCTGAAGGTGCGCGTGTTTGAAAAGGCCGTCACCATCCGCCGGGAGGGCGGCCAAAGACAGTACATCGTGGAGGAATTGTGGTAGGAAAGCTCCTGGGCGGGGGATTGGTGCTGCTGGGGACGGCACTTTTGTGCCGGGCTGAGACCCGGACCCGGCGGCAGCAAACGGAGCGGCTGGCGGAGCTGTCGGCGGCCCTGTCGGAGATGGCGGCGGGTATCCGCAGCCTGCGGCGGACCCTGCCCTGCCTGCTGCGGCAGCAGACCCGGCGGCCTTTGTGCGGCACATATTTCGGCGCCGTGCTGGAGGGCCTGGAAAGCGGACAGCCCCTGCCGGACGCCTGGGCGGATGCCTTCCGGCAGCTGGAGCCGCCGGAGGCGGGCCGCGTGCTCCGGGATACGGAGCTGACCGGCGACGAGGAGCGGATCGTATCCGCCCTGACGTCCGCCGCCTGCTGGCTGGACCGGCTGGCGGATACCCGGCGGCGGGACCGGCGGCAGCAGGAGCGGCTTTTGTGGACCGCCGCCCTGTCCGGGGCGGGACTGTTTATCATCTTACTGATGTAGAGGACGACACATGGATGTGGATCTGATTTTCAAAATAGCCGCCGTGGGGATTCTGGTGGCGGTGCTGAACCAGCTGCTGGTGCGCAGCGGACGGGAGGAGCAGGCCATGATGACCACCCTGGCGGGACTGGTGGTGGTCATGATGATGCTGGTGCGGCAGATCAGCGATCTGTTCCAGCTGGTAAAGTCCCTGTTCGGGCTGTGACCATGGAGACGGTGCTGCAAATCGCCGCCGTGTGCCTGGTGGGCGCGGTGCTGGCGGCTGTGCTGCGGCAGCGGAGCCCGGAGGCGGCGCTGCTGCTGGGGCTGGCGGTATGCGCGGTGGTAGGTGCCCTGCTGCTGCGGGGGCTGGCGGACGTGCTGGACATGCTGGAGGACCTGGCCGCCGCCGGCGGCCTGCCGCCGGAGCTGCTTGCGCCGCTGGTCAAGACCCTGGGCATCGCCCTGGTGTCCCGGTTGGGCACCGAGATCTGCCGGGACGCGGGACAGGGGGCCATGGCGGCGTTGCTGGAGACTGCCGGGGCCTTCGGTGCGGTGCTGGTGTCCCTGCCCCTGGTCCGGGCGGCGTGGGAGCTGCTGAGGTCGCTGGTATGAAGAAGGCTATTTTGCTGCTTTTTCTGCTGTGGGCGCTGACGGTGCCGGCCTGGGGAACGGAGCTTCCCCGGGAGGTGCGGGACGCCCTGCCCGCTGCGGCAGAGGATATTACGGAGCATATGGACGACTCCGCTTCCTTCTCGGAGGGACTGAGCCTCCTGTGGGAGCGGGCCTGCGGCTATCTGACCGACGCCCTGCGGGAGAGTATCAGCGGCGGGGTGCTGCTGCTGGCGGCGGCAGTGCTGTGCGCCCTGACGGAGGAATGCATGGACGCCGCCGGAGGAAAGGTCCACTTTGTGCCCATGGCCGGGGCTCTGGCCGTCACTCTGGCGGCAGCGGGCAGTGTAAGGACCATGATGGGCCTGGGCCAGGAGACGGTGGAGGAGCTGAACACCTTTTCCAAGGCGCTGCTGCCCACCCTGTCCGCCGCTGTGGCCGCCAGCGGGGGCATCCTCTCTGCCAGTGTCCGGCAGGTGGCCACGGTATTCTTTGTGGACCTGCTGCTTTCGCTGATCCGCGGGCTGCTGCTGCCGCTGGTGTACTTTTATGTCGCCGCCGCAGCGGCGGACGCCATGCTGCCGGGGCGGCATCTGGCGGGGATCAGCACCGCCATCCGCAAGGGCACCGTCTGGCTGCTGACCGGAGCGCTGGCACTGTTTACCCTGTATCTGACGGTGTCCGGCGCGGCGGCGGGCTCCGCCGATACGGTAACGGCCCGGCTGGCCCGGGGCGCCGTGGGGGTATTGCCGGTGGTGGGCAGCATCCTGGCCGACGCGGCGGACACCGTACTGGCCGGGGCGGGAGCCGTGAGGAATACGGTGGGCGTGGCGGGACTGCTGGCGGTGCTGGCGGTGTGTCTGCTGCCCCTGGTGCGGCTGGGGACGCAGTATCTGGTATACAAGGCAGCGGCGTTTCTGGCGGGAGTCCTGGGAGCCGAGCGTCTGACGGGGCTTATTGACGCCCTGGGCGGGGCCTTCGGGCTGATCTTCGGCATGACCGGGGCCTGCGGACTGCTGCTGCTGATCTCCATTTCGTCGGCGTTGGGGGTGGTCACGGGATGATGGATGGAATCCGGCAGTGGCTTCTGGGCGTGCTGGCGGCGGCCATGGCCCTGAGCCTTCTGTATGCCCTGCTGCCCAAGGGAGCGGTGCGGGGCGCGGCCAGGGCCACCGGGGGCCTTATCCTGCTGCTGGTGGTGCTGGGTCCTCTGGCGGGGCTGGATCTGTCGGATCTGGCCCTGCGGTACCAGGACCTGAGCCGGGACATGGAGCGGCAGGCGGAGGCGTACCGCCAGGAGGGCCAGGCGCAGCTGGAGCTTGGCATACAGCAGCGTACTGCCGCATATATATCGGAAAAAGCGGCGCAGCTGGGACTGAGCTGCCGCCCCCGGGTGGAGACTGCCTGGCGGGACGGTGTGCCCTATCCCAGCGGCGTGACGCTGGACATCGCGGAAAACCAGGCCCTGGCGGAGGTCCTGACGGATGAGCTGGGCATTCCGCCGTCGCAGCAGCACTGGCTGGGGTAAGGAGCGTATGAAAAAGTGGAGCATTGGGAATTTATGGAAAAAGTACAAATATGTGGGCCTGGTGGTGCTGGCGGGGATCGTCCTGATGGTGCTGCCCGCCGGGACGAGCGCACCGGACCCGCAGAAGGACAGCGGTGGGTTCTCTCTGGAGGACACCGAGCGGCGGATGGAGGAGCTGCTGGGCCGCATGGACGGCGTGGGGCGGGTGCAGGTGATGCTGACCCTGAAAAACAGCTCCTCTCTGGAGCTGGCCGAGGACGCGGACAGCACGGAGCGAGACGGCGAGACCCGGGCTCAGCGGGAACCGGTGACCCTGAACCGGGGCAGCGGCTATCAGGACGTGGTGGTGACCCGGGAGACGTATCCCGTATACTTAGGCGCGGTGGTGGTGTGTCAGGGCGCGGGCAGCAGCGGCGTTCGCCTGGCGGTAACGGAGGCGGTGGCGGCGCTGACGGGCCTTCCCGCCGACCGCATCACGGTGGTGCAATGGAATTCATAACAGGAGGGACGGATATGAAGAAACGATGGAAGAAGCCGGCGGTGGCGGCGGCGGTGCTGCTGCTGGTGTGCGCGGCGGTGTACATGAACTGGCGCTACACGGACGATATCCAGAAAAATGCCGGAAAGACCCTGGGTCAGACCACTCTGGTCAGCTCCCAGGACGGGGAGAAGGGAACGGAGCCAACCGCCGCGCCGGCGGAGGACGACTATTTCGCCACGGCCCGGCTCAGCCGCAAACAGGCCCGGGACAACGCCATCAGCATGCTCAAGGAGGCGGAGCGTGATGAAAACGCCCAGCAGAGCGTCCTCAACGAGGCGTCCCAGACCCTGCAGGTGCTGGCGGCCTACACCGTGGCGGAGTCCCAGATCGAGAGCCTGGTAACGGCCAAGGGCTACGCCGACTGCGTGGTATTCATGGGGGCCGAAAGCGTCAGCGTGGTGGTGGCTCCGCCGGAGGGCGGCCTGACGGCCACCGACGCCGCCCGCATCAAGGACATCGTCATCAGCGAAACGGACTATACCGCCCAGCAGATCAAGATCATGGAGGCAAATTAACAGTTGTAATTCCCGGGGAGAGATGGTATACTACTCTTATATTGGGACTCTATTGAAAATACGAATGAGGAGTTTTGCAAGCTATGGCTGATAATAAAGAATACATGACCCATCAGGAGAGCATGGGTACCATCCAGATCTCCGAGGATGTGGTGGCCTCCATCGCCACCTCCGCCTGCCTGGAGGTAGAGGGCGTGGGCGGTCTGATGAACGCCAACGTTTCCGACTATGTCACCGGGAAAAAGATGACCGCCAAGGGCATCCGGGTGGAGATGGACGGCGAGGGCATCGTGGTGAACCTGTTCATCCTGCTGCGGTACGGCTGCGCCGTGTCCGAAGTGGCCCAGAAGGTCCAGAGCAGTGTGTTTGCCGCCCTGGAGGGCATGACCGGCTTCCAGGTCAATGCGGTGAACGTTCACGTGGGCGGCATCAGCTTCGACTGAGCCCTGAATCCAGAAAGAGAAAAGGAATTTACGACTATGACGCGGAATACGGCACGGGAGATCGCCACCCATCTGGCATACGAGCTGAGCTTTACGGACCTGCCCATCCAGGAATTCCTGGATCAGCAGCTTTCCCGGGAGAATTTTGCCGCCCGGGCGGAGGAATGCAGCATTTATGCCGACACCCCCAATGAAAAACAGGAGAAATACATCCGCCGTCTGGTCACGGGCGTGGCCCAGCATGCGGCGGAGCTGGACACCTACATAGAGCAGTACGCCAGGGGCTGGCGCTTTGAGCGCATTTCCCTGGTGGCCTCTGCCATTATGCGGGTGGCCATGTTCGAGATCCTCTATATGCCGGATATTCCCCACGGCGTGGCCATCAGCGAGGCGGTGAACATCGCCAAGGATTATGAATCCCCGGAGGTGGTGAAGTTCATCAACGGCATCCTGGGCAGCTTCCTGCGGGCGGAAGTGAAGGAATGACCCACAGCAGGCAGAGCGGCAACGCTCTGCCTTTGTTTTGACGCCTGAAAGGAGGAACGCCCCCATTGGATCAGCAGCATATTTTTGCCGTGTCCGAGGTCAACGGTCTCATCAAGGACCTGATCGACGGCACGCCGCAGCTCTCCGGACTTTACATCCGGGGCGAGCTGTCCAACTACAAGATCTATCCCTCCGGCCACCACTACTTCACCCTGAAGGACGGACAGAGCGCCCTGCGGTGCGTCATGTTCAAGTCCAGCGCCGTGAAGCTGCGGTTCCGGCCGGAAAACGGCATGCAGGCGGTGGTATTCGGCCGGATCAGCGTGTTTCCCCGGGACGGTGCATATCAGCTGTACTGCACCCAGCTGTCGCCGGACGGGGTAGGGGACCTGTATGTGGCCTTTGAGCAGCTGAAGCAGAAGCTCCAGCAGGAGGGGCTGTTTGACCCGGCTCACAAGAAGCCGCTGCCTTTGTACCCCCAGCGCATCGCCATCGTTACCAGCGGCGCCGGGGCGGCGGTCCACGATATGATCCGCATTCTGCGGCGGCGCTATCCCATTGCCAAGGTGCTGCTGCTGCCGGTGCGGGTCCAGGGGGCGGAGGCCCCACCGGAGATCGTGGGCGCCATCCGGTACGCCAACCGCTGGAAGCTGGGCGACGTGCTCATCACCGGCCGGGGCGGCGGGTCCATGGAGGACCTGTGGGCCTTCAATGACGAGCGGGTGGCCCGGGCCATCTACGCCTCGGAGATCCCGGTGATCTCCGCCGTGGGACATGAGCCGGATGTGACCATCTCCGACTATGTGGCGGACCGGCGGGCGTCTACGCCCAGCAACGCCGCGGAGATCGCCGTGCCGGATATGGCAGAGCTGCTGCGTTATCTGCGCGGGGCCGACAACGCCATGGCCCAGAGTGTGCTCCACCGGCTGGAGCGGGAGGAGCGGCGGCTGAAAATGCTGTCGGAGAAGCGGGCGCTGACGGACCCCATGGCCTTTGTCCAGGACCGGCGGCTCCAGCTGGATTATTTACAGGACAAGATGACGGCGACGGCCCGGACCCATTGGGACCGGGAGGCCCGCCGCTTTGCGGGGGCCGTGGCCAAGCTGGACGCCCTGAGCCCCCTGAAGGTGCTGGGCCGGGGCTATGCCGTGGCCCGGACGGAGGACGGCGGCATTCTGCGCAGCAGCGACCAGGTGCAGCCCGGCGATCGGATACGGCTTCGCCTGGCCCAGGGGAGTCTGGGCTGCCGGGTGGAGGAGAAGGAGGATAACCATGGCGAAAAAGAGCTTTGAGGAAAACATGGCCCGTCTGGAGGAGATCGTGGCCCTGCTGGAAAAGGGCGACGCCCAGCTGAGCCAGTCCCTGTCCCTGTTCGAGGAGGGGACGAAGCTGGCGGCGGCCTGCCGCACGGAGCTGGACAAGGCCGAGCAGCAGGTGGTGCGGCTGATGAAGGGACCCGACGGCGCGCCCATCGAAAATGAATTTGTTAGCGAGGAATAAAAATGGAATTCAAGCAGCAGTATGCGGCCTATCAGCAGGCCATCGAGGAGTATCTGAACGGGATTTTCACGGCGGACAAGCCCTATGGCCGCCTGCAGGAGGCCATGCGTTACAGCATTCTGGGCGGCGGCAAGCGCATCCGGCCGGTGCTGACGCTGGAGTTTGCCCGGCTGGGGGGCATCGACTGGCATCTGGCGCTGCCCTATGCCTGCGCCCTGGAGCTGGTACACAACTATTCCCTGATCCATGACGATCTGCCCTGCATGGACGACGATGATCTGCGCCGGGGCCAGCCCACCACCCACAAAAAGTTCGGCGAGACTCTGGCGGTGCTGGCGGGAGACGCACTCCAGCCGGAGGCCTTCCGCCTGATCGCGGAGGCTCCCTGTATGTCCGACGGCAGCCGGGTGGAGGCGGTGCGGGTGCTGGCCCGGGCCTGCGGCGCCGACGGCATGGTGGCCGGCCAGGTGCTGGACACGCTGTACGGCATCCATACCGAGGAGCAGCTGAAGGCTATGTACCGGCTGAAGACCGGGGTTATGATCTCCGGCGCGGCGGAGCTGGGCTGTGTGGCGGCGGACATGCCTGCGGATATGCGGGCTCAGGCGGTGGAATTTGCCGACCGGCTGGGCCTGGCGTTCCAGATCCGGGACGATATGCTGGACGTGGTCGGCGACCAGCAGGTGTTCGGCAAGCCCATCGGCTCCGATAAGGAGGAGGGCAAGATCACCTATGTGGACGTAGACGGTCTGGAGGGCTGCGCCCGGGCGGTGGAGTCCTGCACCCAAAAGGCTAAGGACGCCGTGGCCCATTGGCCGGAGCACGACTTCCTGTTCGCTCTGGCGGATCAGCTGGTGGACCGGAAAAAGTAAGCGCATGCATTGATCTGTGAAAAATAGAGCCCGGGTCCGGCGATTGCGCCGGACCCGGGCTTTTCTGTGGATGCTGTCTGCGGCTCAGAAGCTGCCGATGGGGATGGAGCCGTCGTCGGTTCCCTTTTCGATGGAGAGAATCTTCAGCCAATAGCTCCGGCCGCCGCCCATGTCCACCTGGACCCGGTCTCCGGCCCGTTTCCCCAGCACTGCCTTGCCCACCGGGGACTCCTTGCTGATGAGTCCCTTCAGGGCGTCCTGGCGCAGGGTGGTCACCAGCTGGATTTTCCGGGTCCTGCCGGTGTTTTCCATGAGAATTTCCACCGTGTCATACAGGCCCGCCGTGTCCGCCCGGGAGCGATCCTCGATGACACGGGCGGTTTTGATCATCCGCTGAAGGTACCGGACCCGGCTGTCGTTGCGATTTTTCTCCTGCTTGGCGCACTTGTACTCGAAGTTTTCGCTGAGGTCGCCGAAGGCCCGGGCGGTCTGCACGTCCTCGATGAGCTTGGGACGCAGCACCTGGACCCGGTAGTCGATCTCCTCCTGCATTTTCTGGATGTCCTGTCTGGTCAATTCGTCATACATGATGGTTCCTCCCATAGCTGCGCCAGGCGGCGCAGTCCCTCCGGCAAGCGTTCCATGTCAATGCCGGCATAGTTGACAACTAAAATGTGCTGGGGTGCGGTGTCGGGCCGGCTGTAGTAGTCTGACAGCAGCGCCAGCCGCAGGCCCGTAGCCTCCGCCCGCTGCCGCAGGGCGTCGTCGCCGAGCTCTGTGTGCAGATGCATGAGAAAGTGCAGCCCCGCGTCCTGCTCCAGTATCTCCGCCCGGTCCGACAGGGGACTGCGGCGGATGGCGTCGATGACGGCATCGCGCTTTTGCCGGTATCGGGTTCTCATGCGATTGAGATGCTGCTCATACCGTCCCTGCTCCAGAAACCGGGCCAGGGTATACTGCTCGAAGCTGGACACGGTGCAGGCGTAAAAGCCCAGCCTTTCCCGGTACCGGGCCAGCAGCTGCGGCGGCAGGATCATATAGCTGATGCGAATGGACGGGGCGATGGTCTTGGAAAAGGTGTTCAGATAGATGACCCGCTGATTTTCACTGACGGAGAACAGCGTGGGGATCGGCCGCCCCACAAAGCGGAATTCACTGTCATAGTCGTCCTCCAGAATGTACCGCTCCGGCTGCTCCGCCGCCCAGCGCAGCAGCTCCTGGCGGCGGGTTATGGGCATGACGATACCCGTGGGATAGTGATGGGACGGCGAGATGTGTACCACGTCCGCCGGCTGGCGGCGCAGCAGCGTGATGTCCAGCCCCCCGCCGTCCAGGCCAACCCGGCACAGGGGCACCTGGTGGGCCTGATAGATCTTGGCGATCTTGCCGTAACCCGGGTCCTCCACGGCGTACCGCTTGTCCCGGCCCAGCAGCTGGATGATGAGGGTGTATAAAAGCTCCGTTCCCGCGCCGATGATGATCTGCTCCGGGTCCACGTCCATGGCCCGGAACTGACGCAGGTGAGCAGCGATGGCCCGGCGCAGGGCCGGTGCGCCGTTGTATGGCGTGGAGCGCAGCAGCTCCGTGTCCTCCTCCAGAATGGTCTGCCGCATCAGCCGGGACCATACGGTGAAGGGGAAATACGACCGGTCCAGAGACCCGGTGGCCAGGTCCAGAAACACCGGCTCCGCAGGGCGCTCCGGCACCAGGGGCGGCGGAGCCGCCGGGGGCAGGGGACTCTCCAGCGGGCTTACATAATAGCCCTTTTTCTCCACGGTGTAAATATACCCCTCTGCCGCCAGCTGCTCATAGGCGTTCTTCACGGTGATGACGCTGACCTCCAGGTGCTGGGCCAGTGCCCGCTTGGAGGGCAGCTTCTGCCGGGGCGACAGGGTGCCGGACAGAATATCCCGGCGAATACAGGCGTACAGCTGGGTGTACAGACTCTCGCCTCCGTCCTTTTCCAGGGAATAGGTCAGCATGGGAACCTCCGATCTGGTATTATCAAATAATATCGATATGGATATTTTAATAATACCAGTTCTTACTATAATACAGACAGAATCAAAACGCAAGGAGATTTTTCCCATGAGAGACATGAAAATCAGAAAAATGGTACTGGCCGCTCTGATGGCGGCACTGACGTATGTGGCCACCATGGTGGTGCAGATTCCCTCTCCCATGCAGGGCTATGTGAATCTGGGCGACTGCTGCGTGCTGCTGTCCGGCTGGATCCTGGGGCCCTGGTGGGGCGGCGCTGCCGCCGGTATCGGCTCCATGCTGACGGACCTGCTCAACGGCTATGCCCACTACGCCCCCGGCACCCTGGTCATCAAGGCCCTGGATGCCATCGTGGCGGCGCTGATCGTGAAGGCCCTGGGCCGCAAGCCCTATGCCTATGCGGTGGGCGGCCTGGTGGGTGAAATCATCATGGTGGTGGGCTACTTCGGCTATGCGGCGCTGCTGCTGGGCAAGGGCATCGGCGCGGCGGCCAGCATCCCCGGCAACCTGGTGCAGGGCGCTATGGGCCTGGTCATCGGTCTGGTGCTGTTTGTGCTGCTCAAGCGCAGCAAGGCTCTGGACAAGCTGAACATTCAGTGGTAAAATAATTCCGAACGGGGGTTCTCCCCGCGGAAAGGAAGTTATATCATGGCTGGAATCGTTCATGAAGTGGAAAATGCCGATCTGCTGGCCCGGGTGCGGCAGGAATCGGCCAACGCCGCCCGCCAGCTGGCGGAGGCCGCCCGCCTGCACAGGGGGCAGATCGTGGTGGTGGGCTGCAGCACCAGCGAGGTGGTGGGCCACCGGGTGGGCAGCTGGTCCACGCCGCAGGTGGGGCAGGCTATCTTCGACGGGCTGCACAGTGTGTTCGGGCCCATGGGCGTGTACATTGCCGCCCAGTGCTGCGAGCATCTGAACCGGGCCCTGATCGTGGAGCACGAGGCGGTGCCTCAGCTGGACATCGTCAACGTGGTGCCTCAGCCCAAGGCCGGCAGCTCCTTTGCCACCGCTGCGTATCACACCTTCCGCCATCCCGTGGCGGTGGAGGAGATCCGGGCCGACGCCGGTCTGGACGTAGGCGGTACCCTCATCGGCATGCACCTGAAAAAGGTGGCGGTGCCGGTCCGGCTGGAGCAGGACCACATCGGCGGCGCCATTGTGCTGGCGGCCCGGGTGCGTCCCAAGTTCATCGGCGGCGAGCGCGCCGTGTATGATGAAACACTGAAGGACGGCTATCCGGAATTCTGATACGACACGCGTAAAAAGGGACTGGCTCAAACGGAGCCGGTCCCTTTCAGCTTGTCAAAAAAGGGCATTGCCCTTTTTTGACACAATCTTCTTATATCCCGATCAGATAGAAGAAGATCAGATTGTGCAGCAGGTGCGCCCAGGCCAGCGTCACCAGCCCTGCCCCCTTCCGCCGCAGCAGCAGATAGTATGCAGCGATGGCTGTGCTGATACACAGCTGGATCACGTTGCCGTTCATGAAAAAGTGCAGCCCACCGAACAGCAGTGCCGGAACGGCTGCCGTCAGCCAGGGCGGCAGCGCCAGGGCCTCCAGCTCCTGGGGCAGGAATCCCCGGAAAAACAGCTCCTCCGCCCCGGCAATGAGCGCCTGCAGGACCACGGTGCCCAGCACGGCCCCGGCGGCATAGTCCCTGGGCGGCAGAAGGGAGACGGGGCGGCCCATCAGAAGGAATCCCCCCGTCAGCGCGGCGGCAAAGCCCAACGCAATGGCTGCGCCCCACAGCAGCTGCCGCCACAGGGACCTCCGGCCCTGCCGGGGCGTAAACAGCAGCAGCGCCGTGCCGCCCAGCAGCACATTATATAGAACGCTGGCCCCTGCGGTGACCCGTCCCCGGAGAAGCAGCGGCAGTCCCACCAAAAACACGGCGCATACTGCCGCCAGACGCAGCCATCGCAGCCCCCGGCTCACAGGCTGCCCTCCTGCACATAGTGATCGTACCGCTCCTGGAGCCAGGCCTTCAGCTGCTCCACCCCCTGGTCGTCCCAGGGGAAATCCCGCTGCTGAACGTCGTTGGCTGCCTCGAAGCAGTACACGGTGTACACCGCCGTATGCAGCACTCCGGCGTCCTTGTCCATGGCGAAGCGATAGCGGAAGTCGCCGATGCTGCCGGTGTACACAAAGGCCCGCTTGAACCAGCGGGGGGTCAGCTCTGAAAATTGCGGATGCATAGAATCGCCCTCTCTTATATAATGATGTCACACCAGGTCATACAGCTGCCGCAGATCCCGAATCTCATAGTCGATCCGCAGATCACCCGGTCGAGCCGCCTTCTTGGGATTGTACCAGCAGCAGGGAATCCCGGCGTTGTTGGCGCCGCGTATGTCGCTGGACGGAGAGTCTCCCACCAGCAGGCAGTTGTCTCGGGTAATGCCGTCGATATGGGAAAAGACATAGTCAAAATAGGCGGCGCTGGGCTTGCTGGCTCCGGCCTCCTCCGAGATAAAGGCTCCGGAGATATACGACGCAATGGCGCTGCCTTCCAGCCGGGACCGCTGCACCGACGCAACGGCATTGGTGACGATGTACAGCCGGTGCTCCTGGGACAGCATCCGGCATACCTCCTGGGCATGGGGCAGCATCAGGGTGTTCTGTCCCAGCACCTGCAGATGCAGGTCGTTGCACAGTACCGAGTTCCGATCCAGTCCCATCTCCTTCAAAAAGAGCCGAAACCGCTCTACAACCAAAAAGTCCTTGGTACACTCGCCTCGGTCAAAGGCTGTCCACATGGCATTGTTGCACCGCTCATAGCACAAAAAGCTCTCATCCGTGTCAGGGATGTCATACCGGGCGCATACCTCGTGGAACGCATGCCGGTTCCCGGCGTCAAAATCAAATAGCGTGTTGTCTGCATCCAGCAGCAGATAGGGGTATTTCATGTCATTGCTCCTATAAATATAAGGTATATAGGAGTATATCATAACCGTAAAACAGTTGCAAGAGAAAAGACATAACCGCATCTTCTGGCAGGGATAAAAAAGATGAAAAAAGAGGGAAAAAGGTGTTGACAAAAGGGGAAAGGGGTGGTATTCTAACAAAGCTGTCGGCGAGAGCGGGCGGCAGGGACACAGACGAGCGAAAAAAGTTGAGGATTCGATAAAAAAGTTCTTGACAAAGCGGTTCGGATGTGATATCCTAAATAAGTCGTCTGTGATGGCGGCTAACGACAAACGGTTTCAGAAATGTAAAGAACGTCGAAAAAAGTTCTTGACAAACGAAATCGGTTGTGGTAAAATACCAAATGTTCCGCAGGCTGCGGAGCGTGTATCTTGTAAATTAAACAATGAACGAACAAAGCACCAGACGGGAGCACATGAAGATGTGCAACTGAAAAAGCTTGAGCACTGGGGTTCAGTCAATTACCCGGTGTTTGAGCAGAGTTTATGAAGCTATGGAAATAGCTCTGTAAAAGAGATTAGCTCAGCGGGAACGCTGTGTTGATACGATTTATAGAGAGTTTGATCCTGGCTCAGGACGAACGCTGGCGGCGTGCTTAACACATGCAAGTCGAACGAGAATCTATGGATCGAGGATTCGTCCAAGTGAAGTAGAGGACAGTGGCGGACGGGTGAGTAACGCGTGAGGAACCTGCCTTTCAGAGGGGGACAACAGTTGGAAACGACTGCTAATACCGCATGACACATAGAGATCGCATGGTTTTTATGTCAAAGATTTATCGCTGAAAGATGGCCTCGCGTCTGATTAGCTAGTTGGTGAGGTAACGGCCCACCAAGGCGACGATCAGTAGCCGGACTGAGAGGTTGACCGGCCACATTGGGACTGAGATACGGCCCAGACTCCTACGGGAGGCAGCAGTG
>ERZ507072.64-NODE-64-length-79673-cov-6.827803_pt1 | contig 79673 bp, 84 predicted proteins | sample MGYA00512864_ERZ507072 | MGnify/ENA metagenome assembly ERZ507072 | reverse complement strand
TGGTATCATATTTATGCTGCAATTTGCCTTTTGGCATTGGCGGTACTGGAAGTGGCTTTGTCTTTGCGAGAGGGGAGCCGCTTCCTTTCATTTTTTGAGGCTATCTTTCACCAGATAGATCCCCTTACGAACAACTTCTGAACGAGTAGATTGCAATTGCTCTACACATTCATCCAACACATCTTTGGTCTTTTCGTCTACTCTCAGATAAATGCGTTCAGATAGGGGATTTTCTGATGGGGGACGGCCCATTTTTTTACCCGACATTGAGTCACCTCGCTTTTTTGTCGGCTCAATAGTATTATATATATTAGCCGACAAGAAGTCAAGCAATTGGTAAATATTTCTGCGACGATTCTCCTTTCAATGTCCGCAATGCTTGAAAGGATTCGCAGCATATGGTATCATATTTATGCTGCAATTTGCCTTTTGGCATTGGCGGTACTGGAAGTGGTGAATTGTTTCGAGGCATGACACCGCTTCCTTTCATTTTTTGAGGTCGTCCTTTAACTTTTTAATCCCACGGCGAATCGCTTCCATTTTAGAAACCTTTTCTTGTTTACAGTAGGCTTCTAATATCCTTGTGGCTTCTTCATCCAGCCGGGCATGGACAGGATTTCCTTTTGGATTGTCAGTAGGACGCCCCATTTTCTTTTTTTCGGGCAATCATTTCACCTCACTTGTGGAGCCCAAAATTATATTACCATTTTGATGCCCAAAAGTCAAGCATTTTTTTAAGGTTTATGTTGCTTGAGCGGTGCGGCCGGAAGGTATGATATTGCATGAAGCTGCGTGCCCGGTTTCGCTGTACGCGACTGCATTTTCTTTGCTCGACACAAAGAAAACGAAGCAAAAGAAATGCGCGGGGGCTGCGCCCCTCGACCCCCAGCGGAACAAAGTTCCGCTTGCACGGCCCTGCGGCAGCCTTATATTTGTAAGCCACGTTGGAACCCGTTCGGCGAGCCTTCCCAAACTCAACGCCTCACGGCGTTTCAAACACATGGAAAGGCTCGTTTTTTGGTGCTGCGCATGCTACGCTATGCGTAGCACCAAAAAATTCCTTCATGAGCCACGCCGTCAGATACTGCGAATGCTGCCTTGGCCTACAGGAAGCTGTTTGAGGCGCCGTTGATTTTCTGTATAATCTTGCTTTGTGAAACCTCATATTTGCGATTTGATAACTGTTGAGCAGTTTTATTTATTGACTATATATTACAACGTTTTGTTGTAAATGTCAATACAACAGATTGTTGTAATATATAATTCAAGATGAGGTGAAAAGGATGTTTTATAAAAGAATTGGATTTTTAAGAGAAGAATCTAATTTAACGCAGCAGCAAGTTGCGCAATTGTTGAATTGTTCTCAGCAGGCATACAGCAACTATGAGTTGGGGCGTAGAGACGTGCCAACAGATATCTTGATTGCATTGGCAAAAATTTATGAAACCTCTGTTGACTATATTCTCGGCGTTTCTGATGAGCGATAAATTATTTTGTAAACTAAAATAGTCTCTCATCTTTCGCAGCGCAATATCTTCATGTATTTCTGGAAGCTGTCTGAAGGCCAAGGCAGCATTCGCAGTATCTGACGGCGTGGCTCGTGAGGGGATTTTTTGGTGCTACGCATAGCGTAGCATGCGCAGCAGCAAAAAACGAACCTTCCCAAACTCAACGCCTCACGGCGTTTCAAACACATGGGAAGGTTCGCCGAACGGGTTCCAACGTGGCTTACAAATATAAGGCTGCCGCAGGGCCGTGCAAGCGGAACTTTGTTCCGCTGGGGTCGAGGGGCGCAGCCCCCGCGTGCTTTCTTTTGCTTCGTTTTCTTTACACGAGTAAAGAAAATGCAGTCGCGTACAGCGAAACCGGGCACTCATCTTCATTCATTATCATACCTTCCGGCCGCACTGCTCAAATAAAAACTTTAATGAAAAGCTTTTGTTCGTTTTCAATTCGTTCATAAATTCCAAATCATATATTCATAATTACCCCGTATCATATCCATTAGCACTCAATAGAAATGAGTGCTAAAACAATGGACATATAAATTTTGATACAGGGGTGTCTGTCAGCATGAAAATGAAGCAGTTTAAAGCCGAATCCAAACGCCTTCTCGACCTGATGATCAACTCCATCTACACGCATAAGGAGATTTTCCTCCGCGAGTTGATCTCCAATGCGAGCGACGCGATCGACAAGCTCTATTACCATGCGCTCTCCGATGGTAATACGGGCCTTAACCGCGATGATTTTTCCATCCGGCTCGATCTCGACAAGGAGAACCGCACCCTGACCATCACGGATAACGGCTGCGGCATGACGAAGGAGGAGCTGGAGAATAACCTCGGCGTGATCGCCAAAAGCGGCTCCCTCGCCTTTAAGCAGGAGAACGAGGCCAAAGAGGATATCGATATCATTGGCCAGTTCGGCGTGGGCTTCTATTCCGCCTTTATGGTGGCCTCCAATGTGAAGGTTTATAGCAAGGCGTATGGCGCGGAGGAGGCCTGGGTTTGGGAATCCAACGGCGCGGAGGGCTATACGGTTGAGCCCTGCGAAAAGGAGTCGAACGGCACGCAGATCGTATTGACCATCAAGGAAGATACGGAGGATGAAAAATACAGCGAATTCCTGGAATCCTACCGCATCCAGGAGCTGGTGCGCAAGTATTCCGATTATATCCGCTACCCGATCCGCATGGAGGTTGAAAAATCCCGCATGAAGGAGCAGCCGGAAGGGGAGGAAGCGGACGAGGAGAAGGCCCCGGAATACGAGACCTACACGGAAGTGGAAACGCTCAACAGCATGGTGCCGATCTGGCGCAAAAATAAAAATGAGCTGACGGATGAGGATTATAACAGCTTTTACAAAGAGAAATTCTTTGATTACAGCGATCCGCTCAAGGTGATCCATACTTATACGGAGGGCGCGGCCACCTATCACGCCCTGCTTTTCATCCCCGCGAAAGCGCCCTATAATTACTACACGCGCGATTATGAAAAGGGCCTCAAGCTCTATGCGAGCGGCGTGCTCATCATGGACTCCTGCAAGGACCTCCTGCCCGACCATTTCAGCTTTGTCAAGGGATTGGTCGATTCCGAGGATCTCTCGCTGAATATTTCCAGGGAAATGCTTCAGCATGATCGCCAGCTCAAGGTGATCGCCTCCCGGTTGGAGAAGAAGATCAAATCCGAGCTGCTCTCCATGCTCAAAAACGACCGCGAGAAATACGAGGAGTTCTTCAAAAACTTCGGCCTCCAGCTGAAATACGGTGTTTACAACGGCTTCGGCGCGAATAAAGAGCTGTTGCAGGATCTGCTGCTCTTCTATTCGAGCAGCGAGCAGAAGCTTGTCACACTCGAAGAATACGTTTCCCGTATGAAGGAAGACCAGAAATATATCTACTATGCCGGCGGCGAAAGCCGCGAGCAGATTGAGCGGCTGCCGCAGACCGAGCTCGTCAAGGAGAAGGGCTATGAGATTTTGTATCTGACGGACGACGTGGACGAATTCGCGCTCCAAATGATGCATGATTATAGCGAGAAGGAGTTTAAATCCGTTTCCGCCAGCGATCTTGACCTCGATACCGAAGAGGAGAAGAAGGAGTTTGAGAAGCAGGCGGAGGAGAATAAGGACCTGCTCACCTTCATGAAGGATGCGCTGGATGGCAAGGTAAAAGCGGTTGTTCTTTCCAAGCGGCTCAAGAGCCACCCGGTGTGCCTCTCTAACGAGGGCATGCTCTCCATCGAGATGGAGAAGGTTTTAAACGCCATGCCGAACGATCAGAAGGTGAAGGCCGAGCGCGTGCTGGAGATCAACGCCTCCCACCCGATCTTTGAGAAGCTGTCAAAGCTCTATGCAGAGGATCAGGAGAAGCTGAAAACCTATGCGCAGCTGCTCTATACGCAGGCGGAGCTGATCGAGGGTATGCCGGTGGAGGACCCGGTGGCGTTCTCGAACGCGGTGTGCGAGCTGATGGTGTAAAATAAAAATAGAAGCATTATAAAAACGCCTCAGACGGTGTCAAGCTGTCTGAGGCGTTTTTATGATGAACGAGGCGAACAGTCAATATGGCAGGGAATCCATATGATTGATACAGTGAAAAGGGCGAACTTTGTTCGCTGCGGGCGGTCAAAAGCTGCCCCTGCCAACGGCGGAATCATGTTGTTGGAGCGCGTGCTTAATGCAGCGTGAAGCACGCAACAGTTTAATTCGCCAAATCCAGCCCGCCCGGAAATTTTGCGTCGTCAATTTGGTACTGGGTGTAAGCTTCGTTTTGCCAGACCTTAACGGAATCCACATAGAAGATGCTTTCACTCGCCTCATCAAATTTGCCGATCTTCTGCCCATGCGGGCCGTAGGCGTCGCCCGCGTCAATCTCCACCGTCAGCCGCAAGAACTCCTGCACCTTCGACACACCGCCGCCCATGGAAGCCCAGGTCGGCTTGCCGTCGATATAGAAAACATAGTATTCCGGCGTCCACTTCAAGGCGAAGGTGTGGTAGCCGTTGTAGAGGTTCTGCTCCAAGTCTACGATCTTCCCCTCTGATTTGGCAAACGAGCCGTAGCCGTTCCAGAGCAGGGCGTGGCCCATCCGGCTCTCCTTATTCCTTCGGAACGCGCTTTCGAACACGTCGATCTCCGTGCCGTCCACGCCCTCGCTCGCCACCTTGCGCTGGTTGGAGGATTGCAGCCAGAAGGCGGACCACAGGCCGTCCGCATCCGGGAATTTGACGCGTGCCTCGAAATAGCCGAACGCCTGGCCGAAGAGGATCTCGTCGCTGCTGCCCTTGTTGCTGTTGTTGTCGCCCGTGATGCGGCGGGTTTCGATCCCTCCCGTGAAGCGGCCGCTGGCCGGGCAGTTCCCATCGCAGGTATGGTTTGCCTCATAGCGGGAGTGGATTTCCACATTGCCGTTTTGCACGGTGACCATCTCCGGGCACCACCAGCAGCCCTGCTCCGGGCGGCTTTTATCGTCGCTTTCCCAGCGGATGGCGTGCGGGGAGGTCGTCCAGATTTCCCGATTCCCACTATATCGTTCTCCAAATTGGATGTTCTGGTTGAGCCCGTCGCCTTCAAAGTGATCCTCAAACACGAGGTACCATCCATCCTGTCCAAGCGTCGGCAGGGAGAGGTCATAGGCTTCGTTTTTCCAGCTGTCCGGCTCCTCTTTTTTCCCGCAGCCGGTGAGGAACAGGCAGCCGCAGAGCAAACAGGCGGCCATCATCAGCGCAAGCCACTTTTTCATAGGGGTTCCCATCCTTTCCGTCGCGCGGCTTTGCGCCGCGTTTGCTCCCAGTGTATCGGAAGGGGAGAAGCGTGTCAAGTGCAGAGTAGGGGCAGAGAGGGATTTAGGAATTGGCCGGAGGGCGTTCATAGGCTTTTCTCGTCCGGTTCAGCTGGATCAGGAATATCACACCGGCAATAAAGCATACAACCATGCACACCACATTCAGCCCCGGGACGAAGAGCAGCAGATAGGCAAGGATATTGATCACGGCCAGCACTTTCCATGTGGTGAACAGAGGCGCGCCGTTCAGGCTGCGGGCCTGCGCGCTCTCCAGCTCCAGCACGCCCTGCACAATATGATAGGAGATATAGAGGGAGATGAGGGTGGAGAGAAGCCCCAGCACAGTTGCGGCATAGCCGAGGGCGGCAGATAGGCCGATCAGATCCAGAATATAGAGAATCAACGTATAAACCGCCATGAGGATGGCAAAGGGCTTCGCTTTGCCAAAATGGCTGTTAACGGCGGCCATCTCTGTCAACCCGCCGATCAGGATGAAATAGCCGATAAAGTCGGGCAGCAGGCCAATCGTTACGGTATCAAAGGTTAAGTTAAAATCAAGAAAGACCAAAAGCAGGCCAATGAAAATTTTGCTCATAACAGCCACATCCTTTCCGGTTTACAATAGAAATTCTCTATGGATTGCTTGAGTGTGTTGTGCTTATTGGCGATCGGTTTGGTTATGGGAAATCCAATCACGGATGGCGGAAACATCCTCCGCGATGTGCAGCAATACCATGCCGCCTGTAACGCTGGCGATGGCCAACAGCAAAGAGAAGATCAAAATGAGAAATCCCAAAAAGCCATTGCCCGATGTGAACGCCAGAATTCCCCCACCGAGCAGGATAGCAAAGAAAAGCACCGCCATGATCACTTTCAGGCAGGTAATCCAGAAGGAGGAATCGATGCTCTCCATGCCGGCGTTGGCACTTGGCGGCGGCTCCGCCCCGGCGCCCCAGTAGTCTTTGTGTGGGTTAGGCGGTTTTGGCGTGGGCATTTCACCGCAGAGCGCGGCGAGATAAGCCTGAACCTCCGGGTCAGTGGTGCGCAGCCTGCATTGTTCAAAATAGCCCCTTGCTGCGGCGGCAGCAGATGGATCAGCTTGGTTCATCAGGGCTTTTACCTGCGTGCTGCAAGCGTTGCAAATGCATTTTTCGCCGGTTTTAGCTTGAATCGTATCTATTTTTCCAGGTTGCAGGGGGGTGCCGCATATCTTACAAATCTCCACCATAATTTCCCTTTCGATTGATAAAAATCAACAAAATAATTCAACTAAAAAGTAGCATATGGCCAATAAAATGTCAAGGCAGAAAACCGACCGCACCCCATAAAGGGCGCGGCCGGTTTCTGTTCGAAATCATAGGAAATACAGGCTTCTGTTTATTCTATAATTTAGCCGAAGTAACGCTCCAGCAGGCCCTTGAAGGCTTTGCCGTGGCGGGCTTCATCCTTGCACATCTCATGCACGGTATCATGGATTGCGTCATAGTTGAGCGCCTTTGCACGCTTGGCGAGCTTAAGCTTGCCCTCTGTTGCGCCATACTCCGCTTCCACGCGGACGCGCAGGTTTTCCTTGGTATCTGCGGCAACAACTTCGCCCAGCAGCTCGGCAAATTTCGCGGCATGCTCTGCCTCTTCATAGGCAATGCGCTTATAGGCCTCGCCAACCTCGGGGTAGCCTTCGCGATCCGCCTGGCGGCTCATCGCGAGATACATGCCGACCTCCGTGCACTCGCCCATAAAGTTTGCGCGCAGGTCTTCCACGATATCCTCTTCCACGCCCTTGGCAACGCCGATGCGATGCTCGTCGGCCCATGCCATCTCGCTCGTAACTTCATTGAATTTTTCGCGGGGCGCCTTGCAGACGGGGCAGAACTCCGGGGCTTCTTCTCCCTCGTAAACATAACCGCAAACGCTGCAAACAAACTTCTTCATGATTCATGACCTCCATATAATTTTAAGTATTTTTGATTACCTTTATGGTAGAGGCTCCGCAGGGGAATCGCTGATGAAATCCAGGCGTTCTAAGCCGCCGGAATTTCATCAGTGCTTCTCCATGCAATTCTGGCAGACACCGTAAAACGTCAGCCGGTGATAGTCCACCGAGTAGGGGAGATACTTCTGCGCCGCACGGTCCAGCTCTTCAAACACAGGCATGGGCAGATCATACAGGCGGCCGCAGCGGTTGCATAAAAAGTGGTAGTGCTGCGCCGTGTTGCCGTCGAAGTGATCCGCGCCGCCGCAGGAGAGCTTTAAAATAATCCCTTCCTCACTCAGCAGGGAGAGGTTGCGGTAGACCGTGCCGAGGCTCAGATTCGGCATTTCCTCTTTTAAGGAGAGGTAAAGCTCCTCCGCCGTGGGGTGATCCGTCCGGCCGCACAGCTCACTGAGGATTGCCTCGCGCTGACGGCTGCGTTTTGTAAGTGCCATAGGAACCATCCATTCAATAATGATAATCGTTACTGTTATTATATCTTTTTTGAAAAGGATGTCAAGCCCTTTTTTTCAATTTTTTTCAAAAGTTTTTGCGCGGTGGGATCAGGAGAATGGAAAGAAAGGCAATCCGCCCATCGGGCAATGATTTGCGCCTTTTGCGGGCAGACTAGCTTCTATCAAGCAGATTTCAATAGGGGAGGATTTTATGTTTCCGGATCAAATTTTCTACGAGCCCGCCGTTCTTGAGTATCCGCTGGGCAAGCAGCTGCGGGCGAAATACGCAGACGTTGCCTGGACGGAGATCGAAAGCCACAACCGAATCGACAGCCTGCGCACGCAGCCGAACAGCGCCTTTCCACAGCTGAAGCGCCACTTGGTTTTGGGCGTGCGCAAAACACACCGCTATGTGCCAAATCAAAAGGTATCGGATTTCCTCGTCCCATACACTTCATCCGGCTGCACGGCGATGTGCCTTTATTGCTATCTGGTTTGTCACTATAATAAATGCGCCTATCTGCGCCTGTTTGTCAACCGGGAGCAGATGCTCGAAAAGCTGATGAAAACAGCGGCGTCCGCCGACCGGGACCTGACCTTTGAAATCGGCAGCAACAGCGACCTCGTTTTAGAAAACACGATCACGGGGAACCTGCCGTGGACGATTGAACACTTTGCGGACAGCCCGAAGGGCTTTTTGACCTTTCCCACCAAATTTGATCTGGTGGAGCCTCTGCTGCCGCTGCGGCACAATGGCCGGACGATTGTGCGCATGAGCGTGAATCCGGAAGAGGTGATCCGGAAGGTGGAGCTCGGCACCTCACCGCTGCCAAACCGCATCCGCGCGCTCAACCGCCTATGCGAGGTGGGTTATCGACCGGGGCTTCTGATCGCGCCCGTTATTTTGATGGAAAACTGGCAGCAGGCCTATCACCGGCTGCTGGAACGCCTTGCGGATGAATTATCGCCCGCCGTGAAACGGCAGGCGGTGATTGAGGTGATCTTTATGACCTATAGCTATGTGCACCGGGCGATCAACCAGGAGGCGTTTCCCAACGCGGCGCAACTCTATGATGCCGCTCTGATGACTGGGCGCGGGGCTGGAAAATACTGCTACCGCCCGGAGCATCGCGCACAGGCGGAGCTTTTTTTGCACAGCGAGCTGGAAAAGCAGCTCGGGGAGATGCGCATTCTATATTTTGCATAACCGGCTCAGCGGCGGCGTGCTGCCGGTGGATTTTTTGGCAGAGGCTTATTTTCGAGCCCGCCCGCCCAGAGGCAGAGCATGAGCAGCAAAAAGAGGAAAGCCAGCAGCCCATATTGGCGCTGCATAGTCACTGAGGCGCCGTGCAGACGGAGCTCTATGCCAAAGGATTGCAAAAGTGCCGGCAGAAATTCCGCAGGGCGCTGCCGTGCGAGTGGAATTCTCAAATGCTCGGTATAGATTTGCCGCAGCACGCTGACCGCCTGCGTCGGCGGAAAGTAAAAAAGCATGCCGCGCAGCCAGCTTGGATAAAACGAATAGGGCAGGTAGGCCCCGGCAAGAAAGCCGATCAGCGTGCCATAGAGGTTTGCAAGGGTGGAAAATGTGGCCGTGTTTTTCAGCCGCCGGGAGAGGCACAGGAGGATGGCGGCGTTTATCATAGAGGAAAACAGAACGGTTCCGGCTGCCTGGAAGAGGCTTGGGCCCGATAGTGCGTGGTGATAGCGCATGCGGAAAAAAAGCTCCCCGCCCAACACCGTACATATGGTAAAAACGAACGAGATGAGCACAGCCGTCACCCAGTAGCCAAGCGTCAGTGAGAAATGCGAAACCGGGGCAACCAGATAATCGCGCCGAATACCGGTTTCCGCATCGGCAACGCTCAATTGCAGAATCCCGAAGCAGGTGGTCGTATTGATGACGATCAGCAGCCCAGCAAGCATAAAGCGGTCGGTAAATTCTTTGACTAACGTGCTCTCCACGCCTGCCCGCGTGACCGTATCCAGCAGAAAATCCCGCAGAAACAGGATATAGATGCCAACGACGATCAGCACGGAGGCAAAGGAGAGCAAAATATTCAGCCGGTTGCCGCAGAATAGGCGCAGGTTGCGCCGGATGAAATAGAGTAATTTTTTCATCGGCTCTCTCCTAACAGGCGAAGGTAAAGCGCGTTTAAATCCAGCTCTCTTCCGCGGGTTTGCTGCGCGGTTTCGATCCGTTCCAGCGTGTCACACAGCAAGATGTGGCCGTGGTCGAGCACGCAGATCGCATCAGAAAAGGCTGCCTCCTCCATATAGTGGGTGGTGAAAAAAATCGTCATCTGCAATTGGCTGCGTAAGCTGTGCAGCACCTCCCAAACCTTTTGGCGCGTAACGGGGTCAAGGCCAGTGGTTGGCTCATCCAGAATCAGCAGGCCGGGCGCGGGCAGAAGCGCCCGCGCAATTTGGGCGAGGCGCTTTTGGCCGCCGGAACACTCCCGGTATTTCCGCGGGAGGATTGGCTCCAGCGCCAACAGGGAGGAAAGCTCTGAAATGCGGTTTTTCAAATCCTTTTCTCTGGGGATATAGAGGCCGCCGCGATACAACAGGTTTTGATACACGCTCAGGTTCCCGTCCAGCACGTCGTCTTGAAAGACAATGCCGATTTCCCGCTTAACCTGCTTTCGCTGGTGGTCGAGATCCATGCCGCCGACGCAGACGCTTCCGCCGCTTTTGAGCAGCAGGGTGGATAAAATATTGATCGTGGTGCTTTTGCCCGCCCCGTTCGGCCCAAGAAAGGCGAAAATCTGCCCTTTGCCAACCTGAAAGCTGATGTGCTTAACCGCTTCGTGCCTGCGGTAAACCTTGCTTAAATCCGTTACGCAGATATATTCCGGCATCCTGTTCATCTCCCCCTCTTGCACCATATGCGGAAAAAAAAGACTTTATGAAGATTATGAAAGCGCATTCTTTTTGGAATGCTGTTGTCACAGCGCATAAATTATGATAAAATAGCTTCAAACATATTGTTTGAAGCATTGAAAAAATGCCTGTCGGCGTAAACCGCCTCCTGCCGCAAAGCGGCAACGTCATTTTTGTGGAGGAGAAGTTCTGCGCGAACGGTAAAATAGCTTCAAATAGATAGAAAGAGTGAGAGAATTGAAGTATGCAGAGCAGGCGGCAAACGGCAAAGCCTTTGACCTGAAGGCAACTGTGCAGTATTGCTGTGACCAGATCAAACAGATCATTGAAAAAGTCGGCCCCCGCGCGCCCGGCAGCCCGGAAGAGCTGAAGGCGCAGAAGATGATGGCCGAAGAGCTCGGGCAGTGGGCGGACGATGTGCAGATTGAGGAATTCACCGTGCACCGCCAGGCGTTTATGGGCTTCATCCCGTTTACGGTTGCGTTGGGCATCATCGCCTCGTTCCTCTATTGGTTCGACCATGCGCTGGCCGCGCTGATTCTTGTGATCATCGGTGCAATTCCCCTGGTGTTGGAATTTGTGATGTATAAGCAGTTTATCGACCCACTGTTCCCCGGCCACCCGTCGCACAACGTGATCGCTACCCGTAAGCCAAAGGGTGAGGTGAAACGCCGGATTTTCCTGGTGGGCCATTCTGACTCCCAATATGAGTGGACGCTCAACTATAAATTGGGCGGCAACGGCATGAAGGCGGTGCTAATCCCTGCTGTGGTGGGCTTTGTGATCTGCGGCGTTGCCAGCCTGGTGAAGTTCCTGGTGGCCGATGTGGCTGGCGTGGCGCTGACAGGCGGGCTGAATATCTTCTTCAAGATTTTTGGCGTGCTTCTGTTTTGCCTGTTCCCGTGCTTTATTGGCTTTCTGTTTTTTCAGAATCCCTTTAAGAGCGTACCCGGCGCGAACGATAACCTCACCGGCTGCTATGTTGCCATGAGCACGCTCAAAACGCTGGCGGAAGCGGATATCCGCTTTGAAAATACGGAGGTTGTCGTGCTGCTCTCCGGCTCTGAGGAAGCGGGCCTGCGCGGCGCAAAGGCCTATGCCAAGCGGCATAAGGAGGAGCTGCTCGCTACGGAAACCGTTGTGCTTGGGCTGGATACCTTCCGCGACCTGAAGGATCTCGCTGTTTATGACCGCGATCTGAGCGGCACCTTAAAGCATGATAAGCAGGCAAAGGAGCTTGTGAAAAACGCTGCCTCCAACTGCGGGCTCGATCTTCCCTATGCCTCAATCTACATCGGCGCATGCGACGCCGCCGCGTTTACGCAGATCGGGGTGAAGGCCACCGGCTTTGCCGCGATGGATCCCACGCCGCCGCGCTATTACCACACGCGGCTCGACAGCTGGGAGCTGCTGGAGCCGGAAGCGATCCGTACGGGCATCGAAGTGGTCACGGAAGCCTGCTGCATGTATGATGCGGTTGGGCTGAAATAAGTACATATCGAGAGTTGCGCATTGCAAAAACATCCAGCTGCGGCCGATTGCAGCTGGATTTTTTGCGCTTTGATGTGAGGCAAGTGCTGCAAAACGGGATGAAATCTGGCCTTTCAGGCATCGCGTTTGTTTTGCGCATCATCTTGTGCTTTGATAGGGAATGGGATATAATAAATAGCATACCGCCTGCTGGGCGGCGTACCGGGAATGGTGGAGGGCTTGAATGGAATGGCCTTGCGGCTTTCCCGTTTAGGGGGCTTTTTCAGCGGGAGATGCCGCAGCTTGGATGCGCATGTGGAAAGGCGTATCAATAGGGTGGAGGAATAAAATGGATGAATGGAATCTTGCCGATCTGGTGCGGGAGATCAGCCAATCGGTTCAGCAAACGGTCAATAGCAATTCAAAAACGTTTGTAGAGATCAGGCGCACGGTGGGCAGCACAGTGAAGGGGATTAAGGACACCGTGCTGGAAACGGTCGATACTGTTAAAAATACGGCAGCGCACCCCAAAACGCCTCCGAAACCGGCGCCCTATCCCTCTCAATGGGTGGATAACAAGCTGATGAAGCGTTCTGCGCCTGGCAAAATCACCGGGTTGCTTTTGGCTCTGCTTGGCGCCGTGCCCGGCGTGCCGATTGCGGTGGCGCTGGTGGTCTCCGCGATCCTGCTGGCCGTCAAAGGGCTGAACCTTGGCGCGGCTGTGGCCTTTTTGAGCGTGGGTGCTGCTGGCTGCGGCGTTCTATTTGGCGGCGGCCTGCGCATGCGCAGGCGAGCGCTTCGCTTTGAAGCCTATCGCAAGGAGCTGAGGGGCATGAGCTTTTGCTCGTTGGCACACCTTGCCCAATCGGTGGGCAAATCAGAGCGCTTTGTGGCAAAAGATATCAAGCGCATGATCGGGCTGGGATTTTTCCCGCAGGCGCACCTGGATGCACAGGAAACATGCCTGATTCTGGATCATGAAACCTACGCCCGTTACCTGGAGGCGGAAGAAGGCAGAAAACGCCGGGAGGCGGAGGATGAGCGCCGCCGCCAGCGCCTGAAAAATGACCCAAAGGCCGCCGAGCTGGAGGCCCTTCTGGAGGATGGCGATCGGGTGATCCGACAGATTCGGGAGGCAAACGATGCGATCCCGGGTGAGGATATCTCGCAGAAGCTGTTTCGCCTGGAGGAGATCACCTCAAAGATTTTTGACCATGTGGAGAAGCACCCGGAGAAGCTGCCCGAAATCCGAAAGTTTTTGAATTATTATCTGCCTATCACCTTAAAGCTGGTCGACGCCTACCGGGAGTTTGACAGCCAGCCGGTGCAGGGCGAGCATATTATGAGCGCCAAAGCGGAAATCCGTGAAACGCTGGATACCATTAATCAGGCGTTTGAAAACCTGCTGGATAGCTTGTTTGAGAATGCGGCAATGGATATTTCCACCGATATTTCTGCGTTGGAAGCCATGCTGGCCCAGGAGGGGCTGACGGGGAATGATTTTCAAAACTAGGCTTTCCAAAGCACCATCCCCGGCTTCCCAGGGCGACACACCTGATTGATTGAAGGAGGATCTTTGCCATGAGCGAAGAAATGAAAGAAGTAACGGCGGTTCCCACCCTGACCTTCGAGCCATTTGAAAACGAACAGGCTGCGTTGCAAACGGTGAGCGCGGCCGAGCCTGCGCCCCAAACCGCAGTGTTTGACGAAAGCTCTCTGACGGATGCGGAAAAGAAAATGGTGCAGGATTTTGCCTCTAAAATTGAGCTGAGCAATTCCAGCATGGTGCTGCAATATGGTGCGGGCGCGCAAAAAAAGATGGCCGATTTTTCTGAATCGGCGCTGAATAATGTGCGTACCAAGGATCTGGGCGAAATCGGCAGCATGCTTTCCAACGTGGTCACGGAGCTGAAAAGCTTTGATGTGGGGGAAGAGGAAAAGGGCTTTTTGGGCTTCTTCAAACGCAGCTCGAATAAGCTTACCTCTATGAAAGCCAAATACGCCAAGGCGGAAACCAATGTGGACGCGATCTGCCATACGCTCGAAGGCCATCAGGTGCAGCTTTTAAAGGATATTGCAATGTTGGATAAAATGTATGAGCTGAACAAGGTCTATTTTAAGGAACTCTCCATGTATATCTTGGCAGGCAAGAAGAAGCTTGCGCAGACGCGCGCCGAGCAATTGCCCATTCTGGTGGAAAGGGCGAAACAGACCGGCCTGCCAGAGGATGCGCAGGCGGCAAACGACCTTTCCTCTCTGTGCAGCCGCTTTGAAAAGAAGCTGCATGATTTGGAGCTGACGCGCATGATTTCCATCCAGATGGCGCCTCAGATCCGCCTGGTGCAAAATAACGATACGCTGATGTCGGAAAAAATCCAGTCCACATTGGTGAATACGATCCCACTGTGGAAAAGCCAGATGGTGCTGGCCCTGGGCGTTGCTCATTCCCAGCAGGCGGCGCAGGCGCAGCGTGAAGTGACGGATATGACCAATGAGCTGCTGCGCAAAAATGCCGACACACTGAAAATGGCCTCCGTGGAAACCGCGAAGGAATCCGAGCGCGGAATTGTGGATATTGAAACGCTTAAGCATACCAACGAGAGCCTGATCTCCACACTGGATGAGGTGCTCCGTATTCAGCAGGAGGGCCGCCAGAAACGCCGCGAGGCAGAGCTGGAGATGGGCCGTATTGAAAACGAGCTCAAGCAAAAGCTGTTGGAAATAAACGGTTAAGGAAATCGGATATTATCATTTCCGTTCAATGCGAAAACGCCTCCCTCTTCCATTTGGAGAAGGAGGCGTTTTGGCCCTTCAAATCATTGCGCTTTGAAAAATCAAAGGAACCTGCCGCGCGCTTATCCGGCCTCCTGCTGGGCGGTCTGCCGGATTAATTCCATGATTTCTTCCACGGAAATCCCTTTTTGCTGCAAGGCGTCATACAGCGCGCCGACCTCTGTTTCCCGTTTGGCATTCAGCAGCTCCTGACGGCGTTCAAGCAGCTCGGCTTTGGTTTTATCGCAGCGGATCAGCTGGGCTTCCACCTTCCTGATTTCATCCTCATAATCAATTGCTTTGCGTGGACGTGGCATAAAAAACAGCTCCTTTGCTTTTGTTTTCTGTTACCAATTATAGGCATGGCAAAGCGTAAATATGCGTACTTTGAAAAGATTGTCCGTGAAACGCCGCTTGACCCGCATAAAAAGTGGATATACTACAGGCAGTACCATTGAAAAGGCGGAGATCAAAATGGCGAAACGCGTTGTCGCTATGTTTTTTGCGCTGATGCTTTCTTTCGGATTGCTGTTTGTCCGGATTTTGAGCATTTCTCAAAGCGAATATGCGCAGGCCGCCGTGCGGAACAATACGCGCACGATCACGGCCGGTTCTGCGCGCGGCACATTTTATGATTGCAATGGCCTGCCGCTGGTGAATTCCGACAAGCGGTATGTTGCGCTTTTAAAGCCAACCCCTGAGGCGCTGAGCGCAATTGAGCCGTATATCGATGCCGGGGAGCTCTCCGGCATCCGGGAGAAGATGAGCAAGGGCTATCCGATATCGATCGATGTGGATACAGATGCGATCGACTGCCCGGATATTACGGTTGTGGAGGCAAAGGTGCGCTATACGCAGCAGCAGCCCGCCGTCCATCTGATCGGCCATCTGGACGGCGCGGGAGAGAAAGGGGAAACAGGGCTGGAAAAGAGCTTTGACAGCTGGCTCCAAATGCCAGAAAGCGATCTGCGCGTGAGTTTTTCCATCGATGCACAGGGCAGGCTGCTCAGCGGGGAACAGCCCACGGTGGAGCGCGGCGGCTACGATTCTCCCAAAGGGGTGCGGCTGACGATCGACAAGCACATTCAGACGCTGGCGGAGGAAAGCCTCTCGCACTCCTCCATTGAACGCGGGGCTGTCGTTGTGCTGGAAGCTGCAACGGGAAAAATTCGTGCGATGGCAAGCTGCCCTGCGTTTGATCCAAACGATATTGCCAAAAGCCTCAGCAATGCGGATTCCCCCCTGATTAACCGGGCGCTTACGCCCTATGCAGTCGGTTCCGTTTTTAAGCCCGTGGTGGCGGCCGCCGCGCTGGAGGCAGGGCTTTCCTCAAGCCTTTCTTATACCTGCACGGGTGCGATTACACAGGGGAAAACCGTATTTCACTGCCATGAGCTGGGCGGGCACGGCACGATCGATATGGAAGAGGCGATGGAGGTTTCCTGCAACCCGTATTTTATCAATTTGGCTTCCAAGCTGGAGCCGGGGCAGATCGTTGAGATGGCGGACCGGCTCGGCTTTGGCACTGCTACCGCGCTGGCGGACAATTTATCGGCGCCGGCGGGCTCGCTTCCCCGGGCGGAGGAGCTCAATTCCCCAGCCGCGGTGGCGAACCTTGCCTTTGGGCAGGGGACGTTGATGGCCACACCCTTGCAGCTTGCATCCCTCTACGCCTGTATCGCCAATGACGGCGGATATCAAAAGGCCATGTTGGTTGAAGGGCGAGTCGATGATGAGGGAAATTTGCTGGAGGAAGCGGAAATTCAGCCGCCCCTACAGGCGATGAGCGTATCGACGGCGCATACGATCCAACGCTTTTTGATTCAGACGGTAGAAGAGGGGAGCGGGAGGCACGCAAAACCGGAGGGCGGTACGGCGGCTGGCAAAACGGCGACTGCACAGACCGGCTGGTATGACGGAGAGCGGGAAATTCTGCACACCTGGTTTGCAGGCTATTTCCCCGCGGAGGAGCCGGAATATGCGATTGTTGTGCTTAAGGAGGATGGCTCCTCCGGCGCAACGGATGGTGCGCCGGTATTCAAAGAGATTGCGGAGGGAATTACTCGGATGAAGGTTCAGGGGCGTTAGTAAAGAAAAAAATACAAAAAAATGCGCCGCAAAGTGGATGCTTTGCGGCGCATTTTTCTGCAGAATATTGCAAATCCAATTTTATTTCATCATCCGCATCTGATCGGTGCGGTTCAAAAGGTAATCGACGGAAACTTCGTAAAAATCCGCCAATTGAATCAGGATTTCGGTGGGAATATCCAATTCACCGCGTTCATAATTGCTGTAAACGCGCTGGCTGCAGGATAAAATTTTGCCCATCTGTACCTGTGTCAGGTCGTGATCCTCGCGCAATTCGCGGATTCGTTGATATAACATGTTTTTTCACCCAGATAAAGGATAACATAGCGGATTTTCCGCTATTGACTTTTAGCGTAAAATCCGCTAAACTCGTTGTAAACATTGTGGAGAAAAGAGGGGGAATGCAACGAATGAATTGTAAAAACTGTGAAAAACAGACGAATTCCATTTCCAATAGAAAAATGGAAGAGGATACCGCCTTGGGAAAGAAGGAAGACCAGGAGCGCTTGTTTCCCCTGCTCTGGATTCTCGGCTTTAGTATTTTAAGTGAAATTTTCCTCTTCGTAATACAGGAGCTGGGGCGCAGCCTGATCGAGTGGATACAGGCATTCTCACCGGAAGGGATTGCCCCGTTGCTGATCTCCTATTTGACGACGGCGCTGTCCGCCCTATTCCCGCTCCTCATTTTTGCCATCGGGATTCGCCTTTATGCATCCGGGCGAAAAGAGCAGTTTCCGCGGCCTGTTCGGATTGTGGCCGTGGCGCTCTTTCTTTGCGGGCATACGGCTGCCGCGGCTTTGTCGGGGGTGTTGGCCTCGTTTTTGTTGCTGTGCGCCGGGTTGATCTTTGAGCTGTCTGCAAGCGATGCATCCCTGGCCGGTACAATCCTTTCTCTGTTGTTGCGCATCGCCTTCGAAACGGCGGCTGTGGGGTGGGTTTTGCGGCAATATGAACTGGTCCGGTAACCGCGCAATGGGATCCTCCCCTCGCTTTCAGGCCTTCGTTTTCGACAATCCTCATCATGGGCTTTGAAATCAGGCGAAAGGGCGATTGTTTTTTTGCGGAGGCATGCTGATACAGGTGATGAAACGTCTGCGATCAAGCTGTGACTACCTCCGCCAATGTGGCCATCCCATTGCGGCTGCACCGCATTGACAAACTCTTTTCTTCACGTTATAATTATTTTAATCATTGTTAACAGGCTTTGAAGGGATCGACCGTGTGATTTCCCGCCATCAGAGAGGAAGGCCCCCAGGCTGCAAGGCTTTCCGCGGCGAATACACGGCGTGCCGCCCCGGAGCCCGCTGCGAGGAGCAGCGCGTCCCCCCGCGTTAAGGGAGTTGAGAGGTGCTTTTTGCACAATTTGGGTGGTACCGCGGAGTGATCCGTCCCAATTTGTACGAAAGGCGTTTTTTGTTTTCCAGAGAATTTGAAGATTGAGGTGCTGCAAATGGAATGGACTGGGCTAAACGACCTTCGTGAAAAATACCTGCGTTTTTTTGAGAGCAAGGGCCACCTGCGCATGCCGAGCTTTTCGCTCGTCCCGCAGGGGGATAAGAGCCTGCTGCTCATCAACTCCGGCATGGCGCCGATGAAAAAGTTTTTTACCGGTGAGGTAACGCCGCCGAGCAAACGCGTGACGACCTGCCAGAAGTGCGTGCGCACGCCGGATATTGAAAATGTGGGCAAGACCTCCCGCCATGGCACCTTTTTTGAGATGCTGGGCAATTTCTCCTTTGGCGATTATTTTAAGCGCGAGGCCATCACCTGGGCGTGGGAATTCTTTACGCAGGTGGTCGGCATGCCCGCCAATCGGATTTATGTGACGGTTTATGAGGAGGATCCGGAGGCCTATGAGATCTGGACGAAGGAGGTCGGCCTTGACCCGTCTCACGTAAAGCGCATGGGCAAGGCGGATAACTTCTGGGAGCACGGCTCCGGCCCCTGCGGCCCCTGCTCGGAGCTGCACTTTGACCGAGGGGAGAGCTACGGCTGCGGATCGCCGGATTGCGGCGTAGGGTGCGAATGCGATCGCTTTGTAGAAATCTGGAACCTGGTATTCACGCAGTTTGAAAACGACGGCAACGGCAATTATACGCGGCTGGAGCACCCCAATATTGATACCGGCATGGGCATTGAGCGCCTCGCCTGCATGGTGCAGGATGTGGATAATATTTTTGAAATTGATACGATGCAGCGCATTATGGGGCATATCATGCGCATTGCGGGTGTGAAATATGGGGAGGATGCGAAAACCGATGTTTCCCTGCGCGTGATTACCGATCATATCCGCTCCACCACCTTCTTGATCGGCGATGGCGTGATGCCCTCCAACGAGGGCCGCGGCTATGTGCTGCGCAGGCTGCTGCGCCGCGCGGCGCGCCACGGCAGGCTGCTGGGGATCAAGGAGCCGTTTCTGGCGGATGTGTGCGAAACGGTAATTGAAGTAAATGAGGGCGCCTACCCGGTGCTTGCGGAAAAGCGGGACTTTATCAAAAAGGTGATCTGCAGGGAAGAGGAGAGCTTTGGCAAAACGATCGATACAGGGCTTGTTCTGCTGGATCGGATGATTGCCTCCAGCGCTGGCAGTACCATGAGCGGGGAGGATGCTTTCAAGCTCTCTGACACCTATGGCTTCCCGCTCGACCTGACGCGGGAAATCCTGGCGGAGCGCGGCATGGATGTGGATGAAGCGCGCTTTCATGAATTGATCGCCGAGCAGCGCAAGCGTGCGCGGGAGGCCCGCAAGGATGCGGGCGCGGATGCCTGGAAGGCCACCGGCGGCGCGCACGGCGATTTGCCGGCCACGCAGTTTGTGGGCTATGAAATGCTCTGCGCGGAAGCTTCTCTGCTTGCCGCGGTGAAGGATGGCGCCCCGGCCGAATATGTGTCCGCCGGCGAGCAGGCCGTGCTGGTGCTCGACCGCACGCCCTTTTATGCGGAGAGCGGCGGGCAGGCCGGCGACGCGGGCGTGATCGAAAACGGGGAGTTTACCTTCCGCGTGACCCATACGACCAAAACGCCGGGCGGCGTATTTTTGCACCATGGCACGATGGAATCCGGCGCGCTTGCCTCCCTGGGCGGCGTGACGGCACGCGTGGACGAAAACACCCGCCGCGCCACGATGCGAAACCATACGGCAGCCCATCTTTTGCAGGCGGCCCTGCGCAAAACGCTTGGCAACCATGTGGAGCAGGCAGGCTCAATGGTCAACAGCAAAGAGGTGCGATTTGACTTCTCCCATTTTGAGGCGATGACGCCGCAGGAGATCCGGCAGGTAGAGGAGCTTGTCAATCAAACGATCCTCGCGGCTTTGCCGGTTACCACGCGGGAGATGCCGCTGGAAGAGGCCAAAAAGCAGGGCGCGATGGCGCTCTTTGGCGAAAAGTATGGGGCGACCGTCCGTGTAGTGCGGGCGGGGGATTTTTCCACCGAGCTGTGCGGCGGCACGCATGTGGAGAATACGGCGCAGCTGGGGCTGTTCAAGATCGTGGCGGAATCCTCCGTTGCGGCGGGTGTGCGCCGGATTCAGGGCGTGACCGGAGCGGGCGTGCTCGAATGCCTGTACCGGGATGAAGCGCTCCTGCACAGCGCGGCACAGGCGATGAAGGCTAACAACGTTTCCCAGGTGGCCGAGCGGGCGCAGCAGCTCTCCGCCGAGCTCAAGGAGGCCCAGCGGGAGGTTGCACGCCTCAATGATACCATAGCGGCGTCGCAGGCGAAGGAGCTTTTCGCGCAGGCTCAACCGGTTGGGGAGCTCCAGCTGGTAACAGCACGGTTTGACAACATGGCGCCCGATGCGCTGCGCGCGTTATGTGAAACGGTGAAAAATGAGGCGGAAACGATCGTCTGTGTTCTCGCGGCAGTACAAACGGAAAAAGGCTCTGTCAACTTCGCTGCCTCCTGCGCCAAGGGCGCTGTACAGGCGGGTGCGCACGCGGGCAATCTGGTGCGCGCGGTGGCGAAGGCGGCGGGTGGCTCCGGCGGCGGCAAGCCGGATGCGGCCATGGCGGGCGGCAAGGATGTTTCCAAAGTGGATGCGGCACTGGCAGCCGCGCCCGGCGCGCTTGCCGGGATGCTGAAGGCTTGATGACATTCCCCTGAATCAATTTGATATAATGATAGAAAGGATGGACGTTTATGGACTGTATCTTTTGCAAAATTCTCAGTGGAGAAATCCCATCGAAAAAGGTTTATGAGGATGACACGGTCTGCGCGTTTTACGATGTGGAGCCGCAGGCGCCTGTGCATGTGCTGATTATCCCCAAGGAGCATATCCCATCCGCTGCGGTGATCACGCCGGAAAACAGCGCGGTGGTTGCGCATATCTTTGAGGTGATCGCAAAGCTCGCCAAAGAGCTGGGGCTGGAAGAGGGCTTCCGCGTGGTCAATAACTGCGGCGATATCGCGGGGCAAACGGTCAAGCACCTGCATTTTCACCTCATGGGCGGCCGGGAATTCACCTGGCCCGCGGGCTGATCGAATATGTGCCGGGATTCCGGCGAGAAGGAGAAGATAACAATGGCTGAAACCTACCGCATGAAGATTGCGGGCCTTGAGCGGGAACTGCCGCTCTGCCCGGTGAACGACAAGCTGGATATCGCGGCCTTTATCATTTTTGGCGATGTGGAGATGACGGTCGCGGCCTGCGCGGAGCTACTTCAAAAGTGCCCGGCGTTTGATTATATCCTTACGCCTGAGGCCAAGGGCATCCCCCTGGCTTATGAGCTTTCCCGCCAGAGCGGCAAGCCCTATATCATTGCGCGCAAGGGCGCGAAGCTTTATATGAAAAACCCGGTTTCCGTGCATGTGCGCTCCATCACGACGGATTCAATGCAGACGCTCTTCCTCGATGAGGCGGAGGGCGAGCGCATGCGCGGTAAGCGCGTGCTGATTCTCGACGATGTGATCAGCACCGGGGAATCCCTCTCCGCTGTGGAGGCGCTGCTCGCAAAATTCGATGCGCAGATTGTCGGCAAGGCCGCCGTGCTCGCCGAGGGCGACGCGGCGAAACGGGAGGATATCATCTTCCTGGAAGAACTGCCGCTCTTTTTTAAATAAACGGAAACGCTTTGTTGGAACCGGACGGGAGCTGATGGCGGATGAAGCGGCCGATGGCCTGGGTGGGCTTGTCGTTTTTCAGCGCGCTGATCCTCTTCTGCATATACGGCCTGCAGGCCGCGATTGCGGGAGGGCTTGTGTCCCTCTGCCTTCTGCTCCTGTTGCTCTGTATTCCGAGGGCACGCAGGGAGCGGCTGCTTCAGGCGCTCTGCCTTGCCGTACTGGCGGCCAGCCTGCTCTTTGGGGTGCAGGCAAAGTTTGTGCTGGAGCCGGTCGCATCCTTTGCGGAGAAAACGCTGCCGGTCACCGCGCAGGTGGTTTCCCTGACGGAAAGCCGCAACGGCAGGTATTATACCATTCTGCTCGTGACGCAGGCGGGCGGGGAAAAGGTGCGCTTTCGGCTGCGCTATTCCGGGAAAACGCCGCTTCCCGCCGAGCCGTATGATACGGTAGAGGCAACCCTGCGGATCGACGCGCTGGGCGAAAGCGAGGCTGCCCGCCGCTCTTACCGGGCGAAGGGGATTTTTCTGCGCGGCAGCACCTATGAGCCCGTCACGGTGACGCCGCGGGAAAATGTTTCTCTTGCCTGCCGCCTGTTGGAACTGCGAAAAGGGATGCTGGCCGCTCTCAACCGGTATCTGCCGGGGGAAGAGGGGAAGCTTTTAGGCGGGATGCTGCTGGGGGAGACGGCCCCTGTTTCGGAAAAGGTCATCCAGGATTTCCGCACCTGCGGCGTTTCGCATCTGCTGGCGGTATCGGGCCTACATACGTCGTTGTGGGCGATGTTTCTTTTTCGCATGCTGCAAAAGCTGAAATGGAGCCGCCGTGTGTCGGCTGCCTGCTCAATGGGATTTGTCTTGTTTTTCATGGGTCTCGCCGGGTTTTCCCCGTCTGTCACGCGGGCGGGGATTATGATGCTTTTGTATCTGGGCGGTTTTCTCTTGCGGCGGGAGCCGGATTCCCTTAATTCTCTCGGCCTTGCGGCGCTGGTGATTTTATTTGCCAATCCCTTTGCTGCGGCGGATCTCGGCATGCTGCTCTCCTTCAGCGCGACCGCCGGGATTCTGCTGCTGCAAAAGCCCTTCGCGCGTGTGCTTGAGCGCCCGGCGCAGCATATGCCTGCCGGGCTCCTGCGCAAAGCCTGCAAGGGGGTGGCGGAGCTTTTGGCGGTTACGCTCGCCGCTATTGTGTTTACGTTGCCGGTGAGCATCCTTTCGTTTGGGCAGGTTTCTCTGATCGCGCCGCTCGCGAACCTCTTGTTTGTCAATGCGGGCGGGGCGGCGATGCTTTGCGCGGGCCTGTGCGCGGCGCTTTCGCATGCGTGGATTTTTTCGTTCCTCGCCTATCCGTTTGCATTGATCGGCGGCCTGCTTTCCCAATATCTGCTGGGCGGAACGGCATTGCTTTCGAAGCTTCCGTTCGCAAGCGTTTCGCTGGAACCGGGCGCTTCGGCGCTGTGGCTTGCGGGCACGGTAGTGCTGTTGGCAATCGTATTGCTTGACCGGAACCGGACGCAGCACCTCGCCCGGCTGGCGGCGCTCTGCTCTGCCTTTGCGCTTTTGGCGGGCGTTTTTGCTTACACCCTCATGGGCCGTAACCTGACGGCCATCACAATGGCGGATGTGGGCAACGGCACGGCAATCGTGCTCACCCGCGGGCGCAGGGCCGCCGTGATCGGGTGCGGCGGCGATTACGACGCTGCGGCACAGGTATCCGCTGTGCTGCAATCGCAAAATGTGACTGCGCTGGACCTCTTGTTTTTGCCCCGTGCCGCGCAGACGGAGGCCTCCGCCGCCGGGCAGCTTTTGGAGAGCATTCCGGCTCAAACGGTTGTTTGCGCGGAAGCAGTGGATGGCCTGCCCAATGGCACGCATGCGGTGGTCGCGGGAGTGGGCCGGGTGCGGCTGTGGGGCGACGTTACGCTGGAATATATCACGCAGGGTGCGCTTTCCTGCGCCCTGTTGGAGATTGGAACGCAGCGTTTTTTCTTCTCCTTCTGCCCGGGCGGCGAGCTCTCCCGGCTGCCGGAAGGTTGGAGCTCCGCGCCGGTGGCCTTTTGCCGCGTGCAGGAGCCGGAAGGCCTTCACGCGGGGGTGACGCTGTTTTCCGGTGAGGGCGACCGTGTATGGAACACGGCGCGCGCACACGCCCAAAATGGCAGAAAGGCCTTCGCCACAGGCGGAAAAGGCGCGCTGCGCATCCGGGCGGATGGCGCAAAAACGCTGGATATCAAACGGCTGCCTTGAGGCGCCGAGACCCAAGGAGGGTTGGACGATGGCGGAACTAACGGAGAAAGAGCTCAAAAAGCAGATCACGAACGGCATGTTTGCCCCCGTATATCTGCTATATGGGGAAGAGGCGTTTCTAAAGCAGTATTACGCGGGGCTGATTGCGGAAAAATCAGTTGCCGAGGGGTTTGAAACCTTCAATCTGCACAAGCTGGAGGGCAAAGAAACCTCCTTTGACGAAATTGCCGACGCGGCGGAGCAGCTGCCCATGATGGCGGAGCGCACCTGTGTGCTCGTGCGGGATTTCGACCTGAAGGCGCTCAAAGGTGCGCAGCGGGAGAAGCTGGAGGCATTTCTCTCCGATCCGCCGGGCACGTGTTCCGTGGTGTTCTGGATGGATACGGTCGAGGTTTCCCCCAAGCAGAATAAGGATTGGCAGGGGCTCATCAAGCTGTTTGCAAAGAGCGGCGCCGCCGTCCATCTCAGCCGCCGCACCAGCGCAGAGCTTACGCGCCAGCTTTGCGCGAGCGCGAAAAAGCGCGGCGGAAGCCTGCCGCCGGAGTCGGCCTCCTACCTGGTCGCCTTTTCCGGCAGCGATTTGAACCTCCTGATTAACGAGCTCGATAAGCTCTGCGCCTATGCGGCGGGGCGGGAGATTACGCCCAGGGATATTGATGCCGTGTGCATCAAAAGCGTGGAGGCAACGGCCTTTGATATGGTCAAAGCGCTCCTGCGCGGCAAATACGCCGATGCATACGGGATGCTGGATACGCTGTTTGCGCAGAAAACGGAACCGGTGATGATCGCCGGCGCGCTGATTTCCTCCTATGTCGATATGTACCGCGCCAAGGCGGCGCTCTCCTCCGGGGAGCGTGCGGAGGCCGTGGCGCAGGCATTTAATTACAAAGGCCGGGAGTTCCGGCTGCGGTACGCCGCGCAGGATGCCTCCCGCCTGACGCTTGCCCAGCTGGGGGCGTGCCTCGATGTGTTAAGCGAAGCGGATGAGGCGCTCAAAAGCACGCGGGCGGAGAAACGGCTCGTGCTGGAAGAGGCGATGCTCCGGCTGCAATGCATCACCAAGCAAAACGCCGGTGGATGAGGGAAACGTTCGCAGTTGCCCTTACCCACTGATGCAAAGGTTCAGAAAAAAGGATGGTCCTAACTCATGATCCGTATCAAACAGGCGGTGATCGTGGAGGGGAAGTATGATAAAATCAAGCTCTCCTCCCTGCTCGACACCGTGATTATTCAAACCGACGGGTTTGGTATCTTTAAAAATAAAGAAAAGATGGCGCTGATCCGCCGCCTGGCGCAAACCAGAGGGATTGTTATCCTCACGGACAGTGATTCTGCGGGCTTTAAAATTCGCTCTTACATCGGCGGGAGCCTGCCGCAGGATAAGGTGATCCACGCCTATATCCCGGATATCATCGGCAAGGAGAAGCGCAAAAGCGCGCCCTCGCAGGAGGGGAAGCTGGGCGTGGAGGGCATCCCCTCCAAAACCCTGATGGAGAGCCTGGAGCGCGCGGGCGTTACCTGCGAAGAGGCGGCAGAGCCCGGGCGTAAAATTACGAAAAACGACCTATATGAGGATGGCCTGAGCGGCCGCCCAAACAGCAAGGCGCTAAAGAAAAAGCTGCTTTCGCAGCTTCATCTGCCGGAGCACCTTTCTTCCAATGCGCTGGTTCAGATTTTGAATTTATTCATGACCTACGACGAATATAAGCAAGCCGTTCAGTCATGCTGCCAATAGCATGGAATGGGGAAGAAACAAATGAAGAAAAAACGGATTGCCGGAACCAGACTGGTTAGGCTGATCAGTCTCACGCTCGCCGGCCTCCTTTGTGCGGGAATGGGAGGCTGCTCGCCGAAGCCGGTGCAGGAGGAAAAAACAGTGGATACACAAGTTTTGCGCGTGGGGATCATCAGCGATACCCAGCTGGCCGAAAAAGGTGGATCTGACGTTTATGACGGCTATCTTAAAAGTGCGTTGGAGCTGCTCAAGCACAGGGAGATCCATATGCTCATCCATGCGGGCGACTACACGGATGTAGGCCTGGCGGATGCTTATCAAAATTTTAAGGATATTTATGAGGGCGTTTACCCGGATGGCAGCAGCCCAATGAAGCTGTTCATCATGGGTAACCACGATTATTGGCTCAGCGATTTCGTCAAGTGCTGGGAGATTCCCTTCAAAGGCAAGATGCGCCGCCGGATGGAGAAGTATACCGGCGAATCGCCATGGTCCCACAAGGTGCTCAATGGCTACCATTTCATCGGCCTGAGCCCGGTCAACGGCAGCATGAAGGACGATGCCTATGAGGGCAAGCTCGAATGGGCCGAGGAGGAGATTCAAAAGGCAATTGCCGCCGCGCCCGACCGGCCTGTTTTTGTGATCACGCACAACAACCCGAAGGATACGGTCTACACCAGCGACGACTATGGCGACTCTAAGCTGGATGCGCTGTTTGCGAAATATCCGCAGGTGATCTCCATTTCAGGGCATACGCACGCTTCCATCCTTGATGAACGCTCCATTTCGCAAACCTCTTATACGGCGATCAATACGCAGTCCCTCTCCTATACGGATTTTGAGGAAGGCGCGCTGCTGGAGGAGCCGGGCGATGTGGAGGCGAACCCCATGTGCATGATGATGGAGATTGCGGACAATCAGATCACCATCCGCCGCTATGGCGTATTAAGCGGCCAGGAGGAGAAGGAGCCTTGGGTGATTCCGCTCCCAATCGATCAAACGCAGTTTTCTTATACCACTCAGGCACGCGCGCAGCAGCGCAAAGCGCCTACCTGGCCGCAGGATGCAAAGGCCGCCTTCAGCAAGGAAGGGGAGCGGCAGCTGCTGACCTTCCCTGCGGCTGTGCATGAGGATTTCGTTCATTCTTACCGCATCACGCTTTCTGATTCCAACGGAAAAGCAGTCTCCTTCGGCGAAGGGGAAGATCAGAAGGAGGAGCTGATTTATATCAGCGATTTCTATGCGGGGATCGGCAAAATGGCAAAAACGGTGCAGCTGAATCTTGCGGACGCGCTGAAATCGGCGCCTGCGGGCAGCTATACGGCAACGATCTACGCGCAGGAGTCCTTCGGCAAGGAGAGCGCGCCCATTACATGCCCGGTGACGGTTTCCTGAGTTTTCTGTTTGGGCGATCAGTCAAAGATGGGGGCTGCTGCAACGTGGTTTTCATTTTGCAGCAGCCCCCGCAGGCTTTTCAAGCCTTTGTATCATTTTGCCGTATCAACGGGAAAATTGTCCTTGCGCAATTTTTAATAGTATGCTATCCTGATGGTAGCAAATGGAAGGGAGGGAGCGTTGCAGCTCTCCCTTCTCCATATGCCATTTTGTCAGGGGGGATGGCAGTTGATGCAGGATCAAAAAAGACGGATTCTGATTGCTCCGGATTCTTTTAAGGGTACTATGACCGCCGCAGAGGTGTGCCGCATTATCCGCAAAGCGTTCCTACAGGTAGATCCGGCGCTTGAAATCTCCTGTCTTCCCATGGCGGATGGCGGGGAGGGGACGGTAGACGCCTTTCTGGCCGCCTTGGGAGGAGCGCGCAAAACCGTGCGGGTGCACGGCCCGCTGTTTGCCATGCACGACGCTTCCTTCGGCATTTTGAAGGATGGCACGGCCATTCTTGAAATGGCAGCGGCCTCCGGCCTTCCGCTCGCCGGGAAGGATGCGAACCCCATGTATACCACAACCTTCGGCGTGGGGGAGCTGATCCGCGCCGCGCTGGATGCCGGCTGCCGCAAAATTCGCATCGGGGCGGGCGGCAGTGCGACGACGGACGGTGGAATTGGCTGCCTGACGGCGCTTGGCGCCCGCTTTACGGATAAAACGGGCGAGGAGGTGCCGCCCATGGGCTGCGGGTTGGGCAGGGTGGCCTGCATCCATCTGGATGGGCTCGATGAGCGGCTTCGGGAAGCGGATGTAACCGTTTTATGCGATGTGAAAAGCCCGTTGTATGGCGCGCAGGGGGCGGCGTTTGTGTTTGCCCCGCAGAAGGGCGCGTTGCCCAAGCAGGTGCAAACGCTGGATAACGCGCTCAGAGCCTTTGCGCAGACGGTGCTGCGCTATACGGGCCGCGATATCCGGAGCCTTGCGGGCGCGGGCGCGGCGGGCGGCCTTGCGGGCGGCCTGTATGCCATGCTCGGCGCGCATTTGGCTGGCGGGGTGGAAACATTGCTGCGCGAAACAGGGTTCGATGCGCTCGCCCTGCGTTCTGCGCTCGTCATCACCGGGGAAGGCCGCATCGATGCGCAAAGCATGCAGGGGAAAGTGCCTTGGGGCGTGGCAAAACATGCGCCGCACACGCCGGTGATCGCAATTGCCGGGGGAATTCAGGGGGATCGCTCCACACTGGCGTGCCAGATGGGGCTCGTGCGGATTTATGAGGCGAATTATCGCAAACGGCCGCCGCATGAAATCGGGCGATATTGCCGGGAGGATCTGGAATATATTGCCATTCGTGCTGCAAAGGAATTTTTGCAGGATTCCAAGGAGAATACTGATTGAATCGCTGAAACGCTCCTGTGTGTGGATTCTTCCGCGTGCGGGAGCGTTTTTTCTTGAAGCGCGCCCGGCGGTATGCTATACTAGCAGCAAGCAGATCGATACCGCTTCGGCCTGATAGGGGCGGAGCTATTTCAGATGGCGGGGGAGTGTTTGTTTGATCGAAGCAAAGTGGAGCGCGCCCGGAGAGGCATATAGCCCGGAGGCTCAAGTGCGTTTGGCAGTGTTTGTGGCGGAGCAGGGTTATCCGAAAGAGCTGGAATTCGACGAGCTGGATAGCGGCGCGTGGCACCTCACCTTGTTCGACGGGGAGACGCCTGTGGCGGCGGCGCGTTTGGTCACGCTCTCTCCCGGCGTGCTGAAGCCCGGGCGGATTGCCGTGCTGCGGGAATACCGCAAGCAGCATCTTGGCGCACGCCTGATGGAAGAGCTCCTGAAAAAAGCAGAGGAGCTGGGCGCGCATGAGCTTCACATCGGCGCTCAGGTGCAAGCGCAGGGGTTTTATGAAAAATTTGGCTTTCACACCTGTGGCGAGCCTGTTTATATGGATGTTCATATCCCGCATGTTGATATGGTGCGGTATTTGGGCGGGGAGGCCTGACGATGGGGAGTGAAGCACGCGCGAAGCAGATCGGGATTCGCCCTTATCAGGAGAAGGATCAGCAGGCGGTGCGTGGCATCTGCATTGCAACGAGCGGCCTGCCGGTGAAAACACAGCGGCAGAAGGAGCTGCTTTTGCTGCAATATTGCGATTATTATCTGGAGCAGGAGCCGGACGCCTGCTTTGTGGCAGTGGATGAAACGGATACGCCCATCGGCTATATTCTGTGTGCAAAAGAATATCATGCCTACCGGCGGCGGTTTCTGGAGCGTTATCTTCCCCGCATCCGCGCGCTCAGCGTATGGCGCGCCGTAGCGGCACGGGCGGAGGTAGGGTTGACGGGCCGCTATGCGGAGCGTTACCCGGCACATATGCATATTGATATTCTGGATGCTTACCAGCGTATGGGCATTGGGCATCGGCTTGTGGATACACTGGCTGCTTGCTTGGCCGGGCAAAATGTGAAGGGGCTGATGTTAAGTGTTGGCTCAACCAATCAAAAGGGCGTGAATTTCTATCAAAAATACGGCTTTCAAAAAATAGGAACGGTAGCGGGGGCTCTTGTGATGGGCCTGCGGCTTTCCTGAACCGGAGTGGAGGAATGGAAGTTGAATATTTGGCATGATATATCCGCGGAGCGCATCCGCCCGGAGCGCTTTACAGCGGTGATCGAAATCCCCAAGGGCAGCAAGGTAAAGTATGAAATGGATAAGGAGACGGGCCTTCTGCGCATGGATCGTATCCTGTATACCTCCACGCACTATCCGGCGAACTATGGCTTCATCCCGCGCACCTATGCCGCCGACCACGATCCGCTGGATGTGCTGGTGCTTTGCTCGGAACAGGTCGTTCCGATGACGCTCGTCACCTGCTACCCCATCGGCGTGATTATCATGGAGGATGAGGGCTATAAGGATGAGAAGATCATTGCAATCCCCTTTGACGACCCGACGTATAACGGCTACCGGGATATCGGCGCGTTGCCGGAACATGTTTCTACAGAGATGACGCATTTCTTCTCCGTTTATAAAACGCTGGAGGGAAAGGCAACCGCGTTGGAAAGCGTGAAGGGTGCGCAGACCGCGCAGCAGATCATTTTGGATTGCCTTTGCCGGTATGAGAAGGAGTTTCCATCCGGTTCGCAGCCTGCGCCGGAGGGATAACGGATTGCCGGGCGGCTGCGTGTGCCTTCCGATAAAGGCAGAATTTTGATCTTGTAGGTGTTGATGCCGACCAAAAGGAGAAATGGCTATGAAGCTTTTTGATTTATTACATTCGGCCCCAAAGGCGCGGGGTGGGTTCAAAATCTGGAAACGGGCGGCCTGCGCGGCGCTGGCAGGCAGTTTGCTGCTTTCCCTGACGGCATGCGGCAGGAGGGTGGAAAAAACCGTTACGCGCACGGTGTATCAGGAGAAGGAGGTGCAGACGGTAGCGCCAGTTCAGGCTGGGCACGAGCTGCACACCGCTTCCACATCGCTCAAACGGATTGCACAATCCGGCCTGATTGAGCTGTATATCGATGAGACGACCTATGCGGTGGCGGTGAAGGAAACCTCCCAAAATAAAATGTGGTATGCTCTGCCGCAGCAGGATAACGGCAAGGAGGAAAACCACGCCGCGGTGGTATCCCTTGAGGTGCTCCAGGGCGGGAAGCAGTATTCCCTCAACAGCCAGGATAACAGCGTGGCCTTCGGCACCGCCTCCTATGAGCTGACGGATAGCGGCCTGAAGGTTTCCTATGTGATCGCCGCCGATGAAAAAACGGCAAAGAAGGCGGTGGGGGACCGGTCGGCAGCAGATATCGCCTTTGATGTTTCGGTGACTTATACCTTGCAGGATGGCAGCTTTTTTGCACAAGTAGATTGTAAGCCTCTCGCTGAGGCAAAGAGTGAGGCCAAAGTGCTGAAGCTAGGGTTGCTTGAGTATTTCGGCGCTTCCGAAAAGGGTGCGGCGGAGGATTTTCTGTTGGTGCCGGATGGAAGCGGCGCGTTACTCCGGACAGGCCGGGAAACCAAAAATCAGGATACCCTGCACTTTGCGGTTTATGGCCAGGATGCGGCTTTGCCCGCGCAGGAGGGCGTTTATTCCGCCCTGGTGCCTGCATTTGGCGTGAAACAGGGCTCCAGCGCGTTTGCCGTGCTCATTGAGCAGGGGGATGCGCTGGCGACAATCAACGCCGGGCGTGCCGGGGGAGAAACCGGCTATTATCAGGTTGGCGCGCAGTTTGCAATCACCCCGTTTGCACAGGAAAAAACGGAGGATGGGATTGCGCAGTATGTTGGCACGGCAGGCTATGACGGCAGCCTAAAGCTCTGCTATCGCTTCCTCTCCGGCGATAACGCCTCCTATTCCGGCATGGCGCTGGCCGTGCGGGAGCAATTGATTCGGGATGCGGTGCTCTCCACCCGGACGGTGGAGGCAACGGGGGACCTGCCGCTGACGCTGAACCTGACCGGCAGCATGCCGAAAAAGGATGGCCGTCTGAGCACTTCCGAAAAGCTTGCCACTTTTGAGCAGGCGGAAGATCTGCTGGTGCAGATGAAGGCAAAAGGGATCGATCAAATCAACCTCTGCTATCAAGGTGCTTTGACAGGGGGCTTTAACCAGAAGCAGGCCACAGACGCCAAGCTCTTGATTTCGTTGGGCGGCAAGATGCGGTTTAATGATCTCTATGAGAGCATGTCCATCCAGAAGCTGCAGCTGTTTTTAGCGGCGGACCTGCTTTCTACCAATCTGCGCGATTCCTTTTCTGCGGGCAATACCGCCTATGGGATCAAGGGGGAGGCGATTACGGCTGCAAAGGAGAATCCTTTTGCTGCCTATGTTGGCCCACCATCCTTCCAGCGTGAGCTGCGAAGCCTGAAGTCGTTGGAGGCCGCAGCGCGTGAATTTATGATAAATACCAGGAAAGTTACCCTGACTGGCTATTGCATCGGTGATGCCGGGCGGCTTTTGTATTCCAACTTCAACAAGGAGTTTACAAGCAGGCAGGCGGCTGCGCAGCAGCTTGCCAAACAGGGCGAATCCATCGGCGCCAACCGGAAGCTGATGGTCGATACGGGCAACTTCTATCTGCTGAAAAATGCAGATATTGTTACGAATCTGCCACTCACTTCCGCCGTCACGCAGGATGCCGCTTATGAAACGATTCCGTTTGTGCAGATGCTCCTGCATGGAATGATGGATTATTCAGGCGCTTCGATCAACCTTGCGGAGGATCCAGAAACGCAGATGCTTCGTTCCATTGAATACGGCGCCTGCCCCAGCTTCACCTGGTCTTATGAGGAGCTAAAGGCGAAAGAGGGCGCAAAGGACGCGCCGGAGGTTTACTATGTCGGCTCCCTTGCGCAGGCGGCAGATTATTATAAGCAGGCGGATCAGGCTCTGGCGGATTTGCGCGGCGCCCGTATGACGAAGCACAGCATGGTGCAGGAGAATGTTTACTGCACAGAGTATGATTCTTCCTCGCTGGTCTATGTGAATTACGGCGATGCGGAAGCAACGGTCAACGGCGTTACCATCCCGGCGCGCAGCTTCCTGCGGCTGAACTGAGGCGCAATATCTGAATTGTGGAGCATCCCGGCCTGGATTGCAGAAATGTTGCAATTCAGGCCGGATTTTTATTTGTATTAATAAAAAGATAGCATTTATTGTTTTTTTTTTGTGGATTTATCTTGACTTTTTTGGAGCTTCAGTTAAAATGGAAATAAGAAGCAATGCAAGCCTATGGGCTAGGTTGTTTGTAAAATGAGGAGGTGTAGAAGATGCTTCAGACGTATCGTTTCTTCCGAGAGCTTTATCAGCATGTGTTGAGGCCGCTTTTCAGGTTGATTTTCTAATCGAATCACGCGAACGCGAAAGAAAACCCGCAAACCGGTAGAATGGTTTGCGGTTTTTTTTGATTAACCGGTGGGATTAGTCCGTATGGATACATGATGATTCGCGTTTTTTGTAAATGATGATAGCCAGTTTGTCTTCTCATGACCATACCAACATAAAAATGGGCTGATGGGATATCAAATATTGATTAAGATTTCTATAGAATAATCATTCAAAAAAGTTGTTTCAATTTGTTGAATGTTTGTTATTATGCATGAAAAACGTCTACGGAAACTTTAAAAAATATTTAATAAGCCTTGATTTTTGAAATTCTTCTGCTATAATAAAGACAAGCAGATAACAAACTCAATGCAATTCAAACAACTGCTTGAGAGAGAAGGAGGTGCCCTGAAATGGCAGCTTGGATTACGAAGGCGTTCCTACATATTGCAAAGCTGATCGCGAAGATTTTCATCTGACGGGTCAAAATAGCAAAAAGATTGTTGCAAACCGGTTGGTATCGATTTGCAACAATCTTTTTTTGTGCCGAAATGTACATGGACAACGGCAGCCTTCTCTTCTATACTAATAAGTAATAAAACATGAAAAAACAGAGAGAGGAAGCCTTTTTTATGGAAAAAATCATGGTGCAGGGGCGCTGCTTTATCGATGAATTCGGCCGCGAACGTATTTTTAACGGGGTTAATCTGGTGTATAAAAACGATGACGATCCGGATACAGGGCGCAGGCCGGTGCGCAGCTATCTCCCTACATGGGCTCCTTATGAAATTGAAACATTGGCGCGGCGCGGCATCAATATCGTGCGGCTGGGCCTGATTTGGGCCGCGGTGGAGCCGCAGCCCGGCGTATATGATGACAACTATCTCCGCAAAATCAGAGCGTATGCAGATTTGTGTGCAAAGCATGGGATTTATATCTATTTGGATATGCATCAGGATCTTTACAGCGATCTGTATGGCGACGGTGCGCCCGGCTGGGCGACGCTTGCGGAGGGGGCAGAGTTTGAAGAGAAGCTTTTTGTTTGGGCGGAGGGGTATTTCACCGGCGAAGCCGTCCATACGGCGTATGATAACTTCTGGGCCAATGCCAAGGCGCCGGATGGCATCGGCTTAATGGACCATTTTACCGCTATGTGGCAGCACGTCGCCGCCTTTTTTGCGGATTGCCCGAACCTGTTTGGGTTTGATCTGCTCAACGAGCCGTTTCCCGGTTCTCCAGGCGGAACGGTATTCTGGACGATCATTCAGAAAATGTGCGAGGTGCTGGGCAGAAAAACGGGCAAAGCCGTGCAGGTTTTGGAGCTCGCCGGGGTGTTAGGAGACCCGGCGCAGCTGGCGGAGCTGCTGGAAGTGGCAGAGGATAAGGCGATTTTTAAAGAGGTTGTTATGAGCGGCGCGGAGTTGATCCGGCAATTTGATACGCAGGTGTATGCGCCCTTTTTCCAAAAGGCAGCCGCTGCGGTGCGTGAAATCACGCCGCGCGGCATCATGTTGATGGAAAATTGCTATTATTCCAACCTTGGCATTCCCTGCTCCACGCCACGCCTGATTTATCGGGATGGCAAGGCAGAGCCGCAGTTTGCCTTTACGCCGCACGGTTATGACCTGACAGTGGACACGGATGCCTATCAGGGAGCCAGTAACAACCGGGTCGATGTGATTTATGAAGAGCACCTGCGCACACAGGAGCGCCTGAATTGCCCGGTGCTGGTGGGCGAATGGGGCGCGGGCGACGGCAAGGCGGAGGAAATTCCGCACCTGGCGCATCTGCTGGATCTGTTCGACCGCAATCTATGGAGCCAGACATATTGGGCCTACGCCACGGAGAAGCTCAACCGCCCGCTCATGGATTTGCTTTCGCGCCCCTATCCGCAGGCGGTCACAGGCCATATCCAGTCTTTTTGTTATGACAGGGAGAAGCGCCTGTTCACACTGGAGTATGAGCAGGAAAAGACCTATTCGGTTCCGACCGCCATCTACCTGCCGCGCCCATTCCAAAGCATTGAAGCGGATGGCAGCTACCGTGTGGAGCGGGAGGAGGGCCATGCTGCCCGCCTGCTTCTGGATACGGGAATTGGCTATCACAAGGTAACCCTTCAATTTTGAATGGAGTTGCATGCAAAAAAACGAAACTGCCTGGGAGACGGTGTACACCGTCTCCCAGGCAGTTATGCTTCATTGGGCAAGTGAAGTGTGCCGATTATTCTTTTTTAGTAACGGTCAGGCCGTCTGCATCGCTGTCAACCACAAGCACGGTGTTCGGCATGAGATCGTCGGAGATGATCCGGCGGCCGATTAGGGTTTCCACATGCTTTTGGATGAAGCGCTTGAGCGGCCTTGCGCCGTAAACCGGGTCGTAGCCGTTTTCCACGATGAAATCCTTCGCGGCGCTTGTCACCTTGCAGGAGATCTGCCGGTCGCTGAGCCTGCGGTTGAGGTCCTTGATCTGCAAATCGACGATCTTGCGGATGTCGTCTTTGCTCAACGGCTTGTAGAAAACGATCTCGTCGAGCCGGTTGAGAAATTCCGGCCGGAAGGAGCGGCGCAGCAGGTCGCTTACCTCTGCCTTTGCGGCGGCGCTGATCTCGCCATCCGGCTCAATGCCGTCGAGCAGGGCAGAGGAGCCGAGGTTGGAGGTGAGGATGATGATCGTATTTTTAAAATCCACCGTGCGGCCCTGGGAGTCCGTAATGCGGCCGTCGTCAAGCACCTGCAACAGAATATTGAACACATCCGGGTGCGCCTTCTCGATTTCGTCGAACAGGATCACGCTGTAGGGCTTGCGGCGGACGGCCTCGGTGAGCTGGCCGCCCTCTTCATAGCCCACATATCCGGGCGGCGCGCCGATTAGGCGGGAGACGGAGAACTTCTCCATGTATTCGGTCATATCAATGCGCACAATGTTGTGCTCGTCGTCAAACAGGCATTCCGCCAGCGCCTTTGCAAGCTCTGTTTTGCCCACGCCCGTGGGGCCGAGGAACAAAAAGGAGCCGATCGGACGGTTGGGGTCCTGAATGCCAGCGCGGGAGCGGATGATGGCTTCCGTCACCTTGGTAACGGCTTCATTCTGGCCGATCACGCGCTCGTGGAGGATATCCTCCAGATGCAGCAGCTTCTCGCGCTCGCCCTCCATCAGGCGGGAGACGGGGATGCCCGTCCAGCGCTCCACAATGCGGGCGATCTCTTCTTCGGTCACTTTATCGCGCAGCAGGCTGTCCCGGTGCTCCTTCTCCTGCGTGCGCTTCTCTTCTTCCTCTAGCTTTTTCTGCAATTCGGGCAGCTTGCCGTATTTGAGCTCCGCGGCCTTGTTCAGGTCATAGGCCTGCTCCGCCCGCTCAATATCGGCGTTGAGCTGTTCGAGCTGCTCGCGCAGCTTCTGCACCTTGCCAATGGAGGCCTTCTCATTATCCCATTTCGCCTTGAGCGAATTGAACTGCTCACGCATCTCCGCTAGCTCTTTGCGGATTTCGGAGAGGTGTTCGAGCGAGAGCGCATCCTTCTCCTTTTTCAGCGCAGCTTCTTCAATTTCAAGCTGGATGATCTTGCGCTGAATCACATCAAGCTCCATGGGCATGGAGTCGATCTCCGTACGGATCATGGCGCAGGCCTCGTCAACGAGGTCGATCGCCTTATCGGGCAGGAAGCGGTCGGTAATATAGCGGTTGGAAAGCGTTGCGGCGGCGATGAGGGCCTGATCCTGGATTTTAACGCCGTGGAACACCTCAAAGCGCTCCTTCAGGCCGCGCAGGATGGCAATGGTATCCTCCACCGTCGGCTCGTCGACCATCACGGGCTGGAAGCGGCGCTCCAGCGCGGGGTCTTTCTCAATATATTGATGGTATTCGTTGAGCGTCGTTGCGCCGATGCAGTGCAGCTCGCCGCGCGCAAGCATGGGCTTTAACAGGTTGCCCGCATCCATGGAGCCCTCAGTTTTGCCCGCGCCCACGATCGTATGCAGCTCATCGATGAAGAGGATGATTTTGCCTTCGCTCTTTTTCACTTCGTTGAGCACGGCTTTCAGCCGCTCCTCAAACTCGCCGCGGTATTTGGCGCCCGCGATCAGAGCGCCCATATCGAGGGAGAAGATCGTTTTATCCTGCAAGCTGTGCGGTACGTCGCCTCGCACAATCCGCTGGGCAAGCCCTTCTGCGATCGCCGTTTTGCCTACGCCCGGCTCGCCGATGAGCACGGGGTTGTTTTTCGTTTTGCGCGAAAGGATGCGGATGACGTTGCGGATCTCCTCATCGCGGCCGATCACGGGGTCGAGCTTTTTGCTGCGCGCGCGCTCTACGAGATCGTCGCCGTATTTTTTCAGCGCGTCGTAGGTATCCTCCGGCGTATTGGTCGTCACGCGCGTTGCGCCGCGCACGCCCATCAGGATTTTCAAAAAAGCATCCTTTGTGATATGATAGTCCTTAAAGAGCTGCTTTAATTTATCGTTGGCGTTGTCGAGCAGAGAGAGGAAGAGGTGCTCCACGGAGACAAACTCATCCTTCATGTTGGCGGCAATTTTTTCGGCCGCGTTCAGCGCCCGGTCTACATCCTGCGCCACATAGATTTTGTCGGCCTCCCGGCCCGTGCCCGTCACCTTGGGAATGTTGGCGAGCTGGAAGGTGAGATCCGACAGCATGGCCTGGGTATCGACCTTCATTTTCACGAGCAGCTCATGGATGAGCCCTTGCTCCTGCGTCAGCAGGGCATAGAGCAGGTGCTGCTGCTCCACCTGCATGTTTTGGTATTCAATGGCGGTGTCTTGGGCGAGCCCGATGGCCTCCAAAGATTTCTGCGTAAATTTTTGTGCATTCATTGTGATAACCTTCCCTTCTCTGCGGACAGCCTGAAGTGTTCATTTCAGGCGGTTTTGCCTGTTTCAGCGGCGTTTTAAAAAAGCGGAGCGGCCAGGGGGGTCCCTTCGCAGCTCCGCTTGATTCAGCCGATGTCGATGCGCCGGCTCTCCGGCTTTTTGGCGCCAGCCTTCGGCAGCGTCAGCTCCAGTACGCCGTGGCGGTAGGAGGCGGTGATTGCATCCTCCTCAATGCCCGCAAGGTCAAAGCTGCGCTCATAGGTACCGTAGTGGCGTTCTCTGCGAATAAATGGGTGTTTTGATTTTTCCTCCGCATCGTGATGCACGGCGCGGATGGTCAGGCGGCCTTCCTCAATATCGATTGCAATCTCTTCCTTGCAAAAGCCGGGCAGCTCCGCCTGCACAAGGAAGCAATCCTCTTTTTCAATGATATCGGTGCGCATGGAGGCAATTTCCTTTTCCTCCCGGCGGAAATCCTTTTCCATCCGGGAAAGGCCGCGGTCAAACTCTTTGAGCATATTCCGCTCGCTGCGGGTCAGGGGAATCAATTCAAACATAGCCGGTCGCTCCGTTTCTTTGAAAATTCTATCGTCATGATTGGTTGCTGGTTGTTATGTTCTGCTTTCATCCGGGCGTCCCTAGATTTGATTTTAGAATACCCGGTATTTATGAAAAAAATAGATATCATTTATGACGGAAGTGTAAACTTTAGCACTCATTCGATACGAGTGCTAATTCGAAGAAGAACCATATAGGACACAAAGAATACACATAGCTGCGTTACGATCAAGCTATCAGGAGGTACAGGGAGGAGAGGGATTCATGCGATACCGGCTTTTGGTTGCCGAGGATGAGCCGCAGATGCGGGAGATGCTGCGGGATTATTTTGCGGCGAAAGGGTTTGATGTAACGCTCTGCCCGAATGGGGAGCGCGCGCTTGCTGTGCTGAAGGAACATGCCTTTGATATTGTGTTCCTCGATATTATGATGCCGGGGCTCGACGGCTTATCCGTTTGCCGCGCGGTGCGCAGGGAGAGCGCCGTTCCTGTGATTTTTCTGACTGCGCGCTCCGGGGAGGAAAACGAGCTGCTCGGCTATGGGTTCGGCGCGGATGATTATGTGACGAAGCCGTTTTCCCTCCCGGTGCTCCACGCCAAGGCTTTGGCGCTCATCAAGCGTGCCAAGGGGAGAGGCCTTGCCGGCCACGTGCTGGAAATGGGCGGCATTCAAGTGGACGACCAGCGCCGCGAGGTATCGGTGGATGAAACCCCGGTTGCTCTCACGCCGAAGGAATACGAGCTGCTGGTGTGCCTGATGGAGCACAGGGGGCTGGTGCTCTCGCGCGAGCAGCTGTTAAACCGGGTGTGGGGCTATGATTATGACGGGGATATCCGCACGGTGGATACCCATATCAAAAAGCTGCGCAAGGCGCTCGGCCGGCGGGCCGGAGAGATCCGTACGGTGATTAAAATGGGCTACCGGTTTGAGCCGGAGGAGCCGGGGCGCTGAATACACCACCCGCTATTTTACGGAGGAGGGCTGGGGATGGACCGGAATTTTTGGCGGGAAACGCGAAGGTCGGCGCTGGTTTTGCTGCTGCTGTTCCTCACATCAGGGACAATGTTGATTCTCAACAAGGCGGGCGGAGACAACTATGGTTATAGCCCGTTATCGGTCGGCGTGACGGTTGCCAACAGGCTGAGTCAAATTACATATTACCAGCAGAATCATGCGGAAGATTATAGTCCGGATGATTATCAAATGCTACAGGAATATGTGCAAATGCTTGCCGAAAAAAGGATATATGCGAGCCTGATTCTATATGAGGGGGATGTGGATAGCGTCCGGGCTGTGAGCGGGAATTATCTGTCTCTTTTGTTGGAAGAGGAGGAGCACCCTGTTTATATTGCACTCGACGGCGCTGCGGATGAAGTAGTGGTTGATCTGATTCAGCATTTGAATCAATATAGCGTCACTTCTGTTGCAGGCTACCGGAAGGGCAATTTACTCTATCCCACCCGGATTGAGCTGGAGTATTCCAACCAAAAGATGAATTGGGACACCTTAGAGAAAGAGCAGAAAACGGAAACAAAGAGCCTCGTTTTTTCCCCTCCGGAACGGTATACCCAGGGGGAGCCGATGGTGTTGACCACGTGCTTCCAGCCCTTCTTGCTTGGCAACCTGGATTCATACAAAGCGATCGCGGATCTGGAGGGGAGCGGGCGCGCCTTTCGCGCTTTTCAGCAGGCGGCAAAATTGGCTCAAAATGCGGATCAACAATATCGTGCGGGCAAGCTGGAGGATTTTGTGGTGAGCGGATGGAGCAGCGGGGATGAACATCTGCTCAGGGAGGAATACAGCCTGCTTGATTGCGTGCGGCCTGCAGAACATGGTGAACCCGCCCTTTACCTCTCCGTCAATCTGGTTTCTTACCCCCTCTATGATGCGCTGAGTGATTACGGGATTTATCTCGTTGTGCTGTTTTTCTTTTATCTCTGCATTTTTATCGCGCTGCTGACCCGCAAATTCCGGGCGGTTTCTCAAGCCCAGAGCCGGGCGGCGCAGCGTCAGCGGGATTTTACCAATGCGCTCGCCCATGAAATGAAAACGCCGCTCGGCGTCATCCGTGGCTATAGCGAGCTGATGCAGGAGGGGATCGCCCCGGCAAAGCACCCGGCCTATCTCACCGGGATCGTTGGCGAAACGGAGCGCATGGATGCGTTGGTGCTGCAAATCCTCTCTTTCTCCCGGATTGATACGCAGCATTTGCCGATGCATCTATCCTGCTTTGCAATCGATTGGCTGATTCGAAAACAGATCGTGGACTTCCAGCCTATGATAGAAAAGAAAGGCCTTGCCCTTTATATGGATGTGCCAGAATATTTCTACGTGACGGCGGATGAGAAAGGCATCACGCTGGTATTGCGAAATTTTCTCTCCAATGCGGTCAAATACGCACCGCCGGGGAAAGCGGTCAAGCTGCGCGCCTTTCCGGAAAAGCGCCGTATCGTGGTAGAGGTATTCAACCAGGGGGAGCCGGTTGCCACAAAGGATATGCCCTATCTGTGGGATGCTTTTTACCGGGCGGAGGAATCCCGCACCCGGGAAAATGGCGGCAGCGGTATGGGGCTTGCGATAGTGAAGGCAATACTGGATCAGCACAGGGCGCGCTACGGCGTATATAACAAGGGGGACGGCGTGTATTTCTGGTTTTCCCTGCCCGGCTAAACAAGGGCGGCGAGAGAAGAAAATTGTGCGTTTCCTGCAAAAAGGCGGGCTGGAAATTGGCCGTGCCAGACCGTATCAAGCGCTATGCTAATCAGAGAAAGGAGAAGTCTAGCGATGTTTCATAGCCTGCGCACCAGCGCACGTTGGGTTTACTGGCTCTGCATCGCCGCTTTTTTCGGCTTTGCCGCCGGGGCACTGCCATCCTGGTATGGGTATATCGGCTATCCGTTTGTTTACGCCGCTTATCTTTTAATTCCCACGTTTCTGGTGTTTTTCATTTTATTTGTAAAAAGTATTGCTGCCGTACTGCGAGAAAAGCGGCAGGGGCGGGGCGCGCCGGATTATCCGGTGGACGATGTGGTGATCGCATGGGCGGGAGCGGTTGTATTCCTGGTTCTTATGCTCGTATTGGAAATTTGAATCGAATGAAGCAAGTTGTACTTGTTGGGCATACTAGAGTGTGTCTTCAAATCCGATCACCCACCGCAAAATGACAAAAATGGCGCCTGCCTGCGTCAAAAATACGCCGAATACGGAGAAAGTATTCGTGTGTTTTATCCCTTGTCATCCACTATTTGCGTTCCATTTTTCAGCATATTGCAGATTTGAAAACACACTCTAAGCGCAAAAGGCTGCATGCCGGTTTTGAAAAGTGAAGAATCGTGTGGAAAATGGCGTTTTCACGCGGCACTTGTTCTGTTCGCTGGGAGCAACCGGATGGGGAAAGACCTCTGCGAAAGGATGAATGATTTTTATGGAAACCTTCTATGCCCTTTATGAAAAGCTTGCGCGCGGCGCGCTTGCGGGCGGGCATGAAGCAGCGCTGCGGGAGGTCGAAAAGCTCGATTTCGACCCGCACCAGCTTGACTGCCTGCTCCATCCCAAACAATATGCCCCGGTGTGGCGGCTTTCCCCCTGCGACTGCAAAGAGGAGGAATCCGCCTGCCTGGGCGTGTGCCCGTTTCATGCGATCCGCCGAGATGAAAATGGCAATATTGAAATTGACCAGGAGGCTTGCACAGGGTGCAGCCTGTGCGTAGATGCCTGCAAGGCCAAAAAACTCACGCAGAGTAAAGAAACCCTTCCTGTGCTCGAAGCGGTCGCCGCCCAGACATCGCCGGTTTATGCGCTGATCGCGCCCGCGTTTGTCAGCCAGTTCAGCGAGCGGGTCACGCCGGGCAGGCTGCGTTCCGCGTTTAAGGCGCTGGGCTTTGCAGGCATGGTGGAGGTGGCGCTGTTTGCCGATATCCTCACACTGAAAGAGGCGCTCGATTTTGACGAGCTGGTGCGCTCGGAGGAGGATTTTTTGCTGACGAGCTGCTGCTGCCCGATCTGGATTGCCATGATCCGCAAGGTTTACGGCAGCCTCACCCCTCACATTCCCGCCTCCGTATCCCCGATGATCGCCTGCGGGCGCGCGGTCAAACAGCTCGTCCCCGGTGCCGTCACGGTGTTTATCGGCCCCTGCGTTGCCAAAAAGGCGGAGGCGCGGGAGGCCGATATTGCGGACGCGGTCGATTTTGTGCTCACCTTTCAGGAGATACAGGATGTGTTTGATTTTGCCGGCGTTGATCCGGAGAATATGGAAGAGGATCTGCGTGACCATTCCTCCCGCGCGGGGCGTATCTATGCGCATACCGGCGGCGTGAGCGAAGCAGTCAAAACCACGCTTGAACGGCTGCGCCCCGGCAGGTATATTCCGCTGCGGGCCCGGCAGGCGGACGGCGTGCCCGCCTGTAAGCAGATGCTGAATGAATTGATGCAGGGGGCTATTCGGGGCAATTTTTTGGAAGGCATGGGCTGCGTGGGCGGCTGTGTAGGCGGCCCGAAACGGCTGATTGCGCGGGAGGAGGGCGCGCTTCATGTGGCGCATTATGGCGAGGCGGCTCCCGTGCGCACGCCGGTTGACAACCCCTATGTGATGGAGCTTCTGCACCGCCTGGGCTACGAAAGCGTGGAAAGCCTGACGCAGGAGGATACCATGTTTCGCAGGCAGTTTTAAAGGAAAAACAGCGTGGGCGTTTTTCACATTCCATGGAAAACGTTGACTTTTGCAGGCCGCTTCGGTAAAATAGGAGCATCCCGCATCGGCGGGGGAAGGAGTGTGCCGGCATTTATGCAGGTAAAGGAGCGGATACCAGCCGCAGCCGCTGCGCAGCGGTGTGAGCCGCAGGGCTTGATGCGCCGCATGCGGCTTACATATAAGGAGAAGCGCTGGCTACGGATCACGGTTTTTGTTGCGATTGCCGCTGGTTGCGCGGCCTTTTTTTATGCATTTAACTTGCAAACGGCACTGATTGCCGATGATTTTAACTATCGCTTTATCTTTGGCGCGGCAAATCAGCGGGTGGAGCATATCGCTGATATTCTTGGATCCATGCGCACCCATTACAATACGATGAATGGGCGGCTGATTCTGCATTCCCTGACGCAGCTGTTCCTGCTTTGGGGGAAGCCTGTGTTCAATGTGGTCAACACGCTGGGGTATCTTCTCTTCACAGGGCTGCTCTACTGGCACTGCAAGGGTATGGGTCGGCACAGCCCGGCGCTGTATTTTGGCGTGCATCTCATGGTGTGGTTTTTTATCCCGGTATATGGGCAGACCATGCTGTGGGTAGATGGGAGCGCAAATTATATGTGGGGCTCGATCCTGCGGCTGGCCGCGTTGCTGCCGTTGCGGCTGCATGTGCAGGCGGACCGGCAGGAGGCCGGCAGCTGGTGGTGGCTGATGCTTTCCATCCCGGTCGGGGTGGTCGCCGGCTGGACCAATGAAAACTCCGGCGCGGCTTTCCTCGTGACCATGGGATTGTTTTTGCTTTACAATCGGGCAACCAAGGGGAAAATCCCCCGGTGGGCGGTTGGCATGCTGGCGGGCGCGGCCGCAGGCTTTGCGGGGATGATTGCCGCGCCGGGCAACCATGTGCGCCTCGAAAGCAATCTTGGCACGCCTGTCACGGCGTTCCAAAGGTTTTGGAACGGCATTACCGTATGCAACCGCAAGCTTTTTTATTACCTGCTTCCCGTTCTCGCCCTATATGCCGTTTGCCTCGCCCTGCTGCATTTTTTCGGCCTGGAGGGCAAGCGGGAAAAGTGCCGCAGGATGCTGCTCAGCGGGATCTATCTGCTTGGCGCGCTGGCAGGGGTTTATGCCATGCTGTTTGTGCCGTATTTCCCAGCCCGGGCGGCATTTGGTTCGGTTGCATGCGCGATCGTCGCCACAGGGACGCTGTATGCTGGAATTCGTCTGGACAAGACGGCGCCGCGGGTAATCCAAGCGCTTGTTTTTGTGAGTTGTATGGCAGGCGCCGCCGTGATGTATGGCGAAACCTATTTGGATAATGCGCAGGCATACCGGCAGATTCAGGAGCGGGAGGCCTATATTGAGCAGGAGAAGGCCGCGGGGCGTTTTGATGTGGCGCTCAGCGATATCCGGGTCAAAAAGAATGTGTATTCCCCCTACTACGGCCTAGCCGATGTGGAGCCGAATCCGCAGCATTGGGCCAACACCTCAAAGGCACGGTATTATGGCCTGCATTCCATTACGCTGAAAAAACCATAAAATTGAAAATGCCCTCATATGCTGCGAGAATTCTGCGGCGTATGGGGGATTTTTTTGGATGATTCCCGCCCGGCGGAGCATACTATAACTTGCTGATGATTGAAAAAAGGCAGGCTGATAAGTATGGATTCGATTTGGCAGGCGACAAGTGAAATGCCGCATTTTCCAACCCTGATGGGGGATTTGAAAAAGGATGCCGTCGTGGTTGGCGGCGGGATGGCGGGCCTCTTGACGGCGGCACGCCTCCGGCAGGCTGGATTGGATACGGTGGTGATCGAGCGGGAAACAATCGCCTCTGGCGTAACAGCTGGTACAACGGCAAAGATCACGTCGCAGCACGGCCTGATTTATGAGAAACTCATCCGCCGTTTCGGCCATGAGCGCGCGCGGCAATACGCCCATGCAAACCAGCAGGCAATTGACTGCTTCTGGGAGATGGCAGCGGAGATTGGCGCCCAGTGCGCCATGCAGGAAACGGACGCCTATGTTTATAGCACGTCGAGTGGAAGAAAAACGCAGCGGGAGGCCGCTGCTGCGCAGTCTCTGGGCATTCCCGCCTCGCTGGTGACCAAGACGAACCTGCCGTTCCCGGTGACCAATGCCGTGCGGTTTGCGAAACAGGCGCAGTTTCATCCGCTCCAATTCCTCGCCGCACTCGTTCCGGATATGGAGATTTACGAGCACACCATGGCCACGGCAATCGGCCCTGGGGAGGTGCTCACATCCGGGGGCGTGATCCACGCAAAGGCGGTGGTGATCGCCACGCATTTCCCAATTGTTAACGTGCCCGGCCTTTTCTTCCTGCGTATGCATCAGGAGCGTTCCTACGTGCTGGCGCTTGAAAACGCCGCGCCCGTCGGCGGGATGTATATCGGCGAGGAGAAGCACAGCCTTTCCTTCCGGGATGCGGAGGGCTGCCTGCTGCTCGGCGGCGCGGGCACGCGCACGGGCAAAAACAAAGAGGGCGGCAATTTTGAGCAGCTGATGCAGAGCGCAACGGTGTTTTATCCGGCCTGCAAGGCCATATACCGCTGGGCGGCGCAGGATTGCATGCCGCATGACCAAATCCCCTATATCGGCCTGCTCAGCGAAAAATGGCCGGGGGTCTATGTGGCGACCGGCTTTCAGAAGTGGGGGATGACCTCCTCCATGGCTGCCGCGGAAATCCTGACGGATTTGATCTGCGGGCGGGAGAACCGGGATGCGCCCGTCTTTTCCCCGCAGCGATGCCACCCCTTTGTCAGCGCGCCCAAACTGATGATCGACGGCGCGCAGACGGTTTACAGCATTGCGAAGGAAAAGCTGGAAATTCCGCGGGGGGCCCTCCTTGCAATCCCCAACGGCACGGCGGCGGTCGTCAAGGTGGAGGGGGAGAAGGTGGGCGTTTATAAAACGCCGGATGGCGGCGCGTATTTTGTGACGGTGCGCTGCCCGCATCTCGGGTGCAGGCTGGAGTGGAACCCGGCGGAGCTCACATGGGATTGCCCGTGCCACGGCTCAAGGTTTGATTACACGGGGAAATTATTGAACGACCCGGCGCAGACGGATATTGGGAAACCACAGGAAGAATAAAAACGCAATGGAAACCGGCTGGGGAAACACAGCTGGTTTTTTGTTTTTACTGGTTTGTGGCGCTGATCTCTATAGAGGATTTTGATTTTGAATACCTGTGTTGATTGACTTTTGCCTATAGAAATGATTAAATGAATCTGGCGTATTTGTTTAAAATAGAAGGATTTAAAATGCCAGAGATAAGTGTGATATGTGTTTGTATTTGCTCTGCATTAGCCATGGAAAGGAAGTGTTACCTATGCGACTGCGCAATCAGAAGAAAATACGGGTTTCATTCGGGATTGTAATCATCGTTGCACTGCGCTGCCCGCACCACGGGTGCAGGCTGGAGTGGAACCCGGCGGAGTTTTCATGGGATTACCCGTGCCATGGGTCAGGTTTGATTATATGGGGCAATTACTCAATGATCTGGAGAGGGGAATCAATATAAAAATAGCCGCAAGTTGTATCTCTTTCATTTTTGTAGTTGTGTTAGGCTTTGTTTTGTTACTGCGCTTCGTAATAAAAAATGATAATATACAGATTTCTAAAAATGAGAATATACTTTTGTATTGACATTTACGAAAGGATGTAGTCTAATTAAAATAAGATGAAAATATGCTTGTTTCTCAGCTTACGTTACCCTCGGTGTACAACGACCTGCCAGGTTTTAGAGGAATGCGTTATGAAAATATTTCAAAAGATTTTGTATGTATGCTTGCTCATTGCCCCCTTTCTTTTATCGGCCCTTTTTTATTCCAGATATCCAGATCAAGTTGCCGTGCACTGGAATTCCCAGGGGATAGCCGACAGCTTTGTCTCAAGAAATTTTGCAGCATGGGGAATCCCAGCGATTCTATTGGCCATTGTGATATTTTTTCAGATGTCTCGTCAGAACCGTACAGATCAAAACGGAAAAGTGGATCTTTTATTTGCAATCGGAACTTGGGGAGTTGCCGCTGTCCCCATCATCGTACAAAGCGTTATTTTATTCATGGTTGGAGAACTTGTATTTAAGTGGGGCTTTCTTATCAGCATCTTTTTTGGAGTGCTCATGGTTTTGACAGGGATATTCATTCCGAGGCTGGAAGATAAAATTTCAGCGGCGTATGCCACTTCTTGGGCAGCCTCTGATCCAGTGAATAAAAAAGCAACGCTCCAATGCGCCAGCATCGTTTGGACAATTTGTGGTATTTTGATATGCCTATCCGTTTTTCTGCTGGTTCATCCCATCGTCGTTGGAAGGATAGATATTTTGGTGTTTTCTTGTATACTGTTCATTCCAAGGTTTTATTCATTATATTATTTTAAGAAATACGGAAAGAAAAATAAATGAGCTTTTTTATACCAAAAATTTTTACTTACCGCTTGACAACCGCCCATCCCGGCGTTATAATGCATCCAACATCGTTTATATGGTCTTCCAATTCGAAATGCATGGACAGAGACGTCTGTTATCCTCCCTGCTTTCAGAGAGCCCGTGGTTGGTGAGAACGGGTGGCAGCGGTAACAGGAATCACTCTTGAGCAGGGGTCTGAAAGCCTTCGGGCGAGTAAGCGCCTTCGTCGGGCCGCGTTAAGGCCAGGGGCTTGTTGGAGCCTTGAAGGGCGTTTCCGCCGGGCAGATTGCCGGGAAAATGCTGAATTTGGGTGGTACCGCGGGTTTTGCTGATCAAATCCCGCCCCAAGGAATACTTGGGGCGGGATTTTTGATTTTTATTTTTAGAGCAATTGATTTTATAGAAAGGGTGATTGTAAGAATGGAACTGAAACTGACGGAGGTCGCGGAGCGCATCCGCACACTGCGGGAGATTATGGGCTTTACCACACAGGAGATGGCCGATACCATCGGCTGCACCGTTGCGGAGTACGAGGCGGCGGAAAACGGCGAGACGGATTTCTCCTTCACCTTTTTGTTCAAATGCGCTGACAAGTTCGGCGTGGATATGATCGAAATTTTGACGGGCGAAAATCCGCACCTGCTCTTCTATTCCATCGTCCGCAAGGGCGAGGGCCTGCCGATCAAGCGCCGCTCCGGCTTTGATTATTATCATCTGGCCCCGTATCTCAAGGGCAAATTCTGCGAGCCGTTCCTCGTCACTGCGCCTTACAAGGAGGAGGAGCAGGAGAAGCCGATTGAGCTCTCCACCCACGAGGGGCAGGAGTTCGATTTCATCCTCAAGGGCTCGCTCAAGGCACAGTTTGAAAACCACACGGAAATCCTCCATGAGGGCGACAGCGTCATCTATGATTCCTCCCACGGCCACGGCATGATCGCAACCGGCGGCGAGGACTGCCTGTTCCTTGCGATTATCCTCAAGGTGCAGGACGAAAAGAAATAACGCAATCATTTTATCTTTGAAACGGAGGAGCTTCCCATGCTGCATGTCAATGAGAGATACGTCGACGAGACGCGCGATGAAAAGGGCAACGTCGTCGATTACAAATACAAATACCCGGAGCATTTCAACTTTGCCTATGATGTGGTGGATGAGATCGCCAAGGCGGAACCGAACCGCCGCGCCATGATCTGGTGCAACCCGGAGGGGGAGGAGCATGTTTTCACCTATGGCGACCTCAAGCGCTACAGCGACAAAACCGCCAATATGCTGCGCGCCAAGGGCATCGGCAAGGGCGATATGGTCATGGTGGTATTAAAGCGCCACTATCAATTCTGGTTCACGATCCTTGCGCTGCACAAGCTCGGCGCGGTGATCATTCCCGCTACCTTTTTGCTGACAAAGCACGATATCGTCTACCGCATCAATTCCGCCTCCGTCAAGGCGGTCATCTGCACCGGGCAGGGCGACGTGGCCGCGCATTTTGACGAATCTGCGCCGGAATGCCCGACCTGGCAGGTGAAGCTCATGGTCAATGGCAAGCGCGACGGCTGGGATGATTTTATGGCCGAGATGGAGAAAGCCCCTGAGGATTTTGAACGCGTCCCCACGCACGCGGATGATCCGATGATCCTCTATTTTTCCTCCGGCACGACCGGCAATCCCAAAATGGCGCTGCATCCTTTCACCTATGCGCTGGGCCATCTCTCCACCGCGAAATACTGGCACAATGTCGACCCGGAGGGCATCCATTTCACGATTGCGGATACCGGCTGGGGCAAAGCAGTCTGGGGCAAGCTCTATGGGCAGATGTTCATGGAGAGCTGCGTCTTTGTCTATGATTTTGATAAATTTGTAGCGGCGGATATCCTTAATAAGATCCAGCAGTACGGCATTACGTCCCTGTGCTGCCCGCCGACAATGTTCCGCTTCTTCCTGCAGGAGGATGTTAAGAGCTGGGATCTGAGCAAATTAACATACTGTACCATCGCGGGCGAGGCCCTGAGCCCTGATGTCTTTCATAAATGGTATGAGGCCACCGGCATCAAGCTCATGGAGGGCTTCGGGCAGACGGAGACGACGCTCCTGATTGCCAACCTCGTGGGCATGGAGCCAAAGCCCGGCTCCATGGGCAAGCCGATTCCGCAGTATGACGTGATGATCGCGGATGAGGATGGCGAGCCCGTCCAGCCCGGCGTGACGGGCGAGATCGTCGTAAAGCTCGGCAACGGTAAGCCGCTCGGCCTGTTCGACTGCTATTACCGGGATGAGAAGCGCACAAAGGAAGCGATGCACGACGGACTCTATCACACGGGCGACACCGCGTGGATGGATGAGGATGGCTACTACTGGTATGTCGGCCGGACGGACGACGTGATCAAATCCTCCGGCTACCGCATCGGGCCGTTCGAAATCGAGAGCGTGCTCGCGGAGCACCCGGCGGTGCTCGAATGCGCGGTCACCGGCGTGCCGGACCCGCTGCGCGGCAATGTTGTGAAAGCGACGATTGTGCTTCGTCCCGGCTTCATGGCAAGCGAAGAGCTGAAAAAAGAGCTCCAGAACCATGTGAAGAAGGAAACCGCACCCTATAAATATCCCCGCGTGGTCGAATTCGTCGATGAGCTGCCCAAAACGGTCAATGGCAAGATCCGCCGCGTGGCGATCCGCCAGAACGATTTGAGTAAGAAGGATTAAAATAAAGACGGTATAGCCAGCAGAAAATGACGCAGACAGGATTTTTTCGATTTAGAGAAGAAATCCGTGTCTGCGTCGTTTTGATCTGTTACTTGATCCGGCCTGTATGTTTTGAATGTGTTCTTTTGGACCGATGGTTCTCATGCGCTTGGAAAGGTTGCATAACGTTTTGCCTCGCGTCAATGATATTCCATATTGAAAGGATATGCAAACTGATAGAATGCTATTGCTCGATATAAGATTGTTTTAAATCAGTGGGCAATGTTCTATTATTGTTTACGGGGTAAGGCCATAAAGAAACGTGCAAATAATGTGGACAATATTTTTTCATTTAAAATACCTGTATCTCTTTACCTGTTTTCTTTGCCTTTTTATAAATTCCTACAGAATGGGAATATTTCTTATTTAACGAGACTATTCTATCATTCCTTGGGATAAAATTAAGTATATTCAAAATGATACTTGATAAATGGGGAATAAAGATGAAAGCAAATAAAGCCGGCGATCGGATCCGAATAGCCAGAGCAATGCACAAATTAAATCAGGACGATTTAGTTGCCCGCCTACAACTTGAAGGAATCAACATATCCCGAAATACTATATCAAGAATTGAGGTGGGAGATCGGTACGTTACGGATTTAGAATTGTTCGCATTTGCTAAAGTGTTAAATGTTTCTGCCGCTTGGCTGTTGGAGGAAACAGACAACCCAAAAACATGGTCGCCTTCCGGTAATTCGGGGGCTTGAACAAGCCGAAAGCATGGATACAGATTCCACCAGTCCTCAACCGAAAAGCCCGGATAATGTTTTTTCTTGAACTTTTAAATAAAAAGAAAACCCCATAACCACGAAAAACTTCATGGTTATGGGGTTTCTTCTGGTGGACGTTAACGGACTCGAACCGCTGACCCTTCGCACGTCAAGCGAGATTTTTATTCCTATTTACGTCGTTTAAGCCGCATATACGACATATTTACGACATTTTGCACGAATAATGCCTCCATTATTTGTGCATAATTTTATGGATAACCTCTTGACTATATAACTTATACGTTATATAATGTATACAACATCTAAGATAGGAGACAGTAAAATGAATGTAAACGAATTAATTAAAAAGTACGAATTGCGAATCCTTGAACAAAACGGAAAGCGCGGCGTACACGCTTGCAAGAACCCGACCGATGTCGATAAGCGTGACATCATATCAAATATGGAAGCGATCCTCATTGAACTTGATCGCAGGGAAGCAGAGAAAAAACGCGCTTACGAAGAGCGTGAGAAAAAGATCAACGCTATTGAAGGATTACAGGAAATCAGGAACGCCATTGATGAGATTGATTGCTACAAATCAGAGTTTGACAGGGTTTGGGAATCCGGCGAATCCGTTTACCCGTCAAAACCTAAAGCTGACGTAGCAGCCCTAAAAGCTAAGTATCCGCGCGCGGCGGCGTATTTAAAAGCTGAAAGCTATAGCATGTCGAGCTATTTGCCTAAATATTCTTCCGGGACAAAAGCACTGGAACGCATTTTAAACGGAGAAGACTATTCTATGGTTATTCAAGAGATGGAAAACGAAGTAAAAAAGGAAACTGAAGCACATCTTTGGGACTGAAAATAATGTTGAGGGGAATTAAAATGAGTATCAGGAAGCACGAAACCCGTGTGCTGTATAGTTGCGGACACAAAGCCCATGTTACCTTATATGGTAACAGCGAGCAGCAGGAATTAAAACGCCAGTGGTGCGCAGAAGCCGGGCTTTGCCCGGACTGCTACGCAGAGCAGATGAAAAAAGATCGGGCTGCTCTTGTCGCTATGAGGAAAGAGCAGTATTCTTTGCCCGATCTGGAGGGGTCAGAAAAGCAAATTGCGTGGGCTGAAAAAATAAGAAACGCCGGGATTGACCTGCTGGAGCAGGTGACGGTGGTGAGCGAAGAGCAAATAATTGCCGATTGTCCCACATATGTTGAACAGGCTATCCGGGAGCGCAACGATGCAATTAGGCGTTGCCTCGCGATGTTCGCCGATGTCAACGAGGCCAGGTTTTATATCGACAACCGGGATCGGATGTATAGCCCGCAGTGGCTCATCCGCGTTTGCAAAAATTATGAGGCGTATTGCGAGATCAACGCCCCACGACTAAAAGAGGAGGCGCAGCGTGACACAACTATGATGCCGCAAAATCTTACACACGACGATGCGGCTGAGGTATCCGTTGAGTTTGATTGCGTACGCGCCTCCTACCGGCAAAAGGACGAGGATTTTCGTACTATCGTCAAAAAGCTGCGTTTTGCATGGGACGGAGAGCGTCGTGCTTGGGAGCGCAAATGCTCCCAATTTACGGGCGACGCGAAGGAACGGGCTGCCGAGTTGGTCAACGCTCTCCTGCACGCGGGGTTTGCGGTTATGTGCTCCGATGACGAGGTTCGCCGGCGCGCGGAGGAGGCTGATTTTTCGCCCGAATGCCGACGCTGGGTTGTGAAATCTAAAGATGGAGGGTATGTCATCCGCTGGGATCGGGACGATAAAGATTTTTATAGGGCGGCGATGGACTTACCGGGTGCCAGATACAGGCGCGATGAAGGCGGCATCGTGGTGCCTGCCATCCGTTGGAGAGAGGTCGTGGATTTTGCCTATATTCACGATTTCAAGTTGTCCGCAAAGGCCCAGGCTATTGCGGACGCGGCCCGCGATGCAGAAATCCCTTCCGCGCCCGCAGAGCCGGTTGTCCCAGAGGAGCGGGACAAGCTGGCAGAAATTTTGCAATCCAGCACAGAGGTGTTGGAGGACTTGATCGACTAGAGGTGGGTTGATGCGGCTGAAAACGTCCCTTTATGATTTCCAGCAGAAGGCGGTTGACAAACTGTCTAAGCTAAAAGTCTGCGCCCTGTATATGGAAATGGGAACTGGCAAGACGCGGACGGCGCTGGAGCTTATCCAACGCCGCCTGCTAGCCGGAAAGATTGACCGCGTGATCTGGCTTTGCCCCACTTCACAAACAGTCAAAGACAACCTCGTTAAAGATTTTAATAAGCACGCCGAAGGCTGGGAGCCGATCATTACGCTTTGCGGTATCGAAACGCTTTCTACGAGCGTGCGGGAAAATCGACGGCTCTTGCAGCTCGCGTCTTCCTGCCGCTGCTTTTTGGCGGTGGACGAAAGCCTGCTGGTCAAAAATCCCTATGCGCTGCGCTCTATCCACATTACCCGCCTCGCGGAACGCTGTCCTTATCGGGTACTACTCAACGGCACGCCGGTTTCCAAAAACCTTGCGGATTTATTTTCACAATGGTATATCTTGGATTGGCGCATCCTCGGCTACCGATCCTATTGGAGTTTTGCCGCGAATCATTTAGAATTCGACGAAATTTACAAACACAAAATCCGTAGGATTCTCAACCCAGATTATCTGACCGATAAGATCGCGCCCTATACGGTGCAAATCGCAAAGGAGGAAGTCCTCAACCTTCCCCCCAAGCGATACGCCACGCAATGGTTTTCCCTAACCGATGAGCAGGAAGAAGAATATTGCCGGGTAAGAGACGATTTCTTATCGCTCGAAGCCCTGTATGACAACCCGGATTCTCCGCTGGTTTATCGTACCTTTAATGCTTTGCAGCAGGTGACGAGCGGCCAGTTTATAGCAACTCCGGCGCGGCTGCCGATGCGGCACTTTCCGATGTTTCTTGATCCAGAATACAATCCGCGCATCCAGGCGCTTTTGCGCGCCATCAACACATACGTCCCGCTCGGCGACAAAGCGGTTATCTGGTGCAAATACACACATGAGATCATTGATATTGCGCAGGTGCTTCGCAAACGCAGGGAGCGTGTTTCCGTCTGCTATGGCGGCAAGCGTGGGAAAAAGCGTTCACAGGAGCTCAAGGCGTTTGAGGGAGATGCGCGGTTTCTAATAGCAAATAAGGGCTGCGCGGGATTTAGTCTCAATCTGCAATACTGTCACTATATGATTTTTTATAACAATGACTGGGACTGGGCGACGCGTGCGCAGGCCGAAGACCGTATGCACCGCTCGGGGCAACAGTACCCGGTCGATATTATCGACATCTGTGCCTATAGCAAAATTGATGAACGGATTTTGTCGTGCGTCGGCCGAAAAGAAAACATGGCACAGGAATTTAGACGAATGCTGCACTCAAAAAATCTAGCCGCTTGGCTGGATGGAAGGGATGATTTGTTAGATGATAAGAATTGGGCTGGATGAAGGCCAAAAGCATAGAGAGATTCAAAAATATGTGGAAAAACACCCGGTCAAGACGGTGATTGTGTTCTCTCCGCAAAAATGTTCTCTCGCCCTGCCCGACCTCGGCGATGTGCCAATCCGAGAGATAGAGTATAACGAGGTAATTATGTATCGCACCTTTTACCCGCTACTTGAAGAAATTGGACAGGATCATTTGCTGGTGGTAAATGAATTCATGCGCACGCGCAACCGCAACGACCTGACGTATAATTGCCTGCGGCATTATCTCAACCAGTGCGGCCATACGATGATCTTTTCCTATTTTCCATTCATAGAATCGGACGATGATTTTATGATTTTATTGGATTTTGGCACAAAATCAAAGCATAAGGGATTGGGATTTCATCCGTCTTTTTTGCAAGAGGAAGATATTTTGTGCCGCCGTAGAAAATTTGCGCTGGACGTGCTTCCCGTGCCGCTGCCAGAAGGCGCTGAGGCAGAATATGAAAAGCAAAAAGAAACGCTGTTTGAAAATCTGGGGAGAAAAGACCCCGACACCGTACCGCGGCAGCTCCATATCTTCTGCGGTCAGTGGAAGCGTCCCATGATCGAACCGGAACGCAATTATGTCGCCCGTAACGCGCGCTTTTCCCGGTCCAATGTCACCACCTTCCCAAAGGCCGAACCGAAAAAAAAATATTTGATGCTCGATTTCCCGCACCGACGCATAGATATGAACGACTTCCTGCGCAGAACCGGGCAGGAGCAGCTCGTATTTTTATCCACTGGTTTGAGCGTGGACAACTATTATGTCAACTCCTTTGAGGAGTGGCAGCAAAGATTGGAGGCGTTTTATGCTCAGGCAGGTATATTTGCCGGAAACGGTTGAGGAAGCGGCCAAACGGCGGATTTCCTATATTTTTGATGAATTTGAGAATATCATCGTATCCATCAGCGGCGGCAAAGATAGCACCGTGCTTTGCTGGCTTGCCTTGCAGGAGGCTCGAAAGCGGGGCCGAAAGATCGGCATCTTTTTTCTGGATGAAGAGGTGGTCTATCAGAGCACCATCGAGCAGGTGACGTGGCTCATGAACCTCTACCCGGAAAACACAACCCGTCTCTGGTTCCAATTTCCGTTTCATTTGACCAACTCTACATCATATGAAGAGGGGCAGCTCATTTGCTGGGAGCCGGGCAAGCACGATATATGGATGCGCCCGAAGGTGCCCTATTCTATCCAGCATATTCCCTGGGATAGGGAAAAACAGACGATCCGCGACAAAAACAAGGGCTTTGGCTTTTACGATGTTCTCGAAAACTTTCAAGCTTCGCGCGCCCATACTGCCTTTCTGGTCGGCCTGCGCGCCACCGAGAGCATGAACCGGTTCCGGGCCGTAGCCAAAAACCCCGGCTACAAGGATTGCTTTTGGTGCACAAAAATCACGCGCGCCGAAGGCAGCGCGGCCTTTTACCCGATTTACGACTGGAATTTTCACGACATCTGGAAGTTTATTTATGACAATCAAATTCGCTACAGCAAAATTTATGACTACCAGCACAAAAAGGGGATGCATCAGGCCGAGATCAGGGTATCCTCCCTTATCCACGAAAAGTCCTTTAAAGCTTTGGTGGAGCTGCCGGAATTCGAGCCCCAAACCTACGACAAGTTGGTGAAACGGATAAAAGGCATCGAGGTTGGCCACCTCTACGGCAAAGACCCGCGTATGCTCCGCGCGCGCAAATTGCCGAAAAATTATGAATCATGGCGGGAATACCGCGATTTCTTGCTCGCCACCTACCCCGACGAAAGCAAGAAGGCCATCTTTGAAAAACGTTTTGCCCGCTACCTCGATAACGACTATGTAGCCCGGCAGGAGTGCCGGCAGTTGATTTTAAACGATTATGAGGATAATCTGCCTGTGAAAAACCAAGAAGACCCGCGCGAGGCGACCATCCGAAAATGGAGGGAATTACTTTGATCGACAAAATAGAAACCAAAAAAGGAACCATTGTGTTTCCTTGTATGCATCCTAAAATCGTTCCCATCGATCAGGTGCTTGCAAATGATTATAACCCGAATCATGTCAGCGAATCGAACATGGAGCTTTTGCTGCAATCTGTTATCGACAACGGATTTTGCTTTCCTGTCGTGACCATCTATGATGATATACTTGATAAATATGTTGTAATTGACGGCTTTCACCGCTATCTTCTCTTTCGTGATTATCTGGAGGCCGATTGCATTCCCGTCGTCGTGCTGAAACATGACATCGCGCAGCGCATGGCGGCGACCGTGCAATTCAATCGGGCGCGCGGCGTTCATCAGGTGGAACTGATGGGCGATCTTGTGCAAAAGCTCGTGGAACACGGCGCGAGTGACGACGAAATTGTGCAGCATCTCGGCATGGATAAGGAAGAGGTCTTTCGGCTCAAAACGATTACCGGTATCGCGGAGCTGTTTAAAAATCAGGTGTATTCCAAGTCGTGGGAAATGATGGAGGTGCCAGATGATGAATAATTGGGATTATGGCGGCGCTTTCGAGCGTTACCCCATCCAAAGTGGAACGGCCGTTTTTGAAGGCGGCGGCCGGTTGCGAACCGGCAATCTGTTTGATCCGCTTCCATCCTATATGTATGATGCCGATTGCCTATTTGTCGATCCCCCGTGGACGCAGAGCAATATGACTTCCTTTTATACCAAAGCGGGGCTTCTCCGTCCAAAAGAGGATTATGAGGCGTTCTATTCGCGCCTTTTTGAGTGTGTAGCCGAGATAATTCCGAAAGTCTGTTATCTCGAAATTGGGAAGGACTATCTGGCCGATTTTATCATCAAAATGCGCGGCCTATATCGCAATGTTACCTTCTACAACAGCAGCTATTATCACAATCCTAAGAATCATTGCTATGTTGTCCGTGGATCAGATCATGCAGGAAAACCCAAGCTTGACGGAATCGACGAAGAAGACATTATTCGATGGGTGTGTGAAAACGAGAAATACACCTGCATTGGCGATCTCTGCATGGGGCGCGGCCTCGTTGCCCGGTATGCCTTTGCTGCGGGGAGGCGATTCTGCGGCATCGAACTCAACCACAAGCGGCTTTCGGTCGCGCTTGAAGAACTATGTAAACTCGGAGGGAGGTACACCATTGAGCCTTGAAAAATTACGAGAATCAAAAGGCATGACAAAATATCAGGTTGCAAAAGAAACCGGTATCACATGGCAGCAGTATCACAAATACGAAACCGGCGCATCGTCGCTAGATCACGCTCCATATAGGACGGTTAGTAAAATAGCTGCTTGTTTTGGGATGACTACGGATGAATTTATGTCAGAAATAAATAAAGCCCCAAAACCCTGATGGGTTCTGGGGCTTTATAATACTTATTCAGATTTGCTTTCTACTTTCGGCGCGTCATACGTCATGGCCAACTTGCTATCCGCCGTGCCCTTGGTCGTCGGGTCAGTGATGCATGCCCAAACCGATCCAATAACCGACACCACGATCACAGGATTGTTCACCGCATTGCGCAGGGCATCCCACAGTGCCGCCCAGGTCGTCATATCCTGCCACTGGGCACCCAGGCCGACAAGGATCGGGCTGATGATGGCAATGATTATCTGTGCCCAAAACGTGGGGTTCTTCAAGCGTACTTTCCAGTTAATATTTTTCAGCATATGTATTCCTCCATATTTTCATTTCTCCCTCCGCCACTCGACGGAGGGCCTTTACGTTTAGACCAGCTTTGACAGCATCCACGTCACAAACGAGATGATTGCAATCGGGATTGATACCAGCATCCATATCACCTCACAATCATTGCCGCTATAGCGCTGATCAGCGCCGCCACGCCTGCGGAGATACCTGCCGACAGCAGCTTATCCCACCACATCGACGGGCGGTGTTCCAGCGCGTTCAGGCGGTCATTATGATCATCGAGCGCTTTTTGGTTTGCCTCCTGGCTGGCTTTCACCAACTCCGCCATCTGGATCGTTAGCTCCTCAATTTTTTGCAGGCGGTTTTTACAGTTATCAATATCCTTCAGATCGCGCGCAAAGCGCTCATCCATTACCTTGCACTTTGCCTCGCAAACGGCCTTATCTACCGGCTCCATTGCTTCACCGTCCTCACACCCGCGTCAGGGAGGCCACCGCTACCCAGGACACAATCTCCTTGAGCAGCGCCTCCCTGGCACCTTTATTGATTTGGATTTTGCCAACCGTATGCTTTTTGGGGGCCAGCTGGGATGACGGCACCTTGCTCCCACGCGCACCGGCCAAGCCGCCATATACCGCACCCTTGTTGATCGTGACCTGGCAGCCGACTTCAATGGGCTTCGCAACGCCCCCGGATACCAGCGTGAGGTCTTTGAGATACACCCAGCTGCAAATCCCGCCGTCGCGGCCAAGCAGCGCCCGGTCGCCGCTAATCTCCGATACCTTGTGCGTGGTAGATTTGACCCAGCCGGGGATCGTCTGGCCGGTGGCATACTTTGCGCCAGAGACTTTGACCGTGCTGCCGACTGTGATTGCGCCAGTGCTGCTTCCTGTGGATGGCTTTGCAGGGGCGGGGTTGGCCAGCGCCTCATATTCCTTTTTAATAGCGGCAATAAAATCATTCCATCCGTTTTTCCGGGCGCGGATGATATGGGGGCAGTTCTTGCCATTCCAATCATGATGCTGTTTGATGTTAGATGCGGGGATACCGTACTTTTTCATCAGGTAAGCTGTAAGCTGCTGCGCATTCTTTTCGGCGGTTGTTCGGTTACTCTCCGGGTTCTCGCAGATTTCAATTGCAATAGACTGCCGATTTCCCGTTCCGTTGCCACCGTCGCCTGCGTGCCATGCGTTTTCGGTTAAGGGCAAGAGTTGATAGATATTTTTATCATCGATGACAAAATGATATCCAACCTCATTCACGCCGCGCCCAGCGTAGATCGCGTGGTTTTTTGCCCCGGCCCCTTTGCTTGCGTTGCCCGTATCATGGATCGTGATGTACTTCGGCGTCATCGGATGTGCCGGACGGTTTTTGTTTCCCTTTGGGATGTACTGCTCTGTGATTTTTAGCATCGTGATCGCTCCTTTTAATGTTTTGTAGGATAATAGATAAGGCCACGCCGATGATCGACGTGACCAGTATCGATATAATGATTGCGGCCGCAAGGTAGATTTTGGCCGTTATTGCCTCCAGTTCCATAGTCTCTCCCCTCGCTTAGATGTTTTTGACCTTTTCCCATACATTTGGCGCGGTGCCCGGAAAGAGTAGGCATGGGCTTTTGGACTCTAGACATTTCCAGATGCTTTTGCTGTACTTGTAGTATAAGCCTGCTGTCACATCCATCATGTGTTTGTACTCGATCGGATTTTCAAGCGTGCCTTCGGCCCATTCGAGCGCGCCGATCGCATCGAAGATCGCCATTGCGGCGGCATCGACTTCATCCTGTCGGTCAATTGTCGGGTGCTCGTCCAGCAGCGCTTGCCCTGCCGCTTTTGCAGCCTCGACACCCGTAAAATCCTTATAATTGGGCGGATAGTAAAGATGTACCATGTCGATTGCCTGCTCAAGCAGCGAGGTATCCGCATACTGCACATCCGCATCATCTCGTGCCTTAACGCGCAGCAGATAATTGCCTCCCACTGGTACGCGCTTGGGCGTAAGCTGCACATCCTCAATGACAATCACACACGATCACCCCCGCAGTTGTCTTATAAATTTCCGGCCCAATTGAGCAGGTTAGCAGCAGGTGGTGCCGTCCCGGATCGTCCACGGCCAGCATAAATGTCAGCAGATTACCCTCTGACACCACGCAGGAGCCCCGGCTGACAACCTCGCCGCCAAAATCGTGCAGCTCCCATGTAGCGGTCTGCACGATCACCGGCGCTGTCGGATCACATCCATAGATGCGCACGCGCTGTTGCCTGCGCTCGCCCGGCATCAGCCGGATTGTTGGCCCATCCATCTAACATCCCTCCCAATCTGCACAATATCCCGCACTCCACGCCGCGTTGTATCCCGGCATCCAGTCCGGCAGATAGTCCCCATTCTGCCACGCAAACCGGATACCGGTTATATCCACTGTCATTAATACCGTGGCATAATACGCGCTGTTGCCCGCTGCGTCCCAGGCGGTCAGGGTGACATAGTATGTGCCATCCTCTAAGTCAGGAGGCACTTGCGCCGTCCAGTACCCGTCCTCGCCCGGCGCAAACACAAGGGCATGGTTGTCGGCCATGCCCTCAATGCGCGTAATCATATCAATCCTCCACCTTGACGCGGATGGTAAACGGTGCGCCGACATGCACGCGGTCGGTCACGCCGATAACCTCAACAATGCGCGGCGGGATGGTATCTAAGGTGACATTGCGGGTGATCTCCGCCTCCAATCCTGTGGCATCTACCACCATGACCTTGATGACGTTGGCCCCCTCCTGCATATGGGAGGGATTGGCGCGCAGGCTAAATGCGCCGGTCTGGCTGTCTATCGTGATTGCGCCCTGATCATGGCCATTGATCGTGGCGGTCAGGGTGACGCTGGTCAGCTGATCGTCTGATGTGATGCCCTCGATGAGCACATTGGCTTGGTTGGTTACAAGGCCCTCCGCAGGTGAGGACAGACTAATGGTCGGCGCGGTCACCGCAATTGTGCAGGTGATTGACGCGGGATCGGCGGCGTTGCCGTCCTTGTCGGATACGCCGATGGAGATTGTGGTGCTGCCCTCCGGCAAGGCATCCGGCACAGCGTAGGAGAGATCATATCCGCCCTCTACCGGGGTCAGGGTAAGCCCCGGCGCGCCCTGTGTGATCTTGCTGCCGCCGTTAATACGCAGGTCAAGAGTGGCGGGATCAACGCCGCTATCGTTGTCCCGCAGCTGGGCGGTAATGGTCGGGGTGCAGGTATTGATCCGGCTGTCGTTAGAGGGATAGGTGATGGTGACGGTGGGCTTAACGCTCTCGTAGGCGGTCAATTGCAGCTGGCTGCCCCACGTCCCATCATCCTGATTGATCGTGGTCTCGTTGCCCGCCTCATCTGTGGCGATAATCTGTACGCCATAGCAGCCGCCCGGCAAATTGGCGGAGGATAGGGCGGGCGCGGTGCCGGAGAGGGTGTAATACCCGTCCTCTGCTAGGGTAAGATTGTAGATTTGGCCGCCGATTTCGGCCTTGATGGTTGCGATTGACATTGGTTAGTCCTCCTTATGACACGCCGATAGCGATATATGATAAGGTAACGCTTGATACTATCGTTGATGCTGTCGAGGTAAGCGTGATACTCTGTGGGTGGGTAGTCGTTGGCCCGTTGCTGTCTACCGTCACCCAATATGGGCCATTGCTGCCGACCGATAGTGATATGATACATTTGGGGGCGGATGCAAACGCCCGGGGGAAATCGCTAAAATACAGTCTGCTACTGGTATAGCACCCCGCATTTGGAGCGTTTGTAATTGCAACATTTGACCACGTCTTGGAGGCCGCGCATAGATGCATACCTCCGAACTCAATGCAGATATTACCGTCTGACGGATCGCTGCAACGGACCGCCGTGCTCCAACTGCTCCATGTATTGCTGCTATAGTAATAACGTGGCCTACACCACACGTTACCCGTCGCTGTGTGATACTCCTGCATGATATCGTTACGCCCCTGATCATCCGTGCGCAGAGGCAGAACATACAGCTTGCCGGGAACGGCCTCGGGGATGTTGGCGATAGATTGTGCACTTGCATAATTATCGACGGACACGACATCCCCCGGCGTGGTGTAATCATCAAAATTGTATTTGTTGGGTGTTGCCGTTGTCTCGTTGATAAGCGTTGACCAGCGCAATTTGATCGCCCCCACATCCGCCGCCGTGGGCATCTGCGCGAGCTTGCCGCTGGCGTTTAGGGTGGCGATGCCGTTGGGTTGGGCTTTGCTGGCATCGATTTCTTTCAACTTCGCATCAACGATATCGGCATTGGCGTTGAAATCATCTACGCTATAATAATCACCTTGTCCCATTTTTTTAAGGTGTAAGTGCTCTGTTTCCGTCATTTGTAACCGCCTCATTTCTGATTTGTTCATGTGTTTTCTCTGCAAGCTGCCCGTGCGTAAAATGCTTTAATTCTCCATGAGTGACAAAAGCGATAATATAGTCATAGCTTAAATGCGCTGGTTTAATCTCTTCGATTGCCTGCGTCACGTCGCTGAGATTTGGAGGGATTCCGATGGTACTCAGAAATTTTACCTCGAATCGGTATTCTTCTGGATATTCGATAATATCCACTTCGCCGTTATAAAAACTTTCAATCGCATTTTTCACCATTGCTTTCGTAGCAGCACCTCCGCCGCGAAGTTTGCTCAAGATTCGCGTTCTGCGGTAAGCAATATTCTTGCTTTCCTCTGGCTGGATTCCGACGATTTTCTCCCATAAAGGCAGGGACCAGGTTGCCGTATCAACGAAGCACTGCGCCAATAGATCATCCCAGGCATTCAGTGCCCGATTGATTTCTGCGTCAAATGCAGCCTGAAGTTCTCTGATTTCTGCGCACTCCTGATAGTACTCTGGCATCTTTTCAATTAGGCTCATGTGATCTCCACCGTCCCCAAAACCGGAACCTGCTTCGCGCCGATCTGCAGGTTGCTTGCGAATCCATTGATTTGCAATCCACTGTAATCCGATACGCCTTCGATGCCAATCAAAAGCGCTCCGACTGCGTTAATTGGCGCCTCGTATATCTTTAGCTCCGACTCCTCAAAATACACCTCCGTAAGATCTTTTAGATAAGCTTTCATTTTTTTTGAGAACTGTTCTTTCACGGCAGATAGCTTTGCAAGGCTATCTAATTTTACCGATGCTCTGATGTTTACAGTGAGCGCCTGAGCACTTTCCACCGTGACTTGCGCACCGATCGGACGCTCCTGCTCAATGTGCGCTGCTGCCTTCTCTATGATTTCGCTACTCACCGGTTCTTTTTCTGGCCCAGCAATTAGGACGTCAACCGTTCCCGGCCCGTTTTCCAATGGCGTTGCCTTTGCCCCGCCGACTCCATCCACCTCCAGCGCCCACATGACATAGTGATAAGCGTTTCCGGATGTTGCTGGGCGCTGGCGCAACAGATTGAGTCGTTCCATCAGTGCTTCATCCGTTTCCTGATCAATCCCGCCTGTCGCCGCTTCATTTGTAACGCTTGTTAGACCCTCAATTACCTGATGCTGCTCCGTAATACTTCCGTCCTCCACGTTATATTGAGCACCGGGTTCAGCAGCCTCCGACGACGCCTGCGCTGTTCCATCCGCAATCCTTGCATCTTCCAGCGTTACAAATTCCAATCCTGTATTGGTAGTAAAGGCGCTGCCGGTCGGCACGGAGGTTCCATCCTCGCCGGTAAATTGCAAAATTGCCCGCGCCTTAACACCTTCTTTTCGGACAATTCCATATTCTCCTGCCCGTCTATCGATGTATTCTCCGCTTGTCGCATCCACAAACGCAATTGGAATTAGGGCATTCATCGCCATGTAGAGGTTATAGATTGCGTTGGCAACCGGGGCTGTCAAATCGCTCACAAAGCTGCCTTCCCTCGTATCAAGATCCGGTAGCTTCGTAAGGATTTTTTCTCGGATATCATCCGGCGTCAAATCTTCATACATTGGTACTCACCTCACCATCCCCATAAATCGTTGAGATCCTGCATGAGATCTCCATCCTGCCATCCCTGAACGCCGCCGCGGCATCCGTCACTTCCGTGATATACGGATTGCAAAGCAGGCATTCTTCGAGGTACCTCGCCGCCTCTGCCTCTTTCAGTTCTTTGGTATAAGGCTGGCCGATTAGTATTTCGATTTCGCAGCCGTATTCCTCTGAGTAGATTTCATATCGGTCCCTCTCCGTGTAGAGTGCACGCAGTACCCAACCGAGAACTGCCTCCTGGCCCTCTACGATAACAGGCGCGCCGTTTTTAAAGATCGGCTTATTTTCGCGCAAATCCCATTTGACATCCCGATATAGCGGGTATTCTGGATCTGTCTCTGCTTCCTCCGTATTCGGCTGCACCATTGGAAATATATCCATTACACGCTCACCACCTTACAAATCACGACAAAGCGTTGATCTCCGTCGAGGCAGGCAAGGAGGACACGTTCGCCTACTGAAAAGGCATTAATGCTCTCGTTTTTTTCTATTGAATCTCGATCCTGTGGCGTACCCATCACATTGATTTTTAATGGTGAAGCGCTGATAACTTCGCCGAGGCGAAAGGCTGGTGTGTTTTGCTCCTGTACAGTGTTCCTTATGAGTTCAAGCATGGATGCAAACGGGTTATCCTGCATAAACGCTTCCTCCTTTTATGTAGGCTTATTGACATAGCTCCATGAGCTTCCACTGCCTTCTGATTTTTTGTTGCTCGAACTTCCTGCCTTGCTTTTACTGGCCTTTTCAATGGCACCCGCATCTTTTTCATCCATGAGATTTTTGAAATTCAGAACAAGTTTGATATAATACTGCCCGTTTTTCCAAGTGTGCGTGTCAGAATCAATGTAAAATAGGCCATAGATTCCGGTATATGGTTCTTGAACGACAACCGCATTTCCTGTGGTGCAACGAGTGTCCCCGATTCCGTTGACCGTTATCTTCTGTTCTAACGTCCCAGCATTCAATATCTCCTTGGCGCGGGCCTGTCCGTTGTCATCCTCTGATTGCTTAACGTATTCCTGCATCAATCCGTAAAGCTTCATAGCCTGTGCATTGTCCACATTGCGGACAAATTTATCATCCTTACTGTAGATTTTTACGCGCGTTACAACATTTTCCGCAGATTCCGAAATTGCGGAATCCATAAGATTTACGCCGCCTTCGATGATAATCGTGCTACTGTTAACGCCTTTTTCTTGTACCGAAAGTTTTCCGCCTTCAAATCGGATCTGATATTTTTGCCCGGTTGATTTGCTGGCAAGCGTATAGGCGCTTTGGATAATATCGTATAAATTTTTTCCCAGGAAGTTGCGCGATAAAGTAAAGCCCGTTCGTGCGATACTACCAACCTGAATCCCATAGTCTGCGCAGACGCGGCGCGTGATCGTCTCAGGCGTTGTTCGCTTAAATTTATACGACGCGGTAATCTTTCTAAGATAGAAGCCCTTGTCAAAACAAGTGATGGTGATTTCGCTTTCATTTGTGCTTTTCTCTCTCCGAAAGATATAGCCATCAAAAATCCTTCCATTATGGTCAAACGCAACGGCATCCATCAGATCGCAGCGCACCTTTTCAATTGTGCGATCCGTGGGGGAGGAGAGGATTCCGAAACTTAGTGTTCGGGCACACGATTGATAGTCTCCGCTCCAAGTCACCGTAGTGACATATTGCGTGACATCCGTCGCCTTCCCGCCACCCGTAATTGTGATCTTCATAGCTTTGATGCCTCCGGGATCTTGATGACCTGTCCAGCGTAGATGAGGTTTGCGTTTTTTATGCCGTTATATTTTGCGAGTTTATAGCAAAGAGTTGGTTTCTTGTAAAATCGATTGCAGATCCCCCACAAGGTATCACCGCGCACCACCTTATAGCTACGTACCGTCGATTTTTTAACGGGCGCCGCTCTAGGCTTATTTTTTTTAACGGTTGTCGTGCGTAGCTTCTTAAGTTCCTTGCGCTCGCGTAAAGTCAGGGTTACTTTGATATCGTTCGTGCCGTCATCTTCTCTGTATTCCAGATTTTCTAAATAGACAGGGAGGTTCGACTTTGTTCCTGAGATGATGTAACGTAGCTTGTGGCGGTTTGTTGTGCATTCCCAAAATTTATCAATATAATACTGCGGATTCGCGCGTGCTCCTGGCACCATTTCCGGGCGTTTTCGGCTCGGGAGAACAGCCTCGACTGTGATAGATGCAAGGGTGGTATAGCCCGCAAGGCTGACATCGCCCAAGACGTGGATATTTACTGTCTCAATTTTCATTCCGCGCTGCATCTGGTAAGATTCCGGTGTGATCGGTAAAGTAATCTCTTCAGTTTTTGTCTCATTTTTAAAAATAACCTTGCGCTCCACTTTATCACCCCGCCTGGATCTCCGCCTGTTGGCGGATCGCTCCTACTATCTGCTGCGTTAGCCTGTAAAAGTCCTGTTCCTCCCGTACCACAGGATTATTGATATTGATGATGTACCCCTGACTATCATCTCCTGCGCGGGAGGCGCTCGCAGTACGCACCTCTTCTCCCTCGTGCAGGAGGGCTGGGTACCCATCATATGGGACACGCAGCATTCCTATTGCCTTGGAATTAAAAGACTTTTGGAAAGGGTTTCGCAATGACGACCGGTTTAAGGCATTGTTTAGCACCTCTGAGGGCTCTCCCAAGTTGCTACGCTCCGGCGTAGTGTAGGAGGTGTAGCTTGCCCCTCTGGCAGACAAATATCCGCGGCTGAATTCTTGCCCCATCTCGTAACCATAGTTCCAGTAGGTTTTATCCTGCTTCATGGAATTCTGGATACTACCTACAAGGCCTTTTTCGGCCTGTACCATTGTTTTATACCCTTCTGTATCCTTAAAAGCGTTTTCACCTTCTATCTGTGCTTCAGCCATAATGCGCCCCATTTCTGCGCCATTTTTCGTCGCTTTGGCCTTCTGATATGCATCGGATTGCATTGCGCTTTGCACGGCATCGCGCATCGCTTTCTCGCGCTCGTTTTCAAGGCTCGCCTTCCATTGGCCGATTGATTTATAAGCCTCCTGCTGTTCCTTCGCCATTTCACCACCGAGGTAATCAATCTGCTCTTGCATGCCTTTCTTGCGTTCTTCGTTGTAGCCCTCGCCCATAGCGGCATTCAGATTGTTTGTAAGATCTACGATGGTGCTTTGCATTCCTTCAAACGACGTGCTTTGCAACTGCATCGCGCCCTCATAAGCTTTCCCCATGTATTCCGAGATTGCCTTAGCAGCTTCCTCTCCGGGAATCAATCCTTTTGACATTTTTTCATACACATCGCCCTTACTGATGCCTCCCGCCTGTGCCAGATATCCCACGGCATCAATTCCACGGTCCTGCAAAATGTTGATGTATTCCAGCGTAGTTTTTCCAGAAGATTTAATTCTGCCGATGGCAGTCGCAACCATCTTCATGTCCTCAGTACTCATGCCAAGTGCCGCGCCTGCGTCTCCGATTTTGGTGAGCTGCGGAATCATTTCTTTATCGGTATAACCGTAGGTCAGCAAAGTCTTTGATGTGTCGGCAAGATCATCCAACAAAAATGGGGTATAATCAGCCATCTTTTTTACTTCATTAAAATAGGCTTTTGCCTTTTTCTCATCTTTCATCATTGTTGTGAACGATCTTAGTGTTTTCTCACGACTTCCAGCCAGTGCACTTCCGTTTTCGAGATCCTGCGCCTGTTGGTTCGTAACGTTTGTATACGCTTCCTGCACCGCGCTTTTATATGCCTCGTTTTTGTTGGAAAAGTCATAAGTTGCACTCGAAATGATGCCTGAGACGACTCCTGCGGCGGCACCAACTGCTGCACCTTTTGCCCCTGCAACGCTCCCCATTGCTGCGCCCTGGGCGATGCTGGAGAGCGTGGTTCCGAACATAGTTCCGGTTCTGTCTCCGAATGCGGATGAAATAACGCTTGTCGCGCCCTCCGATAGGGCGCTACCAATCATTTGTCCAATGCCAGCACCAGCCAGTGAGGAAAGAATACTTTTTCCAGCATCTTTCGAGCTTTGGTCAACGCCCTTTTTGAAGTTTCCCGCGCGGTTATCTGCTTTGCTAAGGGCACCGGTTAAATCATTAATCTGCTTTGTGGTGTTTTTAGCTTCGTCAGAGACAAGCTTCAGATTTCGCCGCGCGCTCTCATATTTTTCGCTGGCAATCTGCGCGGCCATTTTGTCCGCCTCGTCTCCAGTTTTTCGAAACTGTTTTTGAGCATCCTGCATAGTCTTTCGCAGGCCATCCGTGTCTACCTTAAGCCTTGATTGCGCTTTATCGAGCGTATCCAGCTTTTTATACATTCCATCGATGTCTTTGGTAAACGACGCACTTACCGACCTCATCTTAGTAACTGCATCAGAATACCTATCCTTTACACTTACTGCGATACTGATATCTCGTCCCATGCTCTCATCCTTTACACGCCGCGTTCTTTTTCGTAAAATGCTCTAATGATGATCCGTTCTCCTTCTGGGAGCCTATAATAGTCCCCCGGAAGGAGATTGTGGTCCCGAAAAAGGCAGTAGAGGAGCTGCATTTCTCTATCCGTTTTTACTTTTTTTTAATGTCCTCCACTAGCCTGACCGTATCGGTTCGATATCCGGAAAGCTTTTCGACCTGAATAGAAATATCCTCGATTTCCCCGGGGCGAAGGATACTTTTGATCAGCTCGATCGGTGTTGGAGCGTCGTGTGCCTTCAATAGCTCTTCATTGCGCAGGTTAGGCGATACAACGCCCTCCAGCACGACGTGCAGGGAGAATTCCTTTTGATCTTCTTTCTCGCGTAGCCTTGCCACGGTGTTGTATGGCAAAGAACGGATTTTAAATATTACATCCTTGCCCAGTTCCTCGCTGAGCTGCAGTAGCTTAATTTCTTTTTCTGTCTGCTTGCGCGCACCCATTCCAAGCAGTAATTCCATCGTCTGATCCATTTCATTCACCTCACAGCAATTTTATCCAGAAACTTGTAGTCCCCAAACGTAAATGCCGATTCCACCTTTCCGACAGCTCCAGCCTCCCAGTCGGCAAGCGTCAAATCGTCGAAGGATACGTCATATAGCGCAACTCGCTCCGCACCATAAGCGTCTGGATCATCCAATAGCGTTACGATTGTAAAACGCGGATCCTCGCCTTTCTTGACTTTGTCAGAAATCAGGGATGCCATGCGCGAATTCGTCTTGTGCATCATGAGCGACCCTGTGTTTTCGATGCTCGTTGTTTTATGCCCTACTGTCATAACGCCTGCGCGCTTAATTTGTTCCTTCGAAAATTTTGAAGAGGCTTTGATCCCGTAAGCCTCCCCGACCTCTTCTCCTGAAAGCCATACGGTGCCATGAGACCCGTTGATTACCCGCTTGTCGCTGTCCATTCCTTTTGCCATACCGTTTCACTCCTTAAATCGTAATTTCGACCGAAATATCCTCAATTGCATCTATAATCCGGATGGACGCCCTTAAAAATACGTGCGATCCGGTTGCCGCCTTTTTAACCTCATCCTCGCTCATACTCCCGACATCCTCGCCCTGTGCGCGAAGATAGTCACGTTGCTTGTCAATATCAATCTCAACTGTTGACGCGCCAGCTTGAAGGATTCCCTCCTGTTCCATGGCGGCGAAATAATTCTGGATTGCCGTGATGAGGAGGCATTTGCTATCATAGCTGTTAGGATACTTGCCCTGATAGGTATCCTGAATCGTGAGTTTCAGATCGGTTTTGATCTGGCTGATCGTATCCACGATCTTGATCTTTTTATACGATACGCCTTGCTTTTCCGTCACAGTTTTAAGGCTGGTGACGCCGCGCCCGATTTTGACCTTTTCGCCATCGTGCCAGATAATGAGTTCTCCGTTATCCACAGCGGTATCCATCTCTGATTTTGTCAGCCGCTTGACATCTTCGACCTCGGGCAGAGGGGCACTCGTGCAGGAAATGGTAAGCGGCGTTCCGCAGATCATCCCGGCCATGCGGCTGCAATACTGTGCCGCTGTGTATGTATCGTCGCCCGCTTTGATCTCATCCGTCGTAAAGTTGACGATCGGCGCAAAGTCGGAATCTTTGTGTGGCAATACTGCACGGGGTGTGCTATCGTTCTCCCATTGTGCCTTGATCCATTTCTCAACCTCCGCCGCTCCGGTTTCATTCAGATCGGGCGGCCCAACCATATAATCGAATCGGACTGTCTCGAAATATGCCATCGCTTTGCTTAGGTTCTCGGCTGCTTCCGGTAGCACATAGAGAAAAATCTTGCGCGGCGGGTTCACGTAGCCAATAAAGCCACGTTCCAGATACGTTTTATTCTCATCACTTAGCGCTTCCGGGATATCAGCTGCGCTGAGCAGCGTATACGCCTGCCCGCTTTCTTCCTGGGACGCATCCTTGACGACAATCGCCATAATCCCGCGCTCCGCCATCTGGATCGATGTGTTTGCTTTTTTCGTAAATACAATATCAATGCTCGGCATTCCCATTGGCTGATCCATTCCTTTCATTTGAAATCGATTGCTATGCTGTCTGCGACCGGCTCCTCCGGCTGTGCTGCCGGATCGACTCGGTCATCGTAATATTCGGCCTGCAGCTCGATATATACCCGGTCATCCGCATTTCCACCGGAAGATGACTTTATGGTGATCACCCGGTCCTCCACCTGTAAATAGCCGGGCCGGAAGACACCCATAACGGCGTTGTGTGCATTGATTAGCGCATCAATGGAGCAAAACTCCTGATGGCCAACCAGCGACGGAAAATAGGTGAGCGTAAAATACGATGTGACATGCACAAGCCGTTTATTGTCTGATCGCACAACCTCCTGCACGGCGTCGATGTAATAGCTTGGTCTATCGAAATTTGCCGGACAGCGCTGGATATACGCCTTCCCTTCTATCCCGGCCTTATACATTGCTGCATTAATGCTTTTTGCGATTTGCAGTTGATTCAGCATTACAGTTTTCCCTCCAGCATGTCGGCAAGTTCATCCGCAAATTGCTCGGCTTCTTCAAGTGCCACGCGCTCAGCTTCAGCAGAGGCAGACGCGTAGAAAAAACGACCTTCGACGTAAGGGACATTGATGCGAGGACGATAGTCTTTGCCGCCTGTCGGCGGTCGGATACGGTGCCCGCCTTCCAGATAATTTGTGATAGCTCCCGGGCTGTTTGCGCCTGCTCTGCCTTTTACCGGACGGACAGCGGCGTATCCGCCACCGCTGCCTACCGCTTTTTCCTGATATCCTTGTACCTTGCCGTTCGAATCATCCAGACGTTCTACTATCTTTGCGTCTATCGTCTCTTTCAGGCGGTCTGCAATGCGTTCATGCAGCTCCTTCCGCTTTTCCGGTGCTTTCCCCAATAATTCCTTAAAAGATCGATCTAGCGAATCTAGGCCGTTCTGTCGGACTTCTGGCATGTCAGACTTCCTTCTTTCTTCGGATTTCGTACTCGTTTTTATACCCATCCAGTGTATGGCAGGCAATAACGTTATAACTGCATTCTTCCGTTACCACGATATCCCCCGACTTTAGCTGGACTTGTTTCGGCGTAACGAGTACGAAGGTAATCTCGTTGGCATTATGTGGCTCATCTTTACTGTAATTCAAATACTTTTCCGTCAACACTCCGGGAAATCCGACGACCGGTTGCTCATCCTCCGTGACAAGGTTATTATCTCCCGTTTTGCTAGCGATCCGTTCGGCAATGCATCTGGTCGGCTGCACCAAAGCGGCGGTCACGATCAGATAGATTCCGTCCGGGACAACGTCGGTAATAAAGCAAAATTGGCCCTTCCAACGCAGCGCATTTTTCGGTGTAATATTGCGTCGGTACATAGTAAACACAATTGTTCGCGCACTGATCCCGATTTTTGAAAAAATGTTTCCCTGCGTTTTTGGTTCCGATTTGCACCAAGTGCATGCTTGGGGAACCCAGGAAAATTGCACTCCGCCTCCAACTTCCCGGAGTGTAAGGATATCTGCCCGCTCGCTAAGCATCATTTCGATCGTCTCCGTCTCTAACCAGTCGTTTCCGGCGCATACTGTAGTTTTTTCAGGATTTGATTGCGTCTGCTCTCCACATACTGTGTATTCTGGCTTCCGTCTCTGGTCGCATAAAAGGAGAGATAGACGCTACACATGACATATTCGTTCACGAGGCCAAAATCAGTGATCTGTTGCTCTGCGATTCCTGTACTGCGCCGCAGATCATCCATTGCCGCATCTCTGAGCAGACTAACAGTCTCATATGACTCATCGTCAACTCCCAGATAATCGCTCAGCGCTGCCTCTGATATCAGGCCGTTCTGCAAGGCCTATCCCTCCAATCGTTTTTCTTAGGCAGATGCAGGCGTGAAAATTTCGCGCTTGACTGCTGCATCCGGATCTACTGTGCGCGCACACATGCGCACGATGCCACGCAGTTCCGTCGTGTCGTGCTCCCAAGCCGCTCCGCCGACATCCGTTGTCTTAAACTCCAACGCCTGGCGGCGGAACAGTGTGCCAAATGCTTGGAAAAATCCGACGTAAACCGGATCGTACTCTCCTTTGGTCGCGCCTGCCGTCGTGACCGTGCGGCTCGGAATCAGATCGGCATCCGCAGAGATGACCGGGCGGCTCTTGAATCGATAAACATCCGGATCCTGTGGGTTCGGCACAAGCATCGGCCTTCCGTTTTTATCCTCAAGCTGGTCGAAGAAATCGTACCCATTTCCATTTGTCAGAATAATAGCGTTGCGGGAAATTGCAGTGTTGAGGCCTTTGTTCAGCAAGGATTTTAGTTCGCTCATCTCTTTTCCCGCTGTAAAATTCTTTGCGGCGAGTTTATCCAGTAAAGAGAGAAGCAAGGCGTTTTCGGTCATGACGACACGCGGCCCAAACCATTCGGCGATATACTGTAGGAGCCCTGCCGTATTGTCGGCCAGAAGCTCTCTTGAAACTTCGATTCGGTCGCCGTATTTATCGACCGAGTATTCGACCTTTCGGAAACTCGGCTGATCTGTTTTACCGATCTCGCCCAGTTCTCCAATTTTCGGCAGTGGCTTACGAAGTGCCGTTGTTTCAATCGCCCGCCAACCGGTAAATCCGTTGACGATCTCCAATTTGAAATGATCGGAAAGGCGAATATAATCCTTCATGACGCGATGAATCATGTTATCGAATTCTAATGGCACAAGGAAACCGCCATCACTGCCCTCTGGATCTCCGCCGCCGATCGAAAGCGCGTTGTACAGCGGCGCCAGTTTTTCATTAAGATTCCTGCCCACCCGCGCGCCAGTGCGTAGTGCATCAGCGAAGGCATTGGCATACTCGTTTCCGCTACGCGCTCTATCCAAATTGTTTTTTGCCTGCTGCTCCTCTTTCTTCTTCTGCGCATCCTGCGCCTTCGTCACCATGTTTGCATCGCCGTCGTCGAATCTTCCTTTTTCAATGTCCAGCTGTTCCAAGGCGGCGATTTCTGAATTTAAGGCCTTAACCTCAGCCATTTTTGCGTTGTACGTTTCCATGCTGTGTGCATCAAGTGCTTCCTGCGCTTTATCAAGCAGACTAGCGCGCTGGTTCTTTAGTTCATAAATCCGTTCCATCGTTTTTCCTCCTGCATTAAAATCTGTTTTGTTCTATGGCTAACTGGGCTCTTGCCAGTTTCCAAGCTTCATCATTCTTTGGTTTTAAGTGTGCAATCAGTTCGCTGGTGTTCACTGTGCTTCCATCCAGGCTATTGTAAATGGTGCGCATTCCTCTTACGATTCCGTTCACGGTATTTTCGTCTGGATCATTTTGATCCCAGAGAATGCCGTCCGCAAACCCTAAGTCGACCGCTTTTTTTGCACCCATCCACGTTTCATCATCCATAAGCCTGGAGATTTCCTCACGCGGCTTTCCTGTTTTTGCTGCATAGGCATTGATGATCGTTTCTTTAACTTCCGTCAGCACCTCAATCGCTTTTTCCATATCTTTGACTTCGCCCTCCGCGCAGGTTAGCGGATTATGGATCATCATAACGGATGTGGGGGACATTAAAATTTCATCCCCCGCCATAGCGATGACAGAAGCAGCAGAAATAGCACTGCCGTCAATCTTGATCGTCACTTTGCCCTTATGTTCTTTGAGGGCCGTGTAAATGACGGATGCTGCGATACATTCGCCTCCGTTCGAATTGATCCAGACGGTGATGTCCTGCCCGTCCATTTTACGGATTTCTTCGCGGATGCCTTTTGCTGTTTGTTCCTCTTCTCCAAAAAACCACGCCCATAAGCTCTCTTCCATCTGGATGGGGCCTTCGATTCGAATTTCTACGGCGCCCGTTTCCTCATTTTTAACGACGTTCCAAAACTTCATTTCTTCCCTCCATTCTCTGCGCGTTTTTCGCTGAGCTGCGCGAATTGGTCAAGCGGCACATAATTCAGGCTTGCATAGCGGGCATCTCCGCCCTCCGCATCCGGCATGTCCTCCAAGTCGCGGATATCGTTAACTGAAAAAGCTCCAATCTCCCGCATGTTTCGATACCAGGTACCACGGCTTGCGGTGTCACCGCGAAGTTCTGCCATCATATTTCGCTTGATCCACATACCGCGGCTGAGTTCGCTGTCGAAAAGCAGCTTATAACTGTCCTCCTCCTCATATTGGGAGATGTAAGGATGAATTGTTCCTGAGATGTATTCGATCCCGTTTTGCTCGTTTGAATTGTAGCTCTGCTTTCCGGCGCCCAGTTTATAAAGCGGCACTCCGAAGAAACGGGAAATATCTTCCACTGTAACTGCTTTACTCTCAATGAATTGCGCATCTCTGTTTGATATGGAAATCTGCTGATATTTCATGCCAAGATCCAGCACTGCTGTGCGGAAAGAATTATCCACGCCACTGTGAATCCGCTCCCACTCGGCGCGAACTTTATCTTTTGCATCTTTGTTTAGGGATGTGTCTACTGTCAGCACGCCAGACGGCTGCGCATTCATGGTATAAAATTTATTTTCATACCGTTGGGCAGCTCGTGCGGTGCTGATTGTCTCCTGCGCGCGGGTCAGCACGGAGATTCCGGTGATTCCATCCTCGCTGTACGCTTTATAGTGGATCACGTCAAACTGATTAAGCCTACGCATTTCTCCGTTTCTGGGGTTGGTGTATAAATACCAAAGCTTTCCTGACGCATCGAAAAAAGGCTCCATGCAGTAATACGGCACTGGTATCAGTTCGCGCGGTCTGGCGCTGACGGAATCCCTCACAATGATCTGGTAGCCATTGCCTCCTAAAAGAACGTTGCAATGTGTCAACTTTTTGGCAACGCTCGGCGTCATCGCTTCGTTTGGGCGGACAGATAGGAGATAGGCAAGCGGATGATTTTTTAGCTTCTCTTTTGTGTTTCCGTCGCTAACATATATCGGCAGCTTGCTAATTGTGTTGGATAGCACTTCCACACAAGCGTTTACTGCCGATAATTTCATAGATTTATTTTGACTAACCTCGCTCGTTTCCCACGCAGTCGCATCAGAAAGCGTCAGTGTAGTTCCGCTGGGGGCACGGGCTTGATTGGATACCCTACGGTTTACCGCCCGGTCGAATATCATTTTGCATCACCTCCTGCATTGGTGTAACCCCGACTCCAGATCACGGCTCCCGCAATGCACTCTGCTCCCGCAGTGATCCACGCGGCAGGGGGGTAAATCAAAAACACCCCATAGGCGACCAAGGCGGCCCCAATAACGGATAACAAATCCGGTACCGCATCAATCAGCAGTGTTTTACATCGACCAAGCATCGTCCAAAATTGCTGCATTTTTATCAACCGCCTTATCTGATAACAGCCAGGTCGCCATAGCGATGATCCATGCGACCGCGACATCAATTCTGCCGATAGACTTATTTTTCATCGGCTTCATGTTTTCGTTTCCATCTACTGCACAGCGGACATTTCCAAAGCACCAGCGCGCACACGGGTTCTTCGGATGCTTCATCACCCGCTTGCGCAAAAGCTTTTCTAATTCCTTCATGGCGCCAGATAATCCTTGCATTGTCTGCGGGATCTCAACAACCGTCGTCACGCCCTCAAGGTGCTGGCTGATGCTCCGGCTAAGCCATTGATCGGCTCCGATCATCTTTACCTGATATTCTTCGCAGCATTTCACGATTTCTCCTTCGACAAAATCAAAATCAATCACATTGCCTGGTGTGATTTCAACATATCCTTTTTCCGCCCATTCGCGGAAGGGCATGTGATCTCTCTTTTCCCGCTCGGTGAGTTTTTCTTCCGTGATCCAAGCTTTGAAAAGCGCGTACCAAGTATCCAACCCGGCCTGCGGCGGAAACAATAAAACAAACGCTGTAAGGTCTGTTGTTGTGGAAAGGTCGAGGCCTCCCACGCACGTTTTCCCTTTCAGTGCTTCAAGCGGTATTTCCTTTTCTGATTTATCAAATAGAGGAATTGGTAACCATCCAACTGTTTTCGTGGATATCCATTGATTCAGGCGAAGCCATCGAAAATTGCGTTCTTCTGCTTCGCTCCCTTTTGCTTGTTTTGCCTCCAAAGCAATCTTTTCTTCTTTGAGCGTTTCACCCAATGAAGGATTGCAAGCATACCACGTTTTGGGATCAAATATATCGATTTTCGCACATTCGTCCGGATCATCTGGCATGCCCCATATGAACGGTAGCCAGTTCTCATAATCGACATTTCCATAAATATTTCCTTTTCGGCATTCTAGGATTCCACGCGCCCGTTTATGGATTTCCCATCCAATGGATTGACGATCCGGGTCATCACCCGCCGTCGTCAGTACGATCCAGACAGGCTGCTCACGTGCATCTCCTGCGCCAAACGTCATAACGTCCCATAGTTCGCGGGTTGGTTGCGCATGAAGCTCGTCGAAAATCACGCAGCTAGGCTTGTAACCATGCTTTGAAAATGCCTCACTGGACATGACCTTCATAATAGTCTGCGTTTCTTTATCAATGATTTCCTTGGTGGATTCTCGGATTTTTGCTCGTTTTTTGAGAAACGGACACTGTTCGATCATGGCAAGGGCGACGTTAAAAACGATGCTTGCATTTTGTTTATCTGCGGCACAGATATACACCTCTCCGCGAATCTCCCCATCAGCGAAGGTGTGGTAGAGGCCCAGCGCTGCCGACAACTCTGACTTTCCGTTTTTCTTCGGAATTTCAAGGTAAAGGTATTCATACTTCCGGTATCCATCCTCTTTGAGCGTCCCGTAGAACTCTCGGACGGCTTTTGCCTGCCACTCCATCGGAATAAACGGCTTTCCGGCCCACTTTCCATCAGTGTGCTTCAGACATTGGATAAAATCTAGGACGAATTCTGCGGATTCTTCATTGTACATTGCTACCTCTGCGCACGCCTCTGAAGAAGCTGCTGCATCGGATCCTCCTCTTCTTCAATTGGCTTTTTGGGTATGGACCGTAAGGCGGCGGCCACGGTCATCAAGCATTCTTTTTCGATATCAAGCATCATTTTACGCTTCGCCTGAATTTGTTTATCAATCGCGATCACCTGTGCTTGCAAGGTCGCTAAGGTTTTAAAATAGTCAATATCCGGATCAATGTCCGGACTATCCTCAAAATCTTTAGCTCGCTGACAAAACATCTCGCGTTTTTCTTCAAAGTCAATGCACTCGGCATAGATCTGACAATAGCGGTTAATAACATTCGCATTTAAATCATCATTTTTATCGATTTTTTCAAGGAGTTTTTTAATCCGCAGAAACTCTTTGTGGGCAATGTTGTTCTGCTTCACCTGTGGCTTTTCACGCATTGCCTGTCCAGTAAGCAAAGCTTCCTCCGCCTTTTTACGCCGGGCTTTTTCGGCCTTGGTGCGGTGGGATTTCTTCTCTGTTTCCAGCACGACAATCGGTTTCGGCGGCGTTGGCATCTTTTCACGCTCCTCTCGCAAATCTGATGTGGGAATTTTTTTCACACGGAGGTGCCATAACGGTCTTGCCATTTGAAATACGCTATTTTTTAGGGTAGGGGGGGCTTGGTTTAACTTGTCTCCCAAACCCGCCATCCTCCCGCGCTGTTTTTTGACTATGATGGCTGTCACATAATCCTTGCCAATTGGATTCGTCCCAAAATAGATCCTGATTCCCTTTGTGGGGGATGATGTGATCGACCTGTGTCGCTGGTACTAGATGGCCCATTTTCATGCACTCAACGCACCAAGGATGAGCGCGTAAAAACTCCTTCGCTCGCTTACTCCACTTATACGTATATCCCCTCTGATGGGCGGAAGGTCTTTGAACTGTTGGCCGCGCCGCGTGGGATTCGCAATACCGATTCCGCGTAAGCTTTATGCATCCCGGATGACTGCATGGATGTAGTGGTTTTATTGGCATCGAAAATTCCTCCAATTATTTTTGTATTCCTCTTGCTTTTGTCACGGTATCTGGGGCCTGAGTGAAAGTGCCCTGCGTAAAGCGATTGCTTACGGCAAGCTGATTGACGGTGTTGACGCCAAAAAGTACGGAAAGCAGTGGATCGTGACAGAAGACGCCATGCGCCGGGAATACGGCAACCCCAAGGAGAAGGAATAATTCCCGCTTAGGATTGCTCGAAAAGCTCAATAGAAAAGGGAACGCCCGGTAATTCACTGAGCGTTCCCTCTGCGTTTATGCGCTTTTCTATGGTTCTTATTATAGCACACTTTTCAAAGGTTTTAGTCCGCAATTTGTCCGCACTTTTTATCCCGCTCGCATGCTACGAAATTGCGAAAGCCCTGTCAATCATCTACCACACCATAGAACGCCTTTGCAAATTTTCTAATAGCGTTCCGCCTGGTATCGTAAATCCAAGTTCTCTCGTAGCTTTTCTCTTTTCTGAGCCATCTAATTGGATCATCAACTGGATCAAGAAAAAAGACTGTTACAACCTCTTTTTCTTTTTCTGTCAGAGCAGAGAGCGCCCGTTTCACTCTGCGCAGTTCTCGTTTGTTCTGCTTTAGGATCCGTTCCTTTTCATCAATGTTTGCAATCAGGTTTATCATTGCATCTTCTGCGCGAGACATTCCGGAGCCCGGAACGGCCAGTGCGTCAAAGCTACAGGTTTTCAGCGAGGTTTGACGCTCTCTTAGCTCTGCAAGTTCTTCCTCCAGATTTCTGACTCCGACAAGTTTACTATGATACTCTTGCATTTTATCAATTGCATAGCGTTCATAATTCACGCCCGCTCGCCTCCTAGTGTGGTTTTCCAATTGCTTCTATTCTCTCTTTTAGCCGATCTATCTTCTCTTCGATCTCTCGCTGCCGTTGCAGCATTCGGTAATACCCCTTTGCTGTGGCAACGCACCGGGAATAGACATCCGGCTCAAGCTTTATGCTCTCGGCTTCCTTTACAGTCAACCCCATCCCTCCCTCACACAACGTTTAAACGGACACAGCCCGCCATCCAGCAGCTAAACACACCGCTCATCGGGGCACTGCGACTTCGCTGGCGGCGGTATGAGATTGCA